>Ga0334882_1000094_pt1 | contig 154014 bp, 160 predicted proteins | sample GraSluR1_MG_5_FD_207226 | JGI IMG/M metagenome (GOLD analysis project Ga0334882, IMG submission 207226) | Sludge microbial communities from methane-producing bioreactor in Wageningen University, Netherlands - Granular Sludge_15_04-R1 | ecosystem: Engineered > Bioreactor > Anaerobic >...
GAATTTAGCGGCTCCGCTTTGCTCCGACCCAAATTTTGCCTTGGTTCTCTGGACTGTAAATAATCGGCCAGCAAAACTTCGCCAAATTCCATCAGTTATACGCAATTCAAAAAATATTTTTCTAAAGGAGAATAAGGAATGATAGGCTTTCAAAGGGGAATATATTTGATTTTTTCTTTATTTAAAGAGGGGGATAATATGGTATTTTCTCCGCTTCGCTCCGAAAATGATTTATTTAAAAAGACAAAACTTATATAATGATAATAACTTTTAACTTATAATGGTGAACAATATGAAAAATAATAACTTCCAAGAGAGATTTTTATTAACTTTATGCTCCTCAAATGGTAACACCCAGATAGTTAAAACTATTCTAAAGAGTCCACTTGGTTTAGCTCAAGAAATAATAAAGCTTCTTTTTCAAAATGATTTTATAAAAGTTAAAGATAATTTAGATAGCATAAAACAATTTGTAGCTGGTATAACCCGTTCCGAAATGCTTGGGAAATCTTATACATTGGCTAAATTTTATCCTTATTTGTTTTCATTTCATCAATTTGTTCACAGCTCATATAGAGCAAGACAAGGAAAAACACTTGAAGAATTATTTAAAGAAGTAATAAGAAAATCAAATCAAAGTTTTGTAGTTCCTGATAAAGAAAAAGACAAACAAAAAGTAATGTCAGAAGTGTTTAAAGGGTATGATTCAAAGCTAGATATTGATGTTGTTGCGAAAAAATCAAAAGGGAAAGTTCTAGCGTTACAATTAAGGTCAAGAGATGATACTGGTGGGACTACTGCAAAGGCATCTCTCGTTGAAGCATTACGCCGAGTGATGATAAAAAATGTAGAGAAAGATACCGATTTATTTTATCTAATTGGAATTTGGGACACAATTAAAAGTAATCAAAAAAATATTACAATAAGTAAAATTTATGAATCCCTTGAACCACACTTCCAGATAAAGATAAACAGAGAGGAATTTGTTAAAAATATTGAAAAAGGGATAAAATTGCACAAAGGGGTAACTTTAAAACTTGCTTATGGTGATGAAGAAATTGTTAAAAATGTTTCTGATTGGATTGGCAAAGACACAAAACTTGATTATGAATCAATGAAAAAAATAATTGCCACACTTGAAAGCTCTGATGACTTATGGCTCGCTTATGCTATTGCTTCATTGGAACTTGAAAACATTGAGCTTAAAGGAATAAACAATATTGCATATCTCAATGAATTATTAAAAGCCGAAAAGTTTAATATTTTCGGTTTTACTTCAAATGAAGAATATTTAAAATTAGCAAACGAGTTGGCTCTTAAAATAATACCAAAATGGGATAAAGATTCTTTACCTGTTTCTACTATGTCAGAAAAAGCCCATTATATTCGTGATTTAATACTATTGAGGTTCGTCTATGATATTTCCTAAACCAAAAATTGTTTCGTTCAGAGAAAAAGTAAATGGAATTAAAAAATCCACGTATTTAACGCACTCTTTATATTATCATCCTGCAAAATTTATTCCACAGATAGTTAGGTTTTGTTTAGACGAATATACTAAAAAGGGCGGAGTTGTTTTAGATCCATTTGCTGGTTCTGGAACAATGGGGGTGGAAGCCGCAACACAAGGTTTTGAATCTTATATGCTGGATATAAATCCACTTCTTGATTTTTTCTATCCTTTAAAAATTCCTACTTTTTCCAAAGAAGAATGGGAAAAAGCATATTCTGAATCAAAAGAATTTTTAAAAGAGGTTATACATAGAGAGCCCAAAATAGTAAAAAAAATAAACGATAATATTGATTATTGGTATCCTCAAGAATTATATGAATTTTTTTGCAAAGTGTGGACAAATTATCATGAATTAAAAGATAAAAAAAATAAAATATCTGTAAATGTTGTTACTTTAGCTTTATTTAGAATTTCTAAATACTATTCTTATGCCGAGCACTCAATGCCAAAGCTTTTTATTTCAAAAAGAAAGAGAGCTTTAATTGAAAAAAAACTTAAAGAAGACGATTTATTCGGGTTAATTGAAAAAATGGGGTTCGCTATTCTTAAAGATGTAAAAAAATCAGTTGATACTTTAATAGAACTAGACGGAAAGTTAAAACATACAAAGTATTTTGCAGGAGTAGACTCATCTGATTTTGATTTTTCAAAAATTCCTGAATTGGATTGTATAATAACCTCACCACCATATTTGCAGGCACAAGAATATATAAGGACATTTAAACTTGAAATGATGTGGTTAGGAATACCACAAGACAAAATAAAAGAATATATGTCAAAGGAAATCCCTTTTAGAGAAGCACCGTCAAAAATTGAAGGAGATTATGTAAATAAGATTAGAGAAGAAATCGGAAGAAAGGATTTGTTAAAATTATATGATTCTTATTTTTGGTTCACCATAAAAGCTTTAGAAAATGCGTCTAAAAGATTAGTTAAAGGTGGTAAACTTTGTGTCCTTATTGGTAATCCGAAAATGAAAGGTATAGAAGTAGAAATTTGGAAAGTAATTTATGAATATTTTGTTGATAAGTTGCATTTTAAATTTGTTGATTTATTTGAAGATAAAATAGTTTATAGAAAATTATTTACAGGAAGGAATAATCAAAATCCAGAAGGAATGAAATCAGAATTTTTATTAGTTCTTGAAAAGAAATAAAAGAATAAGGAGTTTTGAAAAATGAAATTCACCCCTAACCCCTCTTTCATTTTTCAAAACGGAAAAAATCAAATTTATAAGAAATGAAGAAAGCCTATCATGAAGGATAAGAACGAAAAATATTTTTTGAACTCAAGCCCCGCTGCGCTCTCCTTCTTTCAGTCGTCGGGGCGTATAACAAGGCTTATGAGGAAAATGCCTCGGCTCGGCATTTTCCCAAATTTGCTTCGCAAACTTCTCATAAGCCTAACGTTATGTGTAATCCATTTTTGCCCTTATCTTAAGAAAGTCTTTTAAACTTTAACTTATCTTTAATCATTATGGAAAAGAAATGTATAATAATTCACGGATGCCCTTCAACTTCCGATGATCCAACTTACAATAAACATTGGATTCCTTGGACTAAAAAACAACTTATTGCAAATGGAATTGAAACGGAAACTCCAATAATGCCTTCCCCTTGGCAACCTAACTATGACAAATTTAAATCAGAATTTGAAAAATTAAATGTTGATGAAAATACAATTTTAGTAGGTCATAGTTGCGGTTGTGCATTTTTAGTTCGTTGGCTTGGTGAAACTAAAACTAAAATTTTCAAACTTATTCTTGTTGCTCCTTGGAAAGTAAATGACGAAGGAGATAGTTTTAGAGAAAAATTTTACACTTATGATATTGATAAAACTATCTCAGATAGAGCAACAAAAATTATTATGTTTACTGCTGATGACGAAGACCCTGAAGGAAAAGAAAGTTTGAAAATGTTTCATAATGCTCTTGGCGGAGAAATTATCGAACTAAAAAGTCGAGGGCATTATACTCAAGGCGATATGGGAACTGAGGAGTTTCCTGAATTAGTAGAAAAGATATTGCAATAAATCGGGCATCCGTGAATGACGAACGGGCAAAAATGGACTTCTCCGCTTCGCTCCGACCATGCTGCGCTCTCACTACACTTCGTTTCGTTCCGGGACACATAACAAGGGATATACGGTTCGGGGCTCGGCTCGCCCCTCACCCAAATTTTTCTTCCACATCGTTACAGAAAAACTTCGTATATCCCCGATGTTATGTGTAATTCAAAAAAACTTTCTAAATATTGAAGGAGCCTATTTTCTTAGTAAACTTTATAATAATTCATATTTTATAATTTCATTATGCAAGAATTTGAAAAAACGACCATTGATAGTTATGATCAAACTGTTGATGAATACATTAAAAATGTAGACGATTTGCATCCGATCAAAGAATCAAAAAAATTCCTTTCATATCTTGGAAACAATAAGTCAATTCTAGATATTGGATGTGGGCCTGGGAGAGATGCCAAAATATTCGCAGACCAAGGTTTTGAAGTCGTTGGAATTGATTTATCAACCAAAATGATTGAAGCTGCAATTAATAGAGTAAAAAACTCTAAATTCAAAATTATGGATATACGTAAATTAGATTTTGAAGATAATAAGTTTGATGGAGCTTGGGCAAGTGCAAGTTTTTTACATATTCCCAAAAAAGATATTTCTAAAGGACTTCAAGAAGTGTATAGAGTTTTAAAAGATAAAGGAATTTTTTACATCTCTGTTAAACAAGGTAAGGGAGAGATTCTTAAACCAGATGAAAGATACAATGGTATTCAAAAGTTCTGGTCGTTTTTCCAAAAAGAAGAAATTGAAAATGAATTAATAAAAACAGGTTTTGAAATTGTTGAATCTTATGTAGAAGAACAAAATAGTTCATATGCTACAAATCCGTGGATTCAAATATTTTGCAGAAAATAGGCTCTTTATTCTGTTATTGAATTGGACTCCGTCCTCGATGACGAAAGTTTTTTTGAACTCACTCCGCTACGCTTCGTGCCACGCCTTGCAGGCTCTCCTCCTTTCAGTCGTCGGGACACATAACAAGGATTATGAGGAAAATCCTTGCAGGATTTTACCCAAATTCGCTTCGCGAACTTCTCATAATCCTGATGTTATATTCAATTTTATTTTTATCTCTCTACAAACATTTATATATTTAAAGATTTAATACAATAATTATGAACAAACAAATTAAACAAGTCTTACTCCCTTTAGGAATTAGTTTGACAGCAGTAGGTGTAATCTTCGGATTAACTAATGATAAAATCTTTTTCTCATTAATAGTAATTGGAATAATTATGATTATTCTATCATTCCTAAAAAATAAGAGATAAAAATAAAACTCTGAAATTTTCCTTCGGAACGTTGCACTAAATTTCAGCCCTTCGGGGAATATAACAAGGATTTAGAGGTTCCAGAAACTTGCAGTTTCTTACACCCAAATTTTTGCTTCGCAAAAACTTCTCTAAATCCTGATGTTATACGCAATTGGTGGGGGAGCCCTAAAAGTACTAAAATAATGTTCCTGCGTACTTGGTGATATATTGTGTTTCTTCAGTATCTTTTCCATCTTCAATTAACTTGCGGACAATAGTTTTTCTGACAATCTCCTTTTCCTGGTATTCGTCCAGTGTTTTGCTACCTTGTTCATAGGTATTTTTTAGGGCCTCAAGTCCCGCAATTACATAACCAATTCTTTCAATCTTTCTGCTGCTCATGAAATCTCCACTCAGCCTATTTATTATTTTATCTAGCTTCTCTTCTGACATTTTTATCACCTATAACTAAGTTATTCCTTAAATTATTAATACCTTATTGTGGTTAAAATACGAGGCCCCCCCACCAACTTTCTCGCTGCGGCTCAGAGCGTATAACAGGAATTTAGCGGCTCAGCTTCGCTTCGACCCTCACTTAACAGGGGATAAAAGGAAAATTGCTCAGCTCGCAATTTTCCCAAATTTTTCTTCCACTTCGTTCCAGAAAAACTTCTTTTATCCCCGATGTTATGCTCAATAGCCAAAAAGCTCTATGAAAAGCGCCCGCCCCCAAATCCCCTTTAGTTGAACTTCCCCAAAGATATAGGCTCTTTATCTCAGAAGCAACCGACAGCACCAAATTATATAACCCGAACTGCCTAAGTTATGGACTTAATCTCAACTTTCAAATCAATTCGGGATATACCCTACAAAATCCCTCTAAAGTGGGGAGAAGAGGATAACTGCTGCAGCGGCAAACATGAAAAGCTGTTAAATTTGCTTAAGAAAATGGGCTATGGAGCAAGGTATCGCGTCTGTGTTTTTTTGTGGAGTGGCTTAAATCTTCCTCCAAAATTAGAGAAAATTCCCCATGAGGATGATTGCACACATTCATACTTAGAGATAAAAATCGGCGATGAATGGAAAGTTTTAGATGCTACCTGGGACATCGGCCTAAAGGGCATTTTCCATGTTAACGAGTGGGACGGGAAATCGGGCACAGAAATTGCCGTAAGGCCCATTAAAATCTTCACTCCGCAAAAAAGCCTTGCGATTGTAGAAAACCAGGATGAAGAGTTAATCAAAAAAGACCTGAAGGTTAACGGAGAATTTTATAAGGGATTTAACGAGTGGTTGGCTAAATGTCGGAAATAAGCCTTCCGGGATGGCCGCCCTACACCTCCTGCTAAAAAACCATTTATATCCAAAAACCCCTAACAATTATGAACCCCTTCGTAAAGCTCTTAATCGGCCTGATGCTTGTTCTTTCAGGAGTTTCGTGGTATATATTCAACAAAGCATTTATTCCATATTTCGGCGTGACCTCCCTCAAGGCCTTAGGAATTGTCTTCATAGGCTCTTTTGGCATATTCCTTCTAATCCTCGGACTGATTGTGGTTTGGGTTGAAATAGAGGAAATCCGGGATTTATTTAGCAATAGAAAGAAAAAAGAAGATAAAACCAAAAAGCCTTCAAAGAAATAGGCCTCTGACTTAAAGTTTCGTTTATATATCCCAAAAACTATATAAATTATGGTAAATTATACCGAAGCAATAAAGAGACCTTTCAGCGACATTAAAACACTGGCAGTAGGAATACTCATAAGCATCATCCCAATAGTTAACTTCATCGCAATGGGTTACATGCTCAAGTGCGCTAAGACTGCAATGGCAGGAAAAAAGCCGCTTCCTGAGTGGGAAGCTTACGGAAACCTGTTTGTCAAAGGAGTCGTTGCGGCCCTTATAGCGCTTGCCTATGTGATAATCCCAGTGCTGATAATAGGCATATCACTGGGAACTGCAATCCTCAGCTACTTTGGGGGAGTTGCTGCCGGGATGATGGGCGGAGCAGGATCTATGGCCGCAATCGGAAGCGCCGGAATCGGAATTATAGTGGGCGGGATTTTGTATCTAATCGCGATGTACTTCATTCCTGCCGCCTTGATGAACTATGCCAAAACTGAACAGGCAAGCTCAGCATTCAAGCTCAGAGAAGTATTCAAAAAGGCGCTTTCCGTTGATTACTTAATTGTCTGGCTTGTAGTGGCCGTGTATGCAATGATTCTTGGAGTAATAACCTCAATAATACCAATAATCGGTTTCGGCATCTCCAGTTTCGTGGTCGGCGTAACAGCGTTTACGCTTTTTGGCGAGCTCTACCTAAAGGAAAAGTAAGGCCAATAATATTTGGTTTTTGTTTTTTAGGATTTTCTTAATCACTGTCAAGAATATATTCCCCAATCCTCTCCCTTGCTTCCTCCCTCTTTTTCTGGTGTTCAGCTAAAAAGGAGTTCAGCTTTTCAATAAGGATGGCCTTAAGCTCCCCTGTGAGCATTCTTCCCGACTTATACTCGTCATGAATCTCTTTTAGCCTCCTGTCGTCCTCCTCAAGGAAAGTCAGCCACTGGTAAGGCACATCAATATCCGGGTTTCCGCCAAGGCGGCGGTGCTCTTCAACCGAAGGCCTGCCCCCGGAGAAAGCATACTTGTTTATTTTTGTTTTTACCTCCTTTGGGCCTTCAACTAAAGAAATATGGGAAAGCGGGTTTGAGGATGACATTTTGCCGCCGTTAAGCCCGGGGACAAACAAGTGATAAGTTGAGCTTAACTGCAAAAAATTATGCGCCTTAAACCTTGAAGATATATCCCTTGCAAGCCTAATATGGGGGTCCTGGTCAATCCCCACAGGCACAACAACCGGAATCGGGCCTTCAAACTCAGGAAGCTGGGGATGGAGCATGTCTGATGCCTGAAGGAGGGAGGAGACCATTTTTCCGGGGGTTATCTCCCCGTAAACCGCCCTAAACTCATTAAAAGTCGCGTGGCGGGCTAAAAGGTTCTGAAGACGATAATAAGCATTCGCTTTTGTTGCATCAGCCGAGCGCTCGCTTTGAAAATAAATCTCGCAGTTCTCCGGCCGAAGCCCCAATGCAATGTAATTTATAAGGTATTCCTCTATTGCAATTTCCCTGCCCTTGTCAAGAGGCAAGCCCCGGGCATTATAAGCTTCTATATCCGCGACCGCAATGTATATTTTTGCGCCGAGGCTCTGGTAGAATATCATCTGCCGGGCAAGCATCATATGGCCTATATGGAAGCTTCCGCTTGGCATAAGGCCTGTCATCATGGCAAAGGGCTCTTTTTTCCTATAAGCATCAAGAATTTTTTTAAGGTCTCTTTGCGCAAAAATTTTGCCCCTTCTAAAAAGCAGGTTGTCTTCAAAAACTTCGGGCAGTTTTCCCATCGGAGAAAGCCCGAATTTTGCCATAAGTCTCTTGTAATCAACCTCCCCCTCCACATCCCAAGGCGTAATAATGCTTCCCATGAATAAGCTAAGATTAATTCATATTAGCATTTTTTTAGGTGAAGTAATTTCCAAAGTAGGCATTATTCGGCCAGTAATTCGCCTGCATTTTCTTTGAAATCATATTCTCCCCCGCCCTAAAAACCATATTGCCCGCAATACAGCTTGAAATGGAACTTAGCCCCGAAATCTTACCCATCCCGGCAGTAAATGAGTCTATTGCAACCTCCATCCCAATATCAATAATTGTCGCCCCGGCAAGAATTGCGCCGTACTGGATACCATATGCGGCGGTAGGCGATGAATAGCAAAATCCTTTTGTAGCCTCATTGTCGCCCTCAGCTGCAACATAGCTTATTTTCAGGCAGTCGGTTTTTTTGTCTGAGGGCATATTGTGCCAGAAAAGCTTTCCAAAGCCCTCATCCCCTTGGTCTATATTCGGGTCTATTGGGATAGGCTCTTTTGTTGCCGGGTCGCTAAGGCCCGATAATTTCGGAAGGGTGACCTCATGGGCCGCCTTTGACCTTACCAGCTTTTCTATTTCCTCCAAAACTTTTTCAAGATATTCATCTTTCCCAAAAAATGCAACCATATTCTTTATCGCATCTTTATCAATCTTATCCCCCATATTTCCACTCAAAAGAATCCTATACTCATCATAAGACTCCGCCTTTAGGGCCAGGACAGATTCATCATTAGTCAGGTCTGTAAGGTTCCATTCATTACATCCCCACACATTTGCCGGAGTCCTTTTAGTCTCTTTTAGGCCTTTTTGCTCAATAGAGTCCTCCCCTATTTTTGTCCAATTATTGCATTTAAGCCATAAACTGCTTGTCCCGTCGCATGTGGAATAATAGTATTGAATAGCGGGGAGATAAATCGGGGAGAACCTTATCTTCTCACCCACACCTAGTTGCGTAAAGGAAGCGGTCACTTTAAACTCAACCTCCCCGCCAATATCCCTAAAATCCTCCCCTAAAACCCTATAATAATCCCCAAAGATAACCCGCGGGCTCCTTCCCCCAACCCCATCTTGCATCAGGTCAACAACAATATCATGCCGGTATTTTTCACTATTATAATCCACCCTAAAAACCTGATCAAACCTTTCATTTCCCGCAAAAACAGGCTCAAGAGGGGCAAACTCCCCAAGATAGGTCCGGTTCTTAAAAAAACTGCAATCCATTTCTGCCTTAATTATAACTTCAATATTGTCCTCTTCATAAGTCTCCTTCTCCTTCAAAACACACTCTAAAATTAGCATATCTCGGGCCTCAGAATCATAAAAATCAATATAAGGAATCCTCTCAAACTCGCAGCCGCATTCTGTCTTCTCTATCTTCATTTTGCCGAGGCACGGGCTTGCGGCGTAAAAGCGGGAACTGCTCTTGCTCCCTAAAATATAATCGGCAACGCTGTTTGTTTTGGCAAATGTTGTATCTGTTAGCGAAAGGCCTTCGGGCTCTTTGTCAAGCTCCACATACTTTATCCCTACGGCCTCGCAGTCATCAAGGGGATAAACATGTATTGCGGGGTCAACTGCCGACTTCATGCACAGGGCATTTTCCGAACAGGTGTAAAATTTTGACTCTGCCATCTTTAGTGTGTCCATGGCAACTGTGTTGAATATAAATGACAGCCCTTTAGAAGTTAAAACCCACTGTCCTTCTCTGGATACAAGCGCCTTTCCTGCAACCTTATATGCCGAGTCAGTTCCGGACATTAGCCTGTAGTAATCAGACATATGTTTAGTGTAATATGCCGCGACGGCCTGATTTCCCATAGGCCTTTCTGTTGTCCTCCCAAACTGAAGAAATGCGTAAGAGTCATCAATAGATACAGATTCTCTGGCAAGAAATGCGCTATTTGGCGCAAGAGCGTCCGCCGAGAGCTTGGCGGTATTTTCACCCACAACTCGCGTGTTCTCAGCAATTGATATAAATTCATCCCAATCCTTGTTCCCTTCTTTTCCTAAAGACTTCCTCATATTATTCAGGCTGCCTATATCCTCAGAAGTTATATCTCCGTATTTTGCCCTATCTATTAGCTTGGCTATATACTCACCATCCATAGTGCCATCCGAAATACCGAGGCCTGCCTTTTTGGCTTCAAGCGCAGAAGAAGAAGCGCTAAAAAGTTCTGCATTGGACCCGGATACAGCTCCAAGGCCGTCTTTATATGCCTTCTCGGTAAGCTTTTTTCCCGAACCCAAAGCCCCGATATTTTCAAGCATATTGTCGGCGCCTCCAACACCAAGCCCCTTAAGGCGGGCCAGGCTTGAGCGGCTCTCTTTTAGAAGGGCATCGGATTTTTCAACCGCAATCAGGTGGATTGAAACCCTGTTTGCATCAACGCTATCGCTGACAAATGACCTATAAACCCTCCCTAGATTCGGATAGCTTCCCGGGCTCATATGCCTTGCCATATTTGCCATCCAGACTGATTCCGAAATCCCGGGGGCAGTAAGCAGCATGCTTTTTGCGGTTTTTGTATGCTCTATTGCAAACCGGACTGCTTTTCTTGTATGCGTAACATCTTGCGCAAATCCTCCGGCCCTCTTGCTAAGCCTTGCCAAATCCCCCATATACGGGGTTGCGGCCGCTGCCGCGCACAATGCATTATCATAATGCCACAATATATTTGAAGCGAGCCTCTGGCTTGCAATCTCGCTCCACCCGCTCCACCCCGAGTCTTCCCCTTCAGGAAACCTTTCAAAATAAATTACATACCACGGGTCCCCAAATGAATCAAGGGCAAAAGTGTACCTTAAGGCATCAGCGGTTGCCTCCGCATCCCCGCTTGCTAACGCCTTTGTCATCTGCCAAGGGGAACTTGCAACAGCAGAACTGGATACTTTTTGCGGCATATTTACGGAAATATACTGGGTTTCACCTGTCACGCAGACCATGTTCATCGCGGTCTGCATATTTTTGGCGGTAACCTGAGACTGCTCTTCATAGCTGTAGGCATTAAAAAGCCCGACCATTTTGAAGAAAAGAAGCATGAGGATTACTCCGGCAATAAGCCCCATCAAAATAAGCGCCGGATAGGCAATGCCTCTTAAGCTCTCCATAACAATATCCCCCTATTTAGTTATTTGAAATAGGCTCTGATTAAATAATAGGATTTAATATTATGATAAAGATTGAGGAATGCTACCAGAAAATGAGCCTCCCTAAAGACCCGAAAGATACCGACCTCACTTACTTCCTTTTAAAGCCCTTTGCCAAAGCAAGGATATTCTGCAATCGGGGGGAGCTTGAATATAGGGTAATTGAGCCCGAGCTTGACGAAACGGACCTGAAAATCCAGGAAAAGCTCCACCAGGGGCTTTTGCAGGTCATAGATATTTCCCCGGGAAACATAAAAAGCCGCGACGAGCTGATGGAATATCTCTCAAATAAAATAAATGGGCTCCTCAAGGAATACGGAATTGCTCTGCCAAAAGAAAAATACGAAAGCCTGCTCTACTATATTTACCGAAATTTTGTGGGCCTCAATGAAATAGAGGCCCTGATGCATGACGACTATATTGAGGACATAAACTGCAACGGCACAGAAACGCCTGTCTACATAAAGCACCGGATTTTAGGAAACCTCAAGACCAATATCAGTTTTGGAGACCCTGAAAGCCTAAAAAACCTGATAATAAAACTGGCGCAAAGGTGCGACAAGTATATCACCTACTCTGACCCCTTCCTTGAGGGAAGCCTGCCGGACGGAAGCCGCGTCCAAGGCACAATTTCAGAAGAAATATCCCCCAGAGGGCCTAACTTTTCCATACGAAAGTTTCGGCGCGCCCCGTTCTCTCCGATAGAATTCATGGATTCAGGAACTATCCCTGCAGAAACCATGGCTTACCTATGGCTCCTTATAGAACAGGGGGCAAATATCCTTATAATTGGGGGAACCGGCGCGGGAAAGACAACTTTTTTAAATGTAATTGCCAATTTTATCCCTGAGCGCTCAAAAATCGTTTCAATTGAGGACACGCGAGAGCTTAAGCTTTTCCATGAGAACTGGACAGCAACGGTTGCAAGGGAGGCTGTCGGAGGGATGGAAATCGGGGAGATTACCCTTGACAAGCTTCTTAGGGAAAGCTTTAGGGAAAACCCTGATTACGTCATAGTAGGGGAAGTCAGGGGAAAAGAAACTTATATCATGTTTCAGGGCATGGCCTCCGGCCACCCGACAATCGCCACATTCCACTCCGAAGATGTCCCCTCAGTCATAAACAGGCTCAAAACCCCGCCAATAAGCCTTCCCCCCGCATTAATAGAGCTTCTTGATGTCGTGGTTACTGTCCAAAAAATCGAGAAAAAAAACAGCATAGCAAGAAAAGTGGCAAAAATTGAGGCATTTGAATATATTGATGACAACACAGGAAGGCCGGTAACAGAGATTATTTCAGCATGGGACAGCAAAACTGACAAATTCAGCTTTAGCGCCCAAGGGTCTGCACTCAAAAAGATATCAGAGAGAAGCGGCAAAGACGCAAAAGAAATAGGGCTTGAGCTCAAAAAAAGAAAGGCTTTTCTTGAAAGATTGGCCAAAAGAGGCATAACAGAAATAGGCGCGGTGCATGAGGAAATAGAAAAGTATTATACAAATAATTAATTATGGCAGGATTTAAAACTGAGCCGTCTTTGGGCCGAAAGATTTCGGACATAAACCCAAACCTTGACACAAGAGTAAGGATTATAGGCAATGTGGTCAGCTCGCAGGAAGGGCTGGCTATTGTTGATGACGGAAGCGGAAAGATAAATGTTGCCTTCTCGGATGAAACCCCAATGCCTCTTGAATTAAGCATAGGGCAGATTGTGAGGGTAATAGGATTTGTTATACCAAGCGACCCTGTGGAGATTCAGGCAGAGGTTATCAATGATATGTCAAAACTGAACACTAAATATATTGATATTTTGCTTAAGTGACCTGTTTTTTGGGTTATTTTGCATGTCTCCGGCAGTTAGCAAACTATGGTCCTCTACGCCAAGGCAAGTTTTAATAATCTCCTTGATTTCCCTAAACCCCTTAAATCTTTCTTTGCAACCACTTGGATGAAATGGGATTGCGCATATATATGAAATTTTTCCGGGAAGCTTATGTTTGTCCCGCCAATCCAGGGGATACAAAAAATGCTCCTCTGCAATCCTTTTGCAGTCTATACCTAAAGAAACTGCGCAATTCCTCATTTTTTCGGGGCGCTTGCAAGGCTTTTCCTTCTCCTTTTTGCAGATTTTGCAAAGGGCGCACTTCCTCGCCGCAATATGGCGCGCCCCAATCCTCTTTTCAAGTTCCCTCATAATTCGGTCAACCTCCTTATTCGCGCCAAAATCAAATTTATTGAAATATTTTTGCCTTTCTCCCTCAGGCAACCCTGCGGCTTGGGCGGGAACTTTTGCCTGAAATATAAAAAAGAGCAAATGGCGACATTCCCCTATATATTCTTCAAGGGTAGGTGAATTTGGGGGGCAGGAATAATTCTTTGCGTAGCTTGGGCAGCCTTCCCGGCAAAGCCTGATTGAGTTCTCCCTGTCAATTGGAACCTGCCCTGAGGGAATAATCTTATAGAGGCAATAAAAGTCTTGACTTATCTGGGCAGGGTATATTTCTGAAGAAAATTTTGCGGTTTTTTCCGACTCTGATTTGCCAAAATTACTCTCTTTTTCGCCCTCCATAATATTTAGCCCGATTTTTAGTGAATTTATGGTTTGAAACCTAATAATATTATCATGGACTATATAGTCATCATTTTCCTCCTAACGCTTTCCGCCCTGTTTTCCGGAATGACTTTGGGGTTTTTCACGCTCAACCCAAGCGACCTTAGGCGGAAAGCAAAGCTTGGCGACGAGAAGGCCAAAAAGGTATATGGCGTTAGAAAGAAGGGAAATCTCCTCTTATGCACGCTTCTTATAGGAAATGTTGCTGTAAACGCGGCGCTTTCAATATACTTAGGCTCAATTACCACAGGAATTATAGCAGGGATAACAGCCACCGCCCTTATCGTGGTTTTTGGAGAAATTGCCCCCCAAGCTGTTTTTTCAAGATATGCCCTTAGGTTAGGGGCAAAACTGACCTGGCTTGTGCGCCTTCTTATGATTTTGCTCTACCCGGTCTGCTGGCCAATCGCAAAGATACTTGACAGGGCGCTTGGCGAGGAAATGCCTTCAGCATACTCAAAAAACGAGCTTACAAAAATTATTGAGGAGCACGAGGATATGAAGGACGGGCCGATTGACGCTGATGAGGAAAGGATTATTAAGGGCGCGCTTTCCTACTCGGAAAAAACGGTCAGGGATATTATGACCCCAAGAACTTCAGTAAGGATGATTAGCTACGACCAGCCCCTAAATCCGGCGGCGCTCAAAAAAATAAGGGAATGCGGCCACTCCCGGCTTCCGGTCTACAAAGATGAGCGGGATAATATCATTGGGATTCTGTATGTAAAAGAGCTTATAGGAACTGATGCCGACAAAAAAATTGCGGGGGACATGGCAAAAGGAAAGGTCTTGTTTGTTGATGATGAAAAGCCGCTTGATGACCTTCTTAACGCCTTCAAAAAAACGAGAAACCACCTTTTTATTGTAATTAATGAATTTGAGGAATTTGCCGGAATTGTGACTATTGAAGATGTGCTTGAAGAAATTATCGGCGTTGAGATTGTTGATGAGTTTGACCGGGTAGAGGACCTGCAGGAAGAAGCAAAGGAGAAAGCCCGAAAAAGAAAGATGAACAAGATTTAAGGCTTATTATGGAAAATTTTTCGCCTCGCATAAAAATAGATATCCGGGAGATAAAGAGCGGTATAAAAGAGTGCCTTGAAGCTCAAGGTTGCATTACTGAGGAGGAAAGGCTTGATATTGCGGACTACATTGTTTCCGACAGGGTGGCAATCGAGCGCAAAACCTATTCTGATATTGTGTCCTCCATTATGGACGGCCGGCTTTTTCGCCAGGCAAAAGAGATGGTGAGGGTTTTTGAGCGGCCGATAGTCCTAATTGAAGGCTTTGAATGCTTTGTTGGGTTCAACGAGAAGGTCCTTTTTGGGGCGCTCTCATCCCTTGCAATAGACTTCGGAATTTCAACAGTCTGGACAAAAAGCAAAAGGGAAAGCGCAATGTTTATATTTACTGCCGCAAAAAGGGAGCAGTTTGAAAAAAACAGGGCTTTTCCGCTCAGGGTGAAAAAAAGGTGCAGGGACTTGCGCGAAGAGCAGGAACAGCTTGTTGCGGGGCTTCCTTCCGTGAATTCCAAGCTTTCAAAGCGGCTTTTGGAGAAATTTGGGGCCCCAAAAAATGTGTTTAATGCCACAAAAGAGGAGCTCATGAAAATTGAGGGGTTGGGGGAGAAAAAAGCCTCCCGGTTTTTGGAGATTTTGGGCTGTGAATGCCAAAAAGAGAGCGGCGGGGAAAATAGTAAAAGTGAAAGATCTGCTTAAGCGCCATCTATTATTCTCCTTATAAAAGACCGCCCCCGCGCAGTATAATCCCTATACACTTATAATACAATTGTAATAGTGTTATGGAGTTCTCTTCCATAAAGCAGGAAAGCGTTGATGATGATGATGAGAAATTCTCTCCTGCAAAAGCGGATTATTTTTTTGAGGTTTCCTGGGAGGCCTGCAACAAAGTCGGCGGAATCTATACCGTGCTGAGATCCAAAATCGGCCCCATGATTGAGCGATATGGGAAGAACTACTTCCTTGTGGGCCCATTTTTTCCAAATAAGCTTGCCGGGGAATTTGAGGAAAAAGCTCTTCCGGGCGAACTAAAATCGATATTTGCAACGCTCGAGGAGGAAGGAATAAAGTGCTATTACGGGGCATGGCTTGCAAAGGGCGAGCCTAATTGCATCCTGATAGACTACAGCGGATACACAAGCAATAATAACGGGATTAAAAAATCGCTTTGGGAAAACTTCAAGGTTGATTCTCTTGGAAGCGATTATCATGATTTCGATGAGCCTGTAATATGGTCGACTGCGGCAGGAAGGCTTATTGAAGAATTCAAAAAATCGCAAAAAGATAAGCAGGTTGTAGCCCAGTTTCACGAATGGCTTTCGGGAGCGGGGCTTTTGCACCTAAAGCAAAAAAAATCCCCTGTAGGCGCAGTATTTACCACGCACGCAACAACACTTGGCCGGGCAATGTGCAGCGCCCAGATAAACATTTACGAAATCTGGGACAAAATAGACCCGCTAATGGAAGCCCAAAAATTCAATGCCCACCCAAAGCACTTAATGGAGGTTGCCTGCGCAAATAATGCTGAGGTGTTTACCACCGTAAGCGAAATTACAGGAATTGAAGCGGAACACCTTCTCAAAAAAAAGCCCGACCTCCTTCTCCCAAACGGGCTTGACCTTAGCAGTTCCCCGACTTTTGAGGAAATTGCCGTCAAGCACAAGCTTTATCGGGAGAGGATAAGGGAATTCCTGCTCTACTACTTCCTGCCTTACCAGTCATTTGATGTCGAAGATACGCTTTTCTATTATATCTGCAGCAGGTATGAATTCCATGCAAAAGGAATGGATATCTATATAAAAGCGCTCTCAAGGCTAAATGAACGGCTCAAAGAAGAAGGCTCAAAAAAGACCATTGTTGCTTTTTTCTGGGTCCCTGCAAGTGTACGGGGCATAAGCCAGGAACTTGTGGAAAACAAAGCCTATTTTGAGGATATAAAAGACAGCGTTGAGGATAACGAGCGGGAGATAAAAAATAAGCTACTCTCCCTTTTGGTGTCCAGAGAGGAAATAACAGAAAAAAATCTGTTTAGCGAAGAGTTTCTCTACGGAAATAAAAAGCGGGTTTTGCGCCTCATGAGAAGCGGGCTTCCAAGAATTTCCACACATGACTTCTATGATGAAAACAGCGACCCTATTATAAAAGCATTTCGGCAGGCGGGGCTTGATAATAAAGAGGAAGACAGGGTCAAAGTTATATTCTATCCTATCTATCTTACCGGGGCAGACGGGCTCTTAGACTTAAGCTATTATGAGGGTATTCTTGGCTCGCACCTTGGGATTTTTCCTTCCTATTATGAGCCATGGGGATATACCCCCCTTGAGGCGGCAATGCTTGGGGTCCCGACAATAACAACCGACCTAGCCGGATTTGGGCGACATATCGAAAAAAACTGCCCCTTGAGCAACAAGGGTATTTTTGTCCTAAAGCGAATGGGAAAAACCGAAGAGGAAAGCATAGAAGAGTTAACAAATATCATGCACGAATACAGCAACTGCTCAAAAAATGACCGGGCAAGGCACAAAATGGAATCCAAAAGAAAGGCCCATCTTGCGGACTGGAAGATTCTTGCCAATAATTATATAATAGCCCATAATCTTGCCTTGGAACGGGCCTTGCAAAGAGCCGGGCAGTAAATCTTAATTTTGAGAAGGTTTTGCCAACCTTGGCGTTTTTTTTAAAACAGCTATATATGAGCAGAGGTTATAATTATGGACATACAGTCTAGAAAAGACGACCACATCCGAATCTGCGTTGAAGAGGATGTAAATTATTCCCGCAATTTTTGGGATGATGTAATGCTAAGGCACCACGCGCTCCCGGATTTTGACCTGTCTGAAGTTTCGCTAAAGTCGGATGTTTTGGGCAAGCCTCTTGATGCCCCCCTACTTATAGGAGCAATAAGCGGAGGCATCGGAAAAGCCGGGGCCCTTAATGAAATCCTTGCAAATTTTGCGTCAGAGAAAAAAATCGGGCTTTGTGTTGGCTCTCAGCGCCCCCTGCTTAAGCTGATGGGCGACGAAGAGGTCCGGCAGAGCTATGAAGTTATTAAAAATTATGATATACCCTTAAAAATAGGCAATATTGGGGCGCCCCAGCTCCCGTCCCTGAGCAATCAGGATATTGAGCTTCTCTTTGAAAGTATCGGGGCGGATTTTTTGGCGGTGCACCTGAATTACCCCCAGGAAGTTGTCCAGCCCGAAGGCGACACAAACGCAAGGGGCGTTCTGGAAAAAATCAAAGAGATTTCCGGGTCATTTCCCGTTATTGTTAAGGAAGTCGGATTCGGGATTTCGGTTCAGGTTGCCCAAAGCCTAAAAGACGCCGGAGTAAAGGCAATAGATGTTGCAGGGGTTTCGGGCACAAACTGGGTTAAGGTGGAATTTTACCGCTCAAAAAGCGTGATGAATTACCGAAAAATGAAGGTGGCAAAAACCTTCAAGAACTGGGGAATACCTGCCCCCGCCTGCCTTATTGAATGCAGAAGCCTTGGCATCCCCCTAATAGGATCTTCAGGAATAATCAACGGCTATGATATTGCAAAATCTGTTGCTCTCGGGGCTAACTGCGTTTCAGTTGCAAGGCCGTTTTTGAAAAAAGCGCTTAAGGGCGAGTATGAGATTGAGGAGAAATATGCCCGCACTCTTGAGGAATTAAAAGTTGCCATGTTTCTGACAAATTCCCAAAATATAGGCGCCTTAAAAAACGCCAAATATTGGATTCGAGGGGAGTTGAAAGATTTTTTGGGTTAATCCAAGTCGCCCCAACTTTTTTCTTGAAGTACTGCTTCCAATATCCTAAATCTTCCATATTTAACCCTCGTTTTACAAAACACTTAAGTGGGTTTTGGGCTTTAAAAATAAAAGTAAACGCTGGGGCTGGGATTTGATTCCGGTCGCCAAACTAGCCAACTTCACGGTGCTATTCGCGAAGCGAAATTGTTCTTCCTTGGCGTTAAGAGCGTCCTTTTTCTAAAAGAAGGCCCTAACCCAGGCTCCCGTGAGGGAACATGCTTAGCAGGCATGCGCCTTATTGCGGAAGACAAAACGACATATACTCAGGCTATAGGTCGCGAAGCGACGAATCTCCCTTTCTTTGACGTTAAGGACTTTCTTTCGGGAAAGAAAGTATTTAACCGCTCGGCCACCCCAGCATAAATAAACCCGCCAAAATATTATAATTGAATATCCTTATTATGGACAAACTCCTAAAATTCCGGGATTTCAATTTTAAGGGAAAAACCGTGGCAGTAAGGGCCGACCTGAACCTTCCTTACGACCCCGCCGAAAAAAAGCTTTCCGAAAGCCCAAGGCTAAAAGAGCATATCCAAACAATAAAGGCCCTTATAGGACAGGGGGCAAAAACAGTAATCCTTGCCCATCAGGGAAGAAGGGGCGGGGATGACTTCATAAGCCTTGAATTGCACTTAAAGCTCCTTGAAAAAAGGCTTGGGCAGGAAGTCAAGTTTATTTCTCAGGACTCGGGCCTCGAGCCTATAGCAAAGCTCAAAGAAGGGGAAGTTGCGCTTCTTGAAAATGTCCGATATTATGATGACGAAACCTCCCAAAAAACGCCTGAAGAGCATTCAAAAAGCGAAATCTCAAAAGCCCTTTCGCCATACCTTGACTATTTTATTCTGGATTCCTTCTCTGTAGCCCACAGGGGCCATGCCAGCGTTGTCGGGTTTTCCCAAAATGTCCCTTCGGTTGCAGGCCCGGTTTTTCTCAAAGAATACGAATTTTTAAGGGAGTTTCTTGCAGGAATTCAATTTTCAAAAAATGATGTTTTTATTTTGGGAGGGGCAAAGCCTGATGAGCCTCTTGGAATGCTAAAAGAGCTATTCAAAAAGAGAGTCGAAAAAATCCTGACAACCGGGGTAATCTCTCTTCTCTTCCTTAAAGCAAAAGGGTATAATCTAGGAAAAACAGAGAATTTTCTCAAAGAAAAAGGCTACCTCAACCATATGGACATTGTCTTAGAATTTGCAAAAGAGGAGTGCATTCTCTCGCCATTAGATGTTGCTGTTGAGAAGGACGGCAAAAGGGTAGAGATGGATATAGAAAGCCTCCCTGTCGAGGAGCAGATCTTAGACATTGGGCAAAAAACCATTGAACTGTATTCAAAAGCCATAGCAGATGCAAATATTGTCTGCATGAAGGGCCCTGCGGGAATGTATGAAAAAAAAGGCTTTGAAACAGGCACAAAAAAGCTTTTTGAGGCTATTGCCCGGTCGGAATGCATCTCCCTTATTGGTGGCGGAAATTCAACAGATGCTATGAAAAAGCTGGATATTCCCCCGGAGGTCTTCACTTATGTAAGCATGAGCGGGGGGGCATTTGTGGAATTTATGAGCGGCAAAGTTCTCCCCGGAATAGTTGCCCTTGAAGAAAGCTTTGAAAAATTCAAAAAACCTGCTGAAGAAGAATCCTAAAAATACCCTGAAGGGCAAAATAAAAAGTAAATAATAGGCAGGCTAATTATGGTTGATGGCTCAAAAGTCACCGAAAGGCAGAGAACCTCTGAATATTATTACAGCAAATCTCTGTCAAGCCAAAGGTCCGGGAACCTAAAGGAGGCCTCCCTAAACCTGTGGAAATCCGCCGAAACCCTGATTTTAGCCCTTGCAGACTTCAAAGCCCGGGAAATAAAGAATTTTAGCGAAGCGATAAGCTTTCTTGAAGAATACAAGTCCAATGGAATGGTGTCCCAAAAAGAAATATATGCCCTGAAAGCAAACCATATCAACTCCCAAAGAGGCAACATGGAGGCCCAAATGTTCTCAATTGAGGCTGAAAGAACTCAAATCCTAATCCAAAAGCTCAAAAAAATCCTAAAGGATTATTTAGTAAACGGCCCGCCAAAAGAAGACGATTTTCTTGCTAAAAGCGGCGAAAATGAGGAAGATGAGATAAAAAGAATACTTGAGGAAGTAAAAAAAGCCGAATACGCAGAAAAAGAGGCGGAAAGCAGTAAATATAGAGGTTCAGCTTCAGAGGCAGTAAAAGAGGAAGAATCTGCTAAACAGGTGGAAAAATGAAGGGAAAACTGATTGTAATTGAAGGGATTGACGGCTCGGGAAAGGGAACTCAGTCAATAATGCTCTTTGAAAGGCTCAAAAAAGAGGGCTATCCTGTGGAATATGCAGACTTTCCCCATTACGGAAAGCCTTCGGCCGCTATGATTGAGGAATATCTAAACGGCAGGCTTGGCCCGCCTTCAGAAATCTCCCCAAAAATTGCCTCAATTCTTTATGCAGTTGACCGCTACGCAAAAAGCAGGGAAATGCAGGAGTGGCTCAGGGAAGGCAAAATTATAATCTGCAACCGCTACTTAACTTCAAACAAGGGCCACCAGGCAGGAAAAATCAAAGACCCTGCAAAAATAGACGAATTTTTGGAATGGCTTGACGAGCTGGAATACGGTATTTTTGGGATTCCTCGCCCTGATAAGGTCTTTTTGATGAGGATGCCGCCGGAAATCGCCCAAAACCTTATCGCTAAAAAATCCCTTAGGGGCTACCTTAACGGAAAAGGCAGAGACGAGGTTGAAAAAGATATGGGCTACCTTATTTGCTCGGACAAGGCCTACCAATATGTTGCAAAAAAAGAGGGCTGGGTGGCGATTGAGCTGGGCAGAGAAGGAAAGCCCCTGCCTATAAAAGAAGCCCATGAGATTCTTTATAATTTGGTTAAAAGGGAAATAGAGGGGCAAAACAGAGAGGAATTGCCTTCGGACAGAAAGCCGGTTCAATTGCCAGAATAATACAGCTAAACCCTAATTATAGCCCCGGCTCAACTTTAGGGTTTTTAAGGAACTCAAGCCTTTTTAGGTCAGATACCAGAAGGTACATATCCTCGGCTTTTTTGGGGGCAATTTCCCTTAAGGGCGGGACTTTGCCGTAATTTTTGTTTGCAATCCAGCCCGATTTTGTGAAAAAATAAGCCCCCCCGCCCATTTTTTCAAGCGGCTTATAAAGCGACTTAAACCCTTCACAAACCCAATTTGCCATAACAATCCGATTTTTATCTGAAGGGTTGATTGTAATGTGCGCGCAATTTGCAGGCACAACAAATATATCCCCCGCCCTTGCCCTGCAGAATGACGCATCAATTACATTATTTTGCTCAAAATTATCCACTTTTTGTATGAAAAAAAGGGCTTCCCCCTCAAGCACCTGATAAACCTCCATATAGGAGAAACCTAAAGCCGCTTCGGGGTGATAGTGGCCGGCAGTTTTTACAAACTCCTCGCCTATCATAAGTGGCGGAATGACCGTAATATCATACCTTAAGCCCGACTTTTTTATAATCTCGGTATGTTCGGGCTTTGAGACCCCCCGATACATATAATACAGCTCCGGATTTTTTGAAGCCTCAAGCCACTTTTTGTCAAAAATAACTTCCTTCATATCAAGAGCGCGCCTTATGTCAGGCGCCCTGCCCTCTAGTGCTTCAACTTGCCAAGGCATAATATTGCAAGCCAAATATATTATGGTTAGTGAGGAGAATGGAGATGCCGGGTTAAGGATAAAATTCCCATTTGGAGTAGCGGAAGGCAAGAAGCTCTCAGAAGAGTTCTCAAAAGACCCAAAAATCGCGGCAAAAGAATATCTGGAGTCCGATGCCAAGACGCAAGTTTCAGAAATCTCTGCCAAGAGCCTGTTTCCCTATAAGGATTATCCTAAATGGCTCAATGAATTTTCAGTTGAGCTTGCAAAGCTAAAGATTGCCTCAAAGGACCCTGCAGAAGGCGAATTTATCAGCCTTGCAAGGGCATATGAGGAGCTGTCCCACTTCCAAAAATCCCTCAAAAACAGGGGGGATTTGCTAAAAAGCTATGACAGCTATCCGATTCTCCTCAAAAATACAGAAAAATTAAAAGACAAAATTGAAAAGAAGATAAGAAAGCAGGCTGAAAGGCTTGCACCCAATACCAGCGCCCTTTTGGGCCCTGTTTTGTCCGCCCGCCTGATTTCAAAAGCAGGGGGGCTTGAGCGCCTTGCAAAAATGCCCGTGTCAAAAATCCAGATTTTAGGCGCAGAAAAATCTCTTTTTCGCTACCTAAAAGACAAGGAAGAGGGGCGCGACACAAAGACCCCAAAATACGGGATAATTTATCTCTCACCCTATATTTTGAATGCTTCCGCAAATCGGGGCAAAATTGCAAGGCTTCTGGCATCAAAAATAATGGTTAGCTCAAGGATGGACTACTTTTCAAAAGAAGACCGCTCTGAGAAGATAAAGGCAGAATTTTTGGAGAGCTACAAGAAGTTATCCAAGTAGCTTCTATATGCCGCTACTTAATAGACAGCCTAAAGTAAAGCCCATCTATTAGAAAAGTCCTATTCCACAAGCCAAAAGAGCCTACTTGTTCCCCTGAAGTTCCATTGCAATTTTTTGCATCTGCATTGAGAGGTCCTCTATGCGCCCATCCATTTTTGCGAGGGCCTGAGTGAAGGCCTCAGATTTCTCTAAAAGAAACCCCTTTGCATCCTCTTTTTTCATCTTTACAAATAAGTTTCGCCCTATATCCATAAGCACCCTGTCTGTATCCTTGAAAATTGCCGGCACATATACGCCTTCGCCAAGCTGGGCAAAACCCTCGCCAGCCTCAACTTTAAGGACAGAATCCCTCAGAATACTTAGCTCTCCTGCCTTCATGGAAACAAATTCCCTTTGGGACATAAGCTGCTCAAGCTCCTGGTTCAAAAGCTCAATTTGAATATATTTCTGCTCGGCAGAATTTCCGGGAAACTCATTAGGGGACATTATTTCTTGCGGTTGCCCTTTCCAAGAGGGTTCTTCCACCTCCAAGTAAAGGTCTTAATTTTTTTGGATTTTCCATATCCGCAACTAACACAGCTGCTTTTTTTCGGGTTGTACGCATGCGCGCCGCATCTCTGGCACACACTGTGCAAAACCTTGTTATGCTTCCCAAAACTTGGTGTTCCCTTTGACATAATTTATCTCCACAAAAACCTTTTAAGGCCCTTGCTCCCCCTATCTATTTAAAACAGCCCTAAGGTACAGCATAAAGCACGGTGTCTCCCCTTACAAGCATGTTTTTGAATTTCAGAGTCTCTTCGTCCCTTTTTAGCTCAACTTCCTCCAGCCACATATTCAGGTGAAGGTCGTGCGCCCTAAGGGTGCCTGAAATTTCGGTGCCGTTTTTGAGTTTCACCAAAATGCACTGCCCTTTCGAGTTGTTCAAAACGTCAATTGGTCTGTCGTCGCTCATAAATACAATCAAAATTTAAATATATCCCTAAACAGAGCTTATATATTTAATCTTTTCTTTTGCCGAATTTCCTGACTGTTTATGCCAAGTTCAGAATACTGCGGATATCAATATGGGTAATCAACTATATGGAGCAAAAGCTAAAAACCTAAACAAATCCCAAAAATAAACCAAAATAAGCTAGCTATATTCTCTCCAGCTGTGGCTGCACTCGGTGCACCTGAAAAATCTGGTTGGTGGCTCGTCAATGCTTCTTGTCTGCTGCATCCACCAGTAAGCCTTTTCGTTGCCGCACTTGTCGCAAATCGCATCAGTTATCGGCAAATCCTCTTTTTTGTCTGAAACAGAGATAATTTTCTCTTTTTTCTCCACTTTTTCCTTAAGGACCAGGTCGGCTCCGGTGGATGATTTTGCGCCGCAATTTCTGCAGTTATAATTTACCTTTCCGCCATCCTTTTTTGGCACCAATACACCGCCGCATTTTTTGCAGAATTCCATGTTCTAAATACCAATAAGTTTATAAATAAGGTATCTCGGGTACCCTATATACGGTATATGGGCTCGAACAACGCATATCAATTGGCTCTCTGAGACAGGGTCATCCGCTATCGGGTTATTGTCTCCCTTAATATGGTAGCATGTCCCTTCAGAAATACCAATATTTCTGGGATTCTCCCCCCGACAGTAAGAATCATTAATCCCTATAACTCTATGTATTATCGGGTACTTCCGCAAGCCTTCATAAATCACAATATCTCCCACTTCAGGGATTCCTGCCTGGCAGATTACAATATCTCCCGGCTTTATTGCGGGAAGCATGGACTCTGAAACTATTACATCGACAGGGTGGGTTGTGCCGAGAGCAAAGCCCAAAAACTGGTAAAACAGCCACACGCCAACGATTGTAAGGATAATATCCCAGTATTTGAACTTTTTGAGGTCTTTAATCAGGCTCATTAATAGGATTGGTTTTAAATTATAGAAGATTTGGGAAAAATTTTGCAGAAAGTCTTAAGGCTTATAAACTGCCTCCTACTCAAGGGTCTCAATAACCTTTGAAGTCACAAAGGCTTTTCCGCATTTTGGCTTTAGTAGAACTTTTTCGCACTTTTCGCACTTCACAGCCATGCTTGCCCGGTTAAATACTATTCTCTCCTCTCCGCACTCGCATTTCACCCTCAGGAATTTTGATGCCATTACATAATATGGAAATTAATATTTAATTGCGCCTGCTAATATTTATGTTTTGTAAAACACTATTATGCCAAGAATAAGCCAAATTGAGTTTAGCCTCTTATCGCCTTCCCAGATAAGAAAATTAAGTGGTGTAGAGGTAACCAGGCCTGAGCTTTATGATGCTGACGGCTACCCTGTAGAGCACGGCATAGTCGACCCCAGAATGGGTGTAGTTGACCCCGGAGTAGTCTGCAGGACCTGCGGCTCGCGTTTAGGCGACTGCATGGGTCACTTTGGCCATATTGAGCTCATTAAGCCTGTAATTCACCCTGTTTTTGCCCCTAAAATATATACAATCCTTCAGGCAATTTGCCTGAAATGCGGAAGGGTGGCCGCTCCTGAAGGAATAACCGGAGCAGCAGAATGCTCAAAAAAAAGGCCTGAAAAATGCCCCTTCTGCGGCGAAAAACAGCATAAAATCCGCTATGAAAAGCCAACCTCTTATTATTCCGGAGGAAAACAGATTACAACCGAAGAACTCCGCGAACTTTTTGAAAAAATAACCGAAGAAGATTTGGCCAGGCTTAAATTCAAGGGCGGACGGCCCGAATGGATGATAATAACTATACTTCCTGTCCCCCCAATTACCGACAGGCCTTCAATTGTGCTCGATACAGGCGAGAGAAGCGAAGACGACCTGACACACAAGCTTGTGGATATTGTCAGAATTAACGAGCGCCTTAAAAAAAGCCTTGATATCGGGGCGCCCGATTTCCTTATAGAAGACATTATTGAGCTTTTGCAGTACCATGTCGCAACTTATATCAAAAATGATCTCACAAATGTGCCTCCGGCAAGGCACCGAAGCGGCAGGCCTCTCAAAACGCTTGCTCAGAGGCTTATCGGAAAGGAAGGCCGGTTCAGGTTCAACCTTACAGGAAAAAGGGTAAACTTCTCGGCCCGAAGCGTAGTTTCCCCGGACAACTTTATTGATATTGATGAGGTAGGCGTGCCTGAAGTTGTTGCAAAAAGCCTCACCCTGCCTGAAAAAGTTACCGAGCAAAACCTTGCTGAAATGCAAAAGCTCGTCCTAAACGGAAATAAATACCCCGGAGCAAACTATGTAATCAGGGTTGACGGGCTAAAAAAGAAGGTTACTGAAGAGACAAAAGAAATGATTTCCCAAGAGATAATCCCGGGCTACACTGTAGAAAGGCATATTCGGGACGGAGATTGGGTAATTTTTAACAGGCAGCCGAGCCTTCACAGAATGTCGATGATGGGGCACCGGGCAAGGATAATGGACAGCAAGACCTTTAGGCTTCACCTATGCACTTCAACCCCTTACAATGCGGACTTTGACGGAGATGAAATGAACCTTCATGTGCCTCAGACCGAGGAGGCGAGGGCCGAGATAAAAAACCTTATGAGGGTAAATAAGCATATAAGGACACCAAGATACGGCCTTCCTATCATCGGGGCAAAGCAGGACCACCTGATGGGAATCTACTTCCTTACGCACGACAGCATAACACTCACCAAAAAACAGCTCTCAAATATTGCATTTTCAATGGGCTTGGATGTAGATCTCCAAAAAGAGACCTATACCGGAAAAGAGGCCTTCTCAATGCTCCTTTTGCCAAGTAACCTGAATTTCATCGGAAAAACAAAAACAGGTGAAGAGGTTGTAATAGAAGACGGGCTATTAATAAAAGGCTATATTGATGTAAAAGCCATAGGCGCTGAGGATGGAAAGCTTCTCAATAAAATTGACCTCCTCTACGGCGACAATGCGGGGGCAAACTTCCTAAACAATTTAGTCCGGCTGTCCCTCCTGTTTTTAACCCACTATAACTACACAATCTCAATTAATGACTACAGCCTTCCTGAAGAGAGCATAAAGGAGATAGACAAAATTATAAGAAGCAGGGTCAGCAAATACGAAAAAAGCGGGGGTAGCGCAGAAGAGCAGTTGAGCCTTGAGAGGATACTTACTGAAGTTGAGGTGGTAGTAAAGCAGAACCTGCCAAAAACAACCTATTCCAGAATTTCTGCCGAGTCCGGAGCAAGGGGAAATATGGTATCCGTAGCCCAGATTACAGGCTGCCTTGGCCAGGAAAAGCTCAAAGGCTCAAGGATTACAAGGGGATATTACGGACGGACTTTGCCTTTCTTCAAGGTAAAAGACCTAAACCCTACAGCTTACGGTTTTGTAAGGCACGGATACCGAAAAGGCCTTACCCCTATTGAGTTCTTTTTTGATGCCATGCACGGCCGTGAAGGTCTTTCTGACACCGCCCTTAAGACAAAGCATTCAGGATACCTTGAAAGGAGGCTTGTAAACTCTCTCCATGACCTTATAGTCACCCCGCAAGGCACCGTAATCAACGAATCCGGGCAAATTGTGCAGTTTGTGCCTTTCGAGGACAACATAAACCCCTACACAACCAATAACGGAGAGATAAAAATGGAAGATTTAACCTGATTACGGCAAATAAAAGCTTATATTTTTATAAAATACGCAAGTAATATATTTTTTTGCCCATTTAATTAATGGAACAAATCAATATTGAGGAGGTTTTGAATAACGAGTTTGAAGAATATCGCGCCAAAAACAAGCTGACAAAGGAGAAGGAAAAGCTGATGAGAGAAAGGCTGGACTATATACTAAAGCGGGCAAAGTTTGAGCCCGGAGAAGGCCTTGGGATAATTACCGCGCAGTCGCTCTCAGAGCCTGCTACGCAGATGACAATGAGGGCATACCACTTCGCGGCTTCAGCCGGTATTCAGATGTCTTTAGGCCTTCCAAGGCTTATCGAAATTTTTGACATAAGAAAAAACATTGACGATGTAATTACCTGCCACCTTGAGGAAAATTCAGAGGAGAAGGCAAGAGCAATTGCATCAGAAATCGTAGAATCCACCCTTGCAGACATACTCAGCACAATCTCATTTGACCTTGTTGAGTCAACAATAGAAATTACCCTTGACCAAAAATCGCTTCGGGAATTAAAGCTTACCCCCGAAATGGTATCAGAAAATCTCAAAAAGTCAGTAAAAAAATACAAAATAGAGCTCAAGGGGAGCAAAATCTATCTGGAAAAAGTGGAAAACTACTCAGAATACCGCCAGCTAAAAGAAAAATTGCTTAAGGTCCACATATGCGGGATAAAGGGCGTAATTGAGTCCCTAATAATCAGCAAAGACGGCGAGTGGATTGTGCAGGCAAGAGGCGGCAACTTCAAAAAAATACTGGCTATAGAAGGAATTGATACCGCAAAAACCCACACCACAAATATCAAGGATATGGCTGAGGTTTACGGGATAGAGTCAGCGAGGGCTATGATTATAAAGGAACTAATATTCACCCTTGAGCAGCAGGGGGTGAGTGTTGACACGAGATATATAAGCCTGGTGGCGGATGCTATGTGCCTAAGCGGGGATGTGCGCGCTGTCGGAAGGTATGGCCTTATGAAAACCAAAAAGAGCGTCCTTGCAAGGATGAACTTTGAGGAAACAATCAAGGTGCTTTTTAATGCGGCTATGGCAAACAAAAAGGACAACCTAAACACCCTTATGGCAAACCTGATGATAGGTCAAGTCTGCCCTGTAGGCACAGGAACGGTGAAACTAAAATGGAAACTCTAAGGAAAGAATTCAAGGAAGGCCGGCTGGTAATTGGCACCAACCGAACGATAAAAATGATAAGGGCGGGCAAGATAAAAGGAGTATATATCACTTCAACCGCCCCAAAAGAGGTTAGAGAGCAGATAAAGGGCGCAGAGCCAAAAAGCCTGAAGCTGACTGCCACAGAACTAGGCAAGTTTTTAGGAAAGAATTTCCCAATATCTGTGTGCGGTGTTAAAAAATGAGAGTATTTGACAAGGGCGTATTGCATCTGATATCTATTTTTGAATTGGTTACAAGTGTGCCTCCTTTAGACTGCATAGACCTGCCTGAAAAGACCTATTATGTTGTGGACAAGAAAAAGATGGGCTCGGTTTTAATGAACAAGGGGCGCAAAATAAAGACACTTGAGAACCACATAAGAAAAAATGTAGTTATATTCTCTTACCAGGAATCTGCTGAGGATTTCCTAAAAGAGGCAATATCCGACAAAATACGGATTAGGGAGGCTGACGGCGCCTATAAAATATTTGTAAGCGCACAGGACTCAAGAAAAGTAAAGTCTGACGGAGAGGCCATTAAAAGCTTTTTGGAGAGATTATATAATGTCCAAGACGCAGTCTTTCGGAGGTAAATAAGATGGGAATGTTCAATGCAAGAAGGCTAAAGCAGGTCAGAAAAAAGGCCCGGCTCAAGAAAAGAGAGTACCGAATAAGGGTTTTTAATATGGCTAAGAAAATAGACCCCCTTCAGGGAGCGCCTCAGGCAAAAGGCCTTGTCCTAAGCAAAAGGCAAGTTGAGCAGAGGCAGCCGCACTCGGGGATGCTTAAATGCGCAAGGGTAAAGCTTATTAAGAACGGAAAAGAGCTTACCGCCCACCTGCCGCGAGACGGTGCCCTAAAGCATGTGCAGGAACACGATGAGGTCACAATTGAGTACCTTGGAGGCTCCCAGAAAAAAGCTTACGGAAGCCTTGGTGGAGTAAAATACAGGGTCTTTAAGGTAAACGGTGTAAGCCTTGATATGCTTAGGACCGGAAGAAAGCAAAGGTCTTCAAGATAATTTCTTTGAGCCATATTCCTATTATTGAAGCAAATTTGGCAAATTAATTAATTTCCAATAACTATTATGGGAGCCGTTTTTGTAAGGACACAGCTTGGGAAGCTAAAAAAACTAAAGAATGTCTGGAGAAGGCCAAGAGGCCACCACAACAAGCTGAGGCTTGGGAAGAAAAACCGAGGGCCTAAACCTGAAATAGGATATAAAAAGCCATCTAAAACCGAGGAAATCAGGGTCTATACGCCTTTGCAGGCCGAGAGCCTTAAAGCAGATTCGGTTATAATCGGAGCAGGTGTTGGAAAGAAAAAAAGGGAAGAAATACTTAAAGCCTGCGAGAAGAAAAAGATTAAAGTGCTCAACCATACTGCCAAAGCCGGCCCTAAAACAAAGAAAGAAATCAAGAAATTATAATCAAACCCTTCCAAAAAATGCTGGACTTATTATAAAGTGTTCTGCTGAGGATTTTAACCTATATACTCCGCAAATTTCTTTGACGGCGCGGCTTTTTTGTCTTTAGGGTCTATCTTTCCCGCATCTATTTTCCCAAACTTGCTCTCAAACTTCTCAATATTCTCTTTAAGGAGATTCAAAAAAGCCTTAGCCTGCCTTGGCTCAACAACAATAGGGTTATGCTTGACAATATAGGTGATTATGCGCTTATTATCTATTACATCCATTCTGGGGCTTACCTGCGTGAAATCAAGCACAAACTCATTGGCATTATTGAAAACTGCAAGATTATTTGCATAAAAGGATTCTTTTCCTGAATCAATATTCACATTTGCTTTTTTCTTTTCGGATTCCATAATAATTACTCCCTTTATACTAATACTGCCCTGCCGGAGCGGCCTGAGCCTGCTGAGGCGGCCTTTGCTGACCCTGACCCGATTGGTAGTAGTATCTGCTCAGTGAGCTAAGCTTCATCTGGCGCTCAAGCTTTTTAATCCTGTCCTCAAGCTCTTTGTTTAGGTCAGCCATCTGGTGGGCTTCCTTTTTTATATTTGACCATTCCTGAGGCTCCTCGCTTGTGCCTGCAACCTCAATGCTGTCCATAAATTCCCCAAACTTACCGGTAAGGCCTGAGAGCCTTTGGGACAGTTCCCCTATATTTGAAATCAATTCAGAGTTTGTCTTTATAAGGCTGTCAACCACATGCTGGTTTTCTTTCATCATCTCCACAAGGTCCCTTAAGACCGCGTTGTATCCCGGAGAGCCTTTCTCTATAACATCCAGCCGCTTTTCAAGCTTTCTTAGAGGAGTAACTGAAATTAATTCATACTCGTCAGACATAATATATCTAATCCAAATATATATTGGTTATAGTATCAGATTTTCAAGGGCTTTTCTCTGGTCAGGGGCGTTTACTATTGCTGAGGAAGCTAAGACTCCCCTTGCCCCTAACTCCTTTGCCGCAAAAACATCATCCCTGTTGACTATTCCCGCCCCGCAAAGCGGGACAACTGACGGGTTTATTTCCTCGAGGACTTCCACAAAGCGGCGCACAAGGTCGGGCTTAGTTTTTGATACCGAGCGGCCTGTGCCTATGAGCTCGGGGTCCTCAAAAGCCAGATAGTCAGGCCCAAACTTTGCTATATCCATCGCCTCTTTTATGTCTGCGGCGCAGCAGATTGATTTTAGTTTGCATAGCCTTGCAATAAGTATGCATTCCTTAATTTCAGGGAGGGAAAGCTTTCTTTCTGAATGGTTGATTATTGAGCCTACCGCCCCCGCATCCCTTACCGACTGAGGGAGGATTTTTCCGGTATTTGCCCCGTAGGTTATCGGGTCTATGTGCTGGGCAATGGAGGGGACAACTTTTGAGATTTTTGAGAGGTCTGCAGGCTGGACTGCGGGAATAATCTGGACTCGGTTAATATCAGCAACTTCTGCAATTATATTTGCGAGGCGAAGGGCAGAGAGCCCTGTGCCTTTTGAATAAGCCTTAAAATTAATTATATAGAGCATATCCTAAGGCACCGTCACAATTGCATTCCCGGCGCCCATATTATTTGCATCAAAGCAGACCCCCACCACACGAATAGTCCCCTGGCCGTTGGGGTTTGTAGAGAAAGTGTGCGTGAAGGGGTTAGAGGTTATGGAATTGATAATCTCAGTTAATCTGCCTCCAAGAACCAGCTCTGCCATATCCATAGGGTTTCCGCCACCCATTGGAGTTGCAACAACAAGCCCGCTGGAACATCCTGAAATCGTGCATGAGCAGCGTGTCCCTTTCTGGCAAGTTGCAGGGCAGTTTACGGTTATTGTTGTTCCGCCTCCGCCTTGGCAGGCTGTATTGCAGGCGGCTTGGGTAGTATATATACCCCCAACACCATTATTGGCAGTAGGGCAGCAGAAAGGATTTGCAGTGTTTGTTCTTGAATTTGTTCCGCATTGGCAATTTGTATTTGCTGTGCATGTTCCGCAGGTTGTTGGAGTTCCGCCTTGGCATGCGGTATTGCAGGCGGCTTGGGTAGTATATATACCCCCAACACCATTATTGGCAGTAGGGCAGCAGAAAGGATTTGCAGTGTTTGTTCTTGAATTTGTTCCGCATTGGCAATTTGTATTTGTTGTGCAGGTTCCGCAGGTTGTTGGAGTTCCACCTTGACAACGGGCTTCAGTGCAGGTATATATGTCCCCATTTCTAGTACATGCCGCATTGCAGGTAAGAGTTCTGCCATCGCAAGTAACGGTGCAACTATTCGGCTGCATATCAGCAATACGCCTCTGTGCATTTGTGCAATCTATCTGACAATCAACCGGCGGGCTTACCCCTCCACAGGCGGCATTGCAATCAGCCTGTGTCCGATATACGCCCCCAGCCCCCCCATCAAATGTGGAGCAGCACCAATTGCTTCCGCTGCCGGTAAATCTGTTTGTCCCACAACTGCATCCGTCAGAATTTGCCTGATTGCATGCAGTAAATGCGCATTGCGCACCGGGAGTTGTTCCGCCTTGGCATCTGGAATCCCCTGTCTCAAATACCTGAACATTATGCTGGGCCCTAGCGGTACATCCGCCTATTGTTGCCGTAGCGGTAAATGTTCTTGTCCCGGGCTCGCCATAGTTTATAGCCAAGTCATACCTATAACGGCCTATACCCGTCCTTGTAAAGGCATTCGGATTTAGGCTGGAACGGTCGGCGTTAGTCACCTCAAGTGTGCCTGAAGCATAGTCCGCAAGCGCGCCATTTCGGTAAAAAGTAAGCGTCATATCAAAGGGGTCATTTCTGCAATATTGAATTCTTTGTGTGGAGATCTCTATTGAGCAGGCTCCCCCTCCCGAGCTTACACACATCCTAGCCGCTTGATCACATACTGTTCCGGAAACACAAGAATAGGTATACCCCGATACACATCCTGTGGGATTTCCCCATGAATCAACATATGCCCTTGCGCAATATCTCGAAGGGTCATTATCAAAGCAAAAAAAGCCATCCTGTATATTGCCACCGGAACCCCCAGAGGATACACAAGCCTGGGCATTTGTTGAGCAAGTTGTGCCTGAAGAGCAATAAGTGGTATGGCTCGCCCAGCAATCAAGAAGATTTCCCTGAGAATCTATGTTTCTACGGGTGCAATAACCGGTATTTCCCGCAAGGCACCAAAAGCCATCCCTATAAGTCGATGTGCCTGAATCCACAACCCACACACCGTTAGTGCATTTATACCTCACCCCGTTAGACAAAGCTGTAGTCCCTGCGGCGCGACAAGTATTATATCCATCCGCAACCGCCCCGCACCTGCCGCTTGGGCAACAAATATTATGGCTACACCAATTGCTTGAGCACTCTGAAGAATAGGTGCAGTATTGATAATCTGACTTTCCTGATGAGCCGGATCCTCCGGAATTTTGATTGGCACACCAGCACCACTGACCATTTGCGCAGGATACCGCACTCATGCTCCAGGAATATCCCGGATAGGAAGAGCTGGGATTAGTATTTGAGCAATGGAAGTAAACAAACCCCCTATTACCGCAGTCAGAACTGCAATGGGTGTCTGAAACGGCAACAGAAGGGGCAATAATTAGCATAAGCAAAATGCAGAACAAGGGCGCAATACATCTTCTAAATTTAGCAACATTATGCTGTATCGCATTTATAGCCATAATTATATACGCAGGTAATATATATTAATTTCAGCCCTATTCAGACACACTAAAATACCACCTATGCACCACGTCCTGCCTGTTAAAGCATATTGCCATTGCATAGCCGACACCTTCAGAAGCAGGAGTAAAGGTTTTTATGTGCTCAGAAGATCCTATTGGCTCAATAAAGGCGGTAGAAGTCAAATCAATTGGGGAGCCCTCTTTATTTAGGAGCAGCAATAGTCCGCCTGAACATTCCTTTATTTCGCATTTGCATTCTTCGCCGGCGCGGCAATTTTTATCGCAGTATATTGTGCCTTTGCTAAGAACATAAGTTTCCTCCTTATGAACATCCAAGGGGTCAAAACATATTCTTGTTATAGAAATAACCCCGTCCTCCTTGAAATCCAACTCAAGGCTTGAGCCAGGGCCAAAAGATTCAAGCACAAACGGGCTCTTAAGAGGCCCGCCTTCCTTGTTTAGTGCAATAAAAAGCCCATTGTTGCAGCCCTCATGAGTATAATCAAAGCCCTGCTCCATATAAGCTGTGCTGGCAGATTTAGGGACACATTCTATAGTATAGGTACCCCCCGGTCTCATGCTGTTGATATCTATAAATTTTATATTCTCATTTGAATTGCACCTAAAATAACCGATTTGAGTGTATCCGGAAGCCTTTTTACAATAAAAAGTGCCTCCTTGGTTTAAGTTAATGGAAGTATCCGCATCATAGGCCACACCTGTACAGTCGAGGCTTATATAAAGTGTACCTACAGACCTCCCGGGAAGACCTGACGAACATACATCGCCAAGCTTCATAGGCTTACCTGCAGGCAAACACCAGCAGCTTGAACAAATGGCTCCATTATATGTAGAGATGCAGGTATCTCCCCCGTTAACACTGCATACTCCCGGCACCGAAGAGCCGCTTCTTCTGCAGCAAAATTGCCCTACTCCGCAAAGCCCATTCAGCGTTTGTCCGGGGCAATCAACAGTTTTACATTCCCCACCCAATATATCGCAGGTTGTAGGCTGTGGAGAGTCTGAACCGGGAATCTTTCCGGGTGTTCCCGGTGTGCTTGGTGTGGTGCCCGGTGTTGTCCCGGGAGTAGTTCCGGGATTAACGCAGGTTCCCGACTGGCAACATAAATTGCACTTTTGCCCAAACTTTCCGGCATTAGGCGCCGACCAGGTTCCGCCCTGCCCCGGGAAATCTGCTTCGGTGTAACAATACCTTCTATTCGTACAATCACAAGTCCCTGGAACGCATTGCTGAGGTCTAGGAGTTACCCCGGGGCTTCCGCCAGGGATACAGCAATAATACCCTTGATTACAGGTTTTTGAAGAGTCATATACCTCATTATATCTTGAGCAGGTGCCTGCAACTGTAGAACCTGCATATATCGCCCGGCAAGTGCCTCCGCTTTGTGCGCAAGTAGTTCCGCTTCCGGGCGTGGTTCCCGAAGACTTCAAACAATAACATAACTCCACCCCAGTATCTGAGCAATATCTACCCGTAGATTGGACATTATAACTTGGATATAATTCTTTTACAAAGTCTAAACCCAATGTTGAGCAGGTGTATTGGCTATAACCCATTGAAGAGCAGTAAGAAGAGCATGAAAATTGGCCTGTGCCACCAGAAGCGCATTCCTTACTTACAGGATCACAGCCCGCAACGCCGCAGTAAACCGCACCTCCTTTACATTTACCAGACACACAAGAATAAATTGTAGCTATGCCACTTGTGCAGTGCTTAGGATAATTTCCGGGAACACTGCTGTCATGGCAGGTTCCTGAGCTGTCAACATAACATCCCTGGCAAACCTGCCCTCCGCTTATAATTTGGTCGCCGCATTTGCATTTGCAGCCTGAAGGGCATACGCGATTTGAGTTCAAATAGCAATAACATTCAGAATAACAAGACTTTCCACCACCACACCCGTAAGTTCCCCCTTTTGGAGATATCCCCATGCCAATATCGCAACAAACCCCATTTAAACTTGCACAAGATTTATCTGTTCCTGATTGAGAGCATGTGCTGTCCTCCAAACAACTATAAGCCTTCTCTTTTCCGGGGCAATCTATAAGATAATAACCCATACCGCTCCCACAGGGGCAAGTTCCCGTACTGTACGGCTCACCATAACAACATTCTTTGTATTTCTTGCAATCGCTACTTGAAATGCAACCACCCATATTTAAATCGCAAGTTTCCCCTTTTCCCGCACAATCCTCCCAAGAAGGCAGGCATTGATATTCATCAGCAACCACATGAGGCTCGCAATTTATCCCCATGCAGCGGTAATCCAGCTTTTGCCTCCTGGTGTAATAGGGGCAATATTTTCCAGAACTGCATTCGGGCTTTGATCCAAAAGGACTTGCCCAGGTAGACTTATCATCAGTGCTATCCTTTAAATTGCAATTGTTGCAAGGCGGAGAACAGCCGCACTCAGTATCGCTTCCGCTGCACCAGGGCTTGCAGTTACCGGAACCAGGATCAGTGCATTGCTGGCAGTTTGGACAAAGCATACATGCGCCTTGCATGCATCCGCAAAATTCTGTATCTTGGCTGTATTTCGTACTCAAGACAGGCTTACAGGCCTTCTCCGAAATGCACCTTTCTCGAGTACCTCCCGTCTGTTTTATTATTCTGCCTTCTGGGGTCGAGCCTGAACCCTCAAGCGGCGCATCATCCGAATCTACCCAAACGCATTTCTCAGTAGTTCCGCTGCCCGAACACTTTTGCTTCTGTAACTTTTCAACAACATATTGTTCGCAAAGCTGTGTATTATCAAGGCATTTTGCGACAGGACCTTCAACAATGCGCCATTGTGGGGTGGTGTCACATTTGGCGCATAAAATGCATCCGCAGGAATCATCTGTGTGTTTGCAGATATCCTCTACAGTATTTCCCCCAACGCACTTTTGGCAAGGGTTCACCACCCGGCACTTATTCCCATCACATCCGCAAGGGCATTGAACACCGTCTTTTCCACCGTATTGCGGGTTATACTCTTGCCACAGCTTATCAAATTTACAATTACAGGATGAGTCATACCGATATTCGGTATGGTGGCGAAAAACCTTATATATTCCCGCACTGTTGCATGAATGCACCCAATTAGATATTGAAGATGAGCCGCATAATTCATTTATATTGCAATTCTCGTTTGGGGCATCCTCCTGAGCAAAGGATATTGAAAAGGTTAAGCTTATTAGAGCTAAAGCAAAAAGAATCAGCCTTGAGCTATTCAAAAGGAACATAAGTATATAGTGCCTTAATATATATATCTATTTTAGAAGTTTGCTTTTGCCTACTCCCCTCACAACAAATAAAAGAAGCGCTCAAACACTAGATTAAAAAATGAAATAAGCCTCTAAAAAAGGATATTTTTAGGTTAGTGTATTTATCCTTGTAGCCATAGGCCCTATAACCGGATTTCCACTGGGCTGTGCGCAAATGAATGCCCCCATCCAGTCAGTAGAGTTGCCGGGAATCTGATCAAGGCTACTGTATTGTATTCCATTCATCACATAACTATTTGGCGTAAACTTAACTTTGCCGCCTGATATATCCAGCGCGCTGGGATCATCCTCATCCATTACCCCCTCTATAAAAATTGATGCGGCGGTATAATTAAAGCCATCAATATGCTGATAATTTATCATAAAGGTGACCGTTTCTTTTTTCTGGCAGTTAGTGTCGCAAGTGATTGATTTGTCCCCATCATAAACACAGTTTTGGAATGTCAGCGTTCCTTGAGGAGGTCCGCCGCAGTCTTGAGGGCAAGTTCCACTGCTTGACTCATAACTGTCGCAAACACCATCTCCGCACCAGCAGTCCTCAGGGCAGTTTTGGCTATGGCTAGTCTCTCCCAATAAGTGCTGGCAAACACCATCTCCGCAATTTTGACTGGAACTGCCCGTTCCTTCACAATATCCTGCGCTTGCAAAACCGCTCAAAAGCCAGTTATCTTTGGGTTCAAGGTTGGAAAAATAAACTTTCTGCTTTCCCCTCTCTTCATAATAACAGTTCCCTGATTGCAGGTCGCCCACTGTATACATCTCCTGCAGCTTTTTTGAGGCTTCAGCCCTATTGCCGTATTTTGAAATATACTGCTGGCACATATATTCCCTGCACCCCTTAATATCCATACTTGGACATTCTGTAACTAAAAAGCAATAAATGCTGTCCTCGCAGAAGTCCCACAAATAAGGCCTTGCTTCTCCGGTTATAAACCTTCCTTCCTCCTTATCATTATTCCAGTCATTGCTTCCCTTAGAAAAAGAATTATAAGTCTGTGTGCAAAAATTTGTGTAATCTTTAGATTCGCAATGTGCCTTGCACTGCCTCATATATTCCTGAGCCTTTTCCCCGGTCATATCCAGGTTGTCCGGGTTCATTGTCTTCATAACAAGGGCTATAACAACCCCCGCAACAACCAATAATATAATCAGCCCAACCACCATTTCTAAACTTGCTTGTCCTTTCGATTTGGAAACAGACATAATTATATACAAAGCAAATATATATTAATACTTATCAGAATTATAAAACCCAAAATCAATAAAATTCAGTTGACGCCAAATACCAGCATCTGGCCTTCAGGCTCAGAACACTGGAAAAACAGCTTCCATCCGTTTGAAGGCCCCAACTGGCTCAAGGCATATCTGTTAGAACTCTCCTCATCTCCAAAATAGGGCTTTGGCGTGAATATAACAAGGCCGCTATGGAACACCATTGTGCCGTCGCTTGCATCCCCTCCGGTTGAGCCGGCCATTTTGTTATCGGAGTCAACTATCCCCAGAATAACCACCCCTGTATCAATGCAGTTAGTCTCGCAGGTCAGGGTGTCAAACCCGTCATATTCGCAGTTATGAAACTGCAGGCTGTCTGCCGGAATTAAAGCGCCAAGAGGGCAGTCCTGAGGACAGGTTTCAGGGCTTTCCCAAGGGTCGCAAAATTCGTCGCCGCAAAAAGACGCTTCAATGATGTCTCCGCCCTTATCAGACTTTCCCGAATAGGAGCCGACCGCAAGAGCAATCACCGCAACCAAGACCAGCGCTATCAATATTGCATTACCGGGTGATTTTTTCAATTTATCTTTAGGCTTAGGCATAATATAGTTATGGAATATGTATATATAAATTCCCGTTCCAAAAATCGGCTTTAAGATGTTTGGCAAAAAAAATAAGGAAACTCAAAAGGCGCCTGATGATCTGCCAAAGATTCCCGAGTCCGAAGCCTATAAGCACTATAAAGCCGATGAGGCCCACTTTGACCCGACAAAGTTTGAAAAACTCTGCAAACTCCTCTCAAAGCCCTTCAGGCTCAAAGCCCCGGGCTTTGTAAAGTCAAAGATATCCGACCCGATCTACATGGCGGACATGCAGGTAAATGAAGATGAAGTGTTTACCGCAACAATAGTCAGCTTCATTATAGGCAGCATTCTAACTCTTCCTCTTATGGGCTACCTTGGTATGCCTCTCGGGATATTTGCCCTATTCATACCGCTATTCTTCTCATATAATATTCTCCTCTACCCTCCCTTCTATGCGGATGTTGTAAGGATAAGGGCGGGAAACGAGACCGTTGACATTATTCTCTATATGGTAATTTACCTCTCCCTTAACCCTGTTTTTGAGAAAGCAATTGAGTTTGCGGCAATGAACTGCCACGGGCCGTTAGGGGGCGACCTCAAAAAAATCATGTGGGATGTGGAGATGGGGCGCTTCACTACCGTAAAGGAGGCGGTCGGAGTTTACAGCAAAAAATGGTGCATATGGAATAATGAATTTGTCGAGTCACTAATCACCCTTCAGATGGTCTCAACCCAGCCCACTCAGGAGCGAAGGAGGACAATCCTTGATGAAGCCCTTAACCGGACCCTAAGAAACACATTTGAGAAGATGGAACAGTACTCAAAAGACATGAAGGTGCCATCAATGATGATACTTACTTTTGGAATACTCATGCCGCTGATGGGCCTCATAATGTTTCCAATGGTGAGCATTTTCATGTCCCAGGAAGTGAAGGTGGAAATAATTGCCATCGGCTATGTGGTAGTCCTTCCCGCAATGCTTTTATGGTATCTTCAAAGGCTAATCTCTAAGAGGCCTGCGGCATTTTCCCACTCAGAAAAGACCGGGGGAGTAAAGCCCAGAAAATATATTGAGCACCCAAAACTAAATATAAAAATCCCGATAAAGATTCTTGCAATTCTTCTCTTTGTCCTGCTGGCCCTGCCCGGAATTCTCCACTTTGTCGAGCTGTGGACCGCCCACAAATATATTTACGACCGTTATGATACAGTCGATGCCGAGGAACAGTGGAAGCAGTACTGCATATCAGCATATGATTCGGAAAAATTAATGTTTGCGATTTTTGAGGCGATGTTTGTGATATGGGCCATTGCTTTCTCAGTAATTCTTTATACTTATCTTCGGAGCGCAAAGCAATACCGCCTTGAGGAGTTTATCAGAAAGACTGAGGAGGACTTTCAGGTGGGGCTCTTTGAGCTTCAGATAGCCCTTGCCCAAAACATCCCTATTGAGCTTGCTATACCCAATGTTCTTGAGAAATACGAGAGAATGAACAAAAAGTCAAGCCCTATGTACATCTTTTTTAACAAAATCTACAACCGGATAACTCAGCTTTCCCTCACATTCAAGCAGTCGCTATATGATGAGCAGACAGGCGTGCTAAAAGACTTCCCTTCGCCTTTGATTGCAAACATTATGAACATCATAGCAAGCGCCTTTTCAAAAGGACCGCTTATCATCTCAAACGCCGCAAAGGACATCATAAACTGCCTCAGAAAGACAAGCGAGATAGAGCACATGATTAAAAATCTCCTTGAGAGCGTAATATCAAATATTAAGACGCAGGCAGGCTTCATCGCCCCGCTTATAGGCGCAATAATCGCTTCAGTTTCGGTCCTAATTGTATCTGTCCTGCAAAGAATAGCAAAAATGCTTGACGAAGTGGGAGAGAGCATGGGTGAGGGAGCGGCAGATTCCCTTTCAAGCTCCCTTGATATGATAAACCTAAAAGAAGTCCTTCCCCCAACGGTAATGGAACTGATAATAGGGATTTACATTATAGAATCAGTAATCATAATGTGCATATTTCTCACAGGAATTGAGAGGGGGTTTGATGAGGTTTACCGCGACTACCTTATAGCCTCAACCCTTGCAAAGGCGATAGTAATCTACTCTATTGTTTTCTTCCTAATGACTTTGCTCTTCCAGCCGCTGATAAGCAGTATCGGATAAGATAATAAAACGGAACTACAATTATGAAGGGGGTTGAAGAATCGGTTTCCCAGATTGTGTTTATTATAGGCGCTTTGGCGGCAATGGCTTTCCTCATAATCCTTGCCTATAACTATATGCCAAAAAGCTTTGGGGAAGATGAAGCTATTGGCAATTATACCGACAGGGGGCTTGCCCTTTACGGGATTGAGAATGCGGCTTACGAGTGCTGGGAGAAAAATAAGGGCAGAAAGTCTGCGGAGATATGCAGGAGGATTTCTTTAGAGCTGGATGAGAAGATTTTAGAAAGCGAAATTCGCTCAAAAATAAAGCCCTCAAGGATTCCGCCCGAAAGCCTTGTTGCAGAAGACCTCGGGCCTAGGTCCGAAGCCGCAATAAAATACGAAAACAATAGGATATATATTCAGGACAGATAATTATGCAAAAAGGAATGGAGTTTAACATGATTGTTGCCTTAATCCTTGCAATTGTAGGGGTTGGGCTTTTTATAATGTTTGTTGCAGGCGACCTTGAGTCTGCCGCTGCTTCGTTATACTGCAAGACTTTTGCAAAAATATCCGGAGGGCCGGAATCAGCGCCGGAAATGTGCCGTGACAAGATGGATACTTTGGGCTCATTTAGAATAGAGTCCGGCAACAAGGAAACAGCCTCAAGGGAGATTCTATCCTATATTATCGCCTGCTGGGAAAAAACAGATGCAATGAAAATTAAGGATAGATATGTGTGCTATGACTTACGGCTTCCCGGAAACCTTCCCGGCATAGGGGAGAATGATATTACCCAAATCCTGATAAATGAGGACCGGTGCCTGTCAATTGAAAACGCTGACTACGGGTGCGGGGTATTGGACCAGATACACTGGGAAGTTGAAGGCGGCGCGCTTTTGTCCCAGACAATTTTATTTATTGAATATGATCCCTCGATTGAGGCAATAAGGGTTCTAGGATGAAGGCTGAAGCCTCTGTGGAGACGGTCGGCAAATGGATTTTGCTTCTGGTAATCCTTGCAATCGGACTGCAGCTAATCTTTAATTTTTCAGATAGGACCAACGATTATACAAAAGATATTGGCAAGGAAAAGTATGAAGCCGAGATTATAGCCTCGGATACCCCCTTTACCCAAGCCCAGATGAGCCTTTATGTGCGGTCCTGCTTTATGCGCTCAAAGGACAGCCCTAATGATAAGAATGTGTGCTACATTCTTGAAGGGGAGATGAATCAGATTGACAAATCCGGGCTTGAGGCTGAACTCTCCGAATATAAGCTTGATGCCTCAGGATTTAATAGAGAGAGAAGCGCGGCGGTAATTGAATATGACCCGATTAAAAAGAGGATAGTCCTAAAAAATTAAACAGTTGAGGGCCCTTATATTGCAACTATTCGGGGCATTTCTCAAAAAGCTCTAATGAGTTGCCCTTCTTTAGAAGGCATATTGAAACCGCCCCTAAAAGCTCTGCATTTTGGACATTTTGCGGGACGAATTTTGAGCGGCTTATTCCTCCCCGGGAAAGCGTGAGTACTCCATCTGAGGCAATAATGTCTGAGCGGCTGATAACTGTCTCAAACTGTCCGTCAAAAGGCTCGTTTGCCATCCGCTCTATAAGGGATGAAAGCCATTCTGCATCGCCCTCAATCCCTGAATATGCTGAACTTTTTGACTGGGAATCCATATAATTTCCGGCAACAATAAAAAATATAACGCCCGCAATAAGCGAGCCCCCGATAATTACAAGCTCATTTACTTCCATATTTTATTGCCTTGATATTTCCACATAGTCGCTTTTTTTCTCAAGCTCGAGGCGGTACTCAAATGTTTTGTGCCTCCCAAGTATTCTGTCAACTAATGCGCTAAGCGACCTTTCGGCAGGAACCGCCCCGATAAGAGGCATGCTTGCAGGGCAGGAAAGCTCTTCGCATTGAAGGCGGCGGTCTGCAATCTTTAGGCATATCAGGCTTCCCTTCATTACCTCCCCCTCAACAGCCTTTATGGAATATTCTTCATCGCTGAATGTTGTATATTTATCATCTGTAAAGTAGATTGCGGATATTGATTCAGAGAGCTGTACTTTCAAATATCTCTTGTTTCCCGGAGCGCTAAAGCACAGGTCATTTTCAACAAGCGACTTAATTTCATTATAGGGCTCAAGAGCCTTTTGGTCGCTCATAACTCCGGTTGTCTGGAAAAGCATTTGGTAGGCGGAGATAAATATCAAAAGCCCCGCTATTACGCCGCCCGCAATCCAAAACCATGTGGGAACCGAACCCTTCATAATTATCCCTGTTTATTATTCATAATTTTAGTTTTATTCGAGCTAATCTTCCTCAAGAGCAATTGTGATTTCTTTGCTTTCGCTAAGCTCAATATCCTCTTCCTTGTCCGCGTAGCCGCTTTTTGAGGTTTCGCATAGGTAAGGGCTGGCTTTTTCTATTCCTGCATTAAGCCCGACGGCTCCGGTCTGGATATACTCAAGCAGGGTTTTTACCTTAATCTTTCCTTCCCCATCGGCTTTTTCGCTGAAAGCCTCCTTCCCGTCTTTATCTGCGCAGGTAACCTCAGCCCCCTCAACCGGATTTCCTTCGCTGTCGGTTACATTCAGGCTGAGGTGCCAGTAACGCTCAAGATATGACTCTTCAATGTCAATATAGGAATTGCTGTAGGTTGTGTTTGTAATCGTGATATTTGTGGCGTTGTAGAGCCATAGCTCATATGAGTTTTCGCAATCCGACTTTATGCTTGAGTTGCTTATTGAAGCATTGTCCAGATGGATTAATGCAAGGGAGGCATAATCGCAGTATTTAGTTGATATGCTGCAGTTGTTGATTTTTGACTTATTTGAGTTTGCAAGGGTTAAGCCGTCTGTACTTAAATCCAGCCCCTCTATATAGGCGTTGTTGCAGAAGGCCAGGTAGAGCTGGCCTATATCGTCTTTGTTTTTTATCTCAAGGTCGGGCTGATTGAAGTAGTAGTATATCGGCTTATCCTGCTCGATATTTGTGTCGTCAATTGAGTGGTTGTAGTGGGAGATATTTTGTGATGGGGTGATATATAGAGCAGGGCCTTTTGGTGTTGAGAATTGGTTTTCTGCTAAAGTCAGATTTTCGCAATACTCAAGCCCAATTCCAACAGTGGATTCCCCTTCTGTTTCCACTAAAAAGCCTCTTATTTCGGAATTCCTAAGCTCCTGCAAAAGGATTGCGGCCCCCCCATCCCCTTGAAGCCGGATAATGTTGTTTTTTGTATCCAGCGCAGGAAACACTGTAACTCCCGGAGGGTATACAAAAACATAGTTACTACTGTTTACTGCTACTCCAATACTATCTATACCGCTAGATTCCAGTATGCAACCGGTAAGCCTAACAGGTTCGCTATGGATAATATCTATGAGGCGACTTGAATATGCTGAGGATGTTATTTTGTTTTCAGTCAGGGTTGTGTAGTTGGACATATAGCTAACCGCTCCCTTAGAGCCTAAACCCTCAATAGATATTGTATTATTCTGAAAAAGAGTTTTATAAGAATATTGAAATACCGCTCCGCTAGAAGCCTCGCCTAATATATTTAAAGTATTTTCTGAAACTATCGAATCATTTCCCCTAATTATTCCAATACATGTCGCCCCAGAACCATGGGAAGTGATTTTATTTTCTTTTATCAGATTTCTCTGGGAAGGCACAAAAATATTAGAATATATTTGCGGGTCTGTTCCGGGTACAGGAAATATGCCTGCAACTTGCCCAGGAGAATAAATTCCCATCGTTTCGTCTCCGGAGATGCTTATATTATTCCCTGCAACCCGAGAGTATGACCCTCTAAGGATTATACCAAAAGAATAGTCTCCCAAAATATCGATTTCATTCTCATTAGAGTTGTATTTTTTTGAAAGCTGAATGCCCTTAACATTCTGGCCTTCAAGCTTAAGCTTGTTTTGGGTTATATTTGAAATCGGCCCAAACCATTCCTTTCCTGTGTCTATCCCTATATTGCTTTGTCCTTTCAGGTTGATATTGTTTTGGGCTATTTTGGATATAGACGCGGGATTTGCCAGTATGCTCTGCAATTGTCCGAAGTCTCTTATATCCGAAGGCATCTCTATAGTTATTCCAACCGAGTCTTTTGCCTCACCTGAAAAGGTATTTTCGAAAACCTCATTTCCAGGCGCAATCATTATTATTCCTTTGGCATATTCCGCAGAGCCAAACTCAATAGTATTTTGGGATATTTTATTTGAGTCCGAGCCCGAAAATATAATAATTATACCCACAGCCCGATTTCCACCTAAATAAATGCTGTTCTCTTCCAGTATATTTTGGGGAGAATTTTGGAGATAGATTCCTGAAAAGAACTGCGCAATATAGTTATCGGGCTTCTTATCAGGAAATCCTCCTTTAAAATTTTCAGGTAGGCTTGACGAAAAGCTCTCCCAGGAATGCAAGTTTAGGTTATTATCAGAAATTTTATTGAACGCGGAGCCATCCAAAAGAATCCCTATATTTCCATTACCTTCCAAAACATTTACAGTATTGCCAAGTATTTCCACATCTTGGCTATCACCTATATTTAGTCCATAGCCGGATTCCGTACTGCCAAGCCAAAGAATATTCCCCGAAATTTTTCCTTTGCTATCTTTCAGCCCTATGGCTTGCGAGAACTTTCCTTTAGTGTAGAAAGTATTGCCTTCTATTAGAAGGCCTTCAGATACTGTTTCATATATGGCCCTTGTATTTATATTTTCCCCGATGCCTTCAAAAGAGCCCCCCTGCTCAAAAACACAGTTTCGGACAACAAGATTATTATGCCCCGGATTATATATTGCATGCCCGTTTTCCTTTGTTGCATAAGTAATCTTTTTTCCTTGGCAGTCTATGGTAAGGCCCTCGGCCTGAATCTGAAAGCAGGTGCCTTCAGAAACCAAATCGTGCTCAAGAAACACATCATCATCAATAGGCCCGCATTTTTGAGAGCCTCCGGAGTCCGGTCCTGAGGGAATATTGCCCCTGCAAATCTCAGAAACAGATACCGGCAAACCCCTATCTTTTACCCAGTCATAAGCCTGTGGAGCGAGGTAATAATCTGTCCTTACCTGATTATTCATGACGCATCTTGGGTCCCCTACCCCTTTTCCTGCCCGGTTTATATCTATACATTTATCCGGGCATCGGGACTTGTCGCTGCAAAATAAAGTAGGTCCGTCGCAATCAAGAGCACCACTATCAGAAAGGCAGGAAGGTCGGTCAGAGTACACTTCCCCATAGCCTTGGGCTAAGTTTGCAAAGCAGTATTCTCTCCCCTGAGAAGTGTGTATTGAAAATCCGCAAAGCAACCCCAGAGGATTTTCATAATTGCAGAACATATCCTTAGCCAAGCCGTGGCATTCACTCAGGCATTCCTCTGGAGTAGCATAAATCTTACCCCCTCCGCTGTTTGCATTCATACAGCAATAAGGCTGGCCTTGTGTTGTTGCAAGAGAACCTCCGCAGGGAGTGCCTATTGCATTTGGATCTTCACACAGGAGACTTATTTTTGCCTGGTTATTGGCAATAAGGCAGGACTCTTGATTTGAATATACCTCAAATATATTAGCCTGCGCATAACAGAAGGGATTAATATCTGAAGTATATACTTCCCCGCACTTACAATTCGGGGAAGAATATTCGCAGGACTTATAAGCACAGTCCAGGCCGCAGTAAAGCCCGCAAAGCCCAAATGTATGACCCAGTTCATGGAGAAATGGAATATATCTCTGGGAAGACCAAATAACTGAAGTTACCCAGACCATTTTTGTTTCGGGCGAATCAGGAGAGCCTGAACACATGTAGCCCCCCGTTTGCCCGTCAAAAAAATTTTCTATACCCACAACCCTCCACCCATACCCGGTAGGGTCATTTTCAGGAATAAGTCCTTGCCTTGAAGCGCAAATATAAGCGCGATGGGGGTCTCCTCGCTGAGACCCCACAGGGCCCCACAAATCATTGCAGGAATTATGATCGGCACGGATGAGCTCTATTTTGTCCGGGCATTCTTTAAAGGGAAATATATCCACGAAAAGGTTATATGCGCCTTCGGTATAATCTCTAAATTCCCGAATATTGTTGTTATCCCAGCCTATAGGCACAGCTATTACCCTAAACTTAGCCTGATTTTCCGAGGCAAGCGCTAAAGGGATAAAGGCTTGCCAAAAAACCAGGGCAAATAAGACTAAGGCGACTTTTTTGGCAAAGGTTTTTGGCGCCTTACCTAAGGCATTATTCCCTAAGTCCCGTCCCCTAAACCTCTTTTTTTCTTCCATATTTTACAAGATATAATGCTGCAATCCCTCCAAAAACCAAAGCCAATAAGGTTAGAATGTGCTTGTAAGAGCCAAAACGGCTTTCAGGAATATCCTTGGCCTCAGGCTCCAAAGAATCTTCACCATCTAAAGATGTGTCTTTTGGTTCGGGCTTTTGCCCCTCCGGGACTGTGTCTTGCCTGCAGTCGGGGTCAACTCCCGGGGCACAGTCGGGGTCGCAAATCCCGTCAGAAACCCGGTCGCACATTCCATCCAAAGAGCCGCTCGGGCAGTCATTGGGGCAGGAGAGGTGATTTTCAAGAGGCGGCTCGCAAATGTTGTTGTTATTGCAGAATTTTGTCATATCAACTGAAAGCAGGCTTTCCCCTGATAGGCTTACAATCTCAACAGAAGTGGCCTTCGGGTCATGGGGCAAAAAAAGCGAAGTCATCCTTATATCCGGATTGGGGCAGGAATTGCATCTCGGATTTATGGAGAACTCATAACTCTTAATTAATCCTTCCTCTCCCCAAACTTTAGCGTACTGCCGCCTCTCCCCGTCGATATCGGGGACAAATTCCGTGCCGTAAAGCACATCTGAGATATCCTCAAAGAATTCTCCCAAAGTCTCGTCATAGCCCAAAACAACAAAGAATATTTTGCTTTCAGCCAATACTACGCCAGAAAAGCAATAGAGCAGAAAAACCCCTAAAAAAGATAACAGAATAGTTCTTCCTTTTGGCCCCATAATAGTAGCTTTATTGCTAAATTAGGCTTTTTTGTATATTATGGTGCGGCTCTGCAATTCCGGACAGATGAGCTTTACAATAAAGTCCTTCTCACTGATTTCCGGGATTATCGCCTTTTTCCTTTTAATCTACATCGTGTCCTATTTTTCGGGCGGCGCAGAAGAAAAAAAGGAAGCAATGAACTTTGAGATGCAGGCAAGATACGCCCTAACCAAACTCGTATCAAGGGAAGACTGCCTCGCCTACTCATTTGGAGGGGTTGCCCAAAAAGGCGTTCTTGATATAGAAAAGCTTGAGCGATTTTCAAGGGATTTTTATGATAACGAGCCTCTCTGCGCCATGGAGGAGAATTTTGACTATAAAATATCTGTGAGAGAAGAGCCTATGGAGCTTGAAATATACAGCAAATTTTCGGGGGATATTGAGTACCTGCTTTCTGAAATAAACCGCAAAAACACGGTCTTTTTGATGGATGTTTCGGCAAGCATGCTTGAGCCTTGCGGAACATTTGAGGGAAGGGAGACCAGCAAAATAGAGTGCGTTGAAATCTTTATGAAAAGCTTTATTGACAATCTCGCTGATGAAAGCAAAATTGCGCTTTTTGTGTATCCGGGGAACTACTGGGTATTTCCGATGACGCAAGTCGGGGGAAACCGGGAAAGCCTCAAAGCAAAATCCGAATTTGTAACTGAAAAGGGCACTCCAATGTGCATAGCAATGCAGGAAGCCTATAATTATGCGGGGCAGGAGAAGATTGACCGAATTGTTCTTTTGACTGACGGATGCGAAAATTCAAGGGAATGCCCGATAGGCGCTTCGGTTAATGTTGTCCGCTCAAACATTGGAATAAGCCCTCCAGTCCACTCAATAGCCTTCGGGGAGGATGTTGACCGATGCACTCATCTTTTGGAGGAAATTTCAAATATTACTGAAGGCGACTACTACCGGGCGCTTACTTGCGAGGAGCTTGCGGGAAGGACCCCCCAATACCGAATTTCAACCCAAGAAATTCTATGGGATTTTGGGGTAAGGGCATACTCCCCTCAAAAGGCCCAATACAACAGAATAACAATTACGCTTCCGGCAACAATAAGATATGACGAGAAAACCTACCGAAGGGCAACCTTAATTATGGAGGCAGTTTCAGGAGAGCTTGAAACAATAGCCGGAAAGATTGAAAAAATATGCCATGACGAGAAAAAAACCAAGCTAAGCCTTGAGATGCAGGTAACCTACCCCATAACCTACAGCAACGGAAAGATTTGCATATCCTCAAGCGAGCCTATATGCAAAGCAATATCCTGCCCCCACCCTGTGGTTTTTGAGGATATAAAAAATACGGGAAGGCGGCTGATTACCATGGACTATATCAACGGAAATATTGAGGTGAGGACATGAGAAAAGGGGTTGTTGAGGAAATGTTTGGATTTCTGATAATAGCCCTTGCAATAATACTCGTCATTGTAATCTATATTACCGGAACTGCAACAAAAGATGTGGCGCTCGCAAAACAAAGGCAGGGGGCTCTTTTGGATGAGGAAACAAACAATCTCCTGCACTCAATATATGACATAAAGCTTTCTGTCTTTGACAAAACCTATGCTGAAATACTTGTTGACGCAAACCTTCAGGGAAAAAATATGACTCAGGTTTACTACGGGCAGGGGCTTGGGACAATTGATGTAGGGGAACTTATCGGGCCTGTTTTTGACGCAAATTTCGGAAAGGGGAAATGGGCGCTTGTGGTCTCAACCCCCAAGGGGAACGCGACATATAATGACATTTCAGGGAAAAATTATGTGTACGACTACCCTATACCCGCGCCTTCCCCTGAAGGGGGGCCTTCTATGAATCGGCTTATTATGTATATAGACAAATAGTATGATGGGGATAAAATTTAAGGGGTCCTCGATTATGCCCTATGTTTTTGTAATCCTTCTGCTTTTTATTGTCGCTATTTCCTGGCGTTCTCTTGGCGGCGGTTTTGGGGATGCGCAGTCAAGGCAGATGTCTGATGCAAAAGCCTTAGGCCTTCTCAAAAGCGAAATAGAGTCCGCAAAAAGATATTCAAAGCAGAGCCTTAGTTTTGCTTTCGGGCAGGCAACCCATGAGCATGCTCTTGGCGGCGGCATCCATTCGGGAGGCAATATTAATTCCTGGATTTGCAATTCTCCCTCGCCCCCAATCTTTAGCGAAGTAAAGTCCTGCCTTGAGGAAAACACTTTAAGGTATGCAAACCTGCCTTTGGAAGGCTATTCTGTAAGCCAAATGATTGAATATAATCTGGAGCCTTTTACAAGCGTCAGTTACGAAATTGATGAAGCCGGCGCCTTAGGGGGGCAATACGATGAAGGAGACTATATGCTAACCATGAAAGGCGGCTCAATTGAGGTTTCGGCAAAACAGGGAAAGGCCTCTGAAGGGATGGAATTAACAGAGCTTGCGGGAAAAAACCGGTTCTGGTACCTTTACCGAAATTTCTATGCATGGTCCAATGAAAACCTTTTTTCGGAGAAGTCCCTTGAGTGCGCAAGCCTTTGCCTCGGCTGCGAGTGCATAAATATGGCCGCAGAAATCGCGCTTGAAGGGCTTAAAGAAAAGTTCGACGAGGAGGTAACATGCCGCTTTGAGAGGGTATGCTGCTCTCGCGGCCCTTCAAGGATTACCGGGCTTTTAAACGGCGCGGAGTTCTGGGACCAAAGCGAGTGCATTTCCGGATGCGGGCTTTCCTGCTCTCAGGGCGGGCCGGGGGAAATTGACAAGTCCCCTTTTTTGAGGATTTCGCAAGGGTACTCGAGGGACGGAATTTCTGATAACAAGCTTGCCGCAGTTTATGAGTTCTCCTGCTCTGACAGCAAATATTTTGTTTCGGGCGGAGAAGGCCCGCAGGCTCTTGTATTTACGGTTAGGGCTTCTGTGAGCTATGCGGATTTGGGGGCCTGTTAGATATAGTTAGGTGGCAAAATAGTTCAGGGGTGGGTTGAAAAATAATTAAATTTTGGCAAATAGGGCAACCCTCAAATATTCTCAATAACCCTCTCCAAGTAAGCGTTAATTTCATCTCCCCTGTATCCAAGGTCGCCCCCTTGTTTGAACCCAAGCCTCACGCTCTTAAATCCTTTTTTCGGGTTTGGGAGAGTAAAAACAATCTTTTTCTCGGTTTGTTTGAACGGGGCCTTTTTTTCAGAAAGCTTCTTTACAATATCGTCAGATACCTCTCCGTAAGTCACAAAATCCTTGACCTTCTTGACCATACCCATATTATTTGGCGTGACTTCAATTACAGCGCATGAATTTTTAGTTTTAAGCCCCAGAAGGGTAAGAGTGTCCTCAAACTCTTTTTTTAGGTTATATCTTCCCCTAATCCTTACAACCGCAATTTTTTCCATAATAGGGGATAGAAAAAATTAAATATCCCCGCCAAAAACCAATTTTCCTATAAACTCGGCTGTTTCTTCAAGTTCCCCATGTGAAAGCGCATATACCTTTTTTTTGGAGCCTAAATGAGGATAATCCCCCGTCAGCTCCCTTGCCTGCTTTTTTGTTAATTCCGCCCCAAATCGCCCAAAACCTCTTATTATTGCTTCCCTTAAGGCATTTTTAGAAATCTTGTCCTTCTGGCGCAAAAACTCCTGAAGTATTGCCTCTTTTGGCTCTTTTGGCTCTTTTGGCTCAATTATAAGCAAAACCGAGTTTACTTTGGGCTCAGGCTCAAAACTTGGGGGGTAAACAGTTATATCCTCAGATATATTGAAAAAAGCCTCTGCAATAAAAGTGAGCTTTGTCCTCTTTTTTCCAAGAAGTATTGAGGCAAATCCCCCGGAAACCAAAAGCGCCCCTTTTCTAAACCTGCAGAACACAAGCTTTTGTACAACAGGCTCAGAAATGGAATAGGGGAGATTGGAGGCAATCACTTCAAACTTCGGCCATTCCGTCTCAAGCGCATTTCCAATCGCCACCTCAATATTTCCGAGCTTTTTTGCCATTTCAAAGAGGCTTGGGCCAAGAGAGGGGTCAATCTCAACAGCATAAACCTTTTTTGCTCCTTTTGCAAGAAGGCGTGTCAGGCTTCCAAGCCCAGCCCCTATCTCAAAAACCACTTCATCTTTTCGGGGACCGCAAACATCCACAATCCTTGATAGGACATCCTCATCCTTCATAAAGTGCTGGTCGTATTCCATAATAATCCTGCTTAATAAAATTCACTATAGGGTTCCTTTTATCCTTCAATCGCCATAATAATCAGCTTTCCCAAAATAAGGCTGAGTTCCGGGTAGGTTTCCCCTTGGACTATTATATTCTTCCCGTCATAACGAAGGGCGGTTTCATTTGCCAGGGTATTAGGTCCGTAAATATAGATTGCCGGCTCGCTTGAAGAATATTCCTGAGTTGTGTATGGCTCAATTGATTTATTTTCTCCCTTATAACTGATAAAGTAGTGGCTCAGATAATATGAAAACGGGGTTGCGGCAAGAATCATCTGCGAATTCTCGGCATCAGGCCCTTCAGCGCAGGAAACAACAATATTAATCCTCTCACTCTTGAAAAAATCCCTTATTTGGGCCTCATTTGAGACGCTCAGCATATAAGCAACCGTCAGATTTGTCCCGGCGCTATAAGGGGGCCTTTGCCACTGCCCTTCCGGGTTAAGGAAACATACATAGTAGTCTCCGCAAACCATAGCTTCATCTGACAGGTAAGGAAAATCGCTTTTGTTTTTCTGCCCGCCGTTTGAATAGGCTTCAGTGTATATTGCATAAAAAAGCCCGAAAAATGCGAGAGTTGCAATTATAACTGCAATAAAAGCGTTTTTGGAAAGCCCAAAATCCTCTGCGGCGGCAAATATTCCCCCTTTTTGGCCCGCGGCTTGCGGCTTTGAAGTGTCTTTTTGGGGATTCTCCGAAGATTTATCCAAGTCCGGGCCCTCTTTTTGCAAAACATCCTCTTTTTCATCCAAAGCGCGCCTTTTATCCAAAACCTCTTTAGTTACAACACCCTTGTTTACCGGCTTTATTGCTTTTGCGCCGGGATTTTTCCTGGGGGCAGATTTGCCTTCCCTTCCTGCCGGCTTTTTTTTGCCTTTTTTTCCTACGCCTTCCCTATCTTTCACACCCATAATTTAATTATTGAGATTATTAAGCCCCCAATATTCCCCGAATGCAGAAATATACGCTTAATGCCTCTTAAATCCGGTTTAGAGCCAAAATTAAGCGCTTTTTGGCAAGAAGCGATGCTTTAGGGAAGGGGGTGAAAATAGAGGAGATAGAACTGCCATAAAGAGGCTTCTTAAATTTTAACACAACTAAAATAATGGCAGAACTTACAGTTACGGATATCGGAAAACTCAGGGAAGAGAAGAGGGGATTTTCCCAGACTTTTGACCTTACAGTCAACTTTATCGGCCTTGACTTAAAAAAGCCCGAAAACAGGATTAGGGAGCAGATAAAGCTTCCCCACAAGGTTCGCGACCCTAAAGTATGCTTTATAACTGACATTCTATCTCCTGTTGCGGAGAAAAGCGGGCAGAAAGTCCTATCCAAAAACGACCTTGGCTTAAAGCCAAGGAAAGCCAAAACACTTGCCCGCGACTATGACATCTTTGCTGTAGAGGCTCCCCTAATGCCGGCGGCGGCAAAGGAGCTTGGCCGGTATTTAGGGCCCAGAAACAAGCAAATGGCGCCTGTCCCGCCTGCCCTCAAGGATGTAGGGCCTCTGATTGAAGGATATGGAAAAGCTGTGCAGATAAATGTTATAAAAAGCCAGACTATCCAAATCCCCATTGGAAAGGATAGCCTTAATGACAAGCAAATCCTTGAAAATTACAATTACGCTTTTGAAAAGATACAGGCTAAATTAGCTGAAAAAAAAGCCCAGATAAAATCTGTTTATTTGAAGACCACCATGGGAAAGCCCATGAAGGTGATGTAGTATGGTATCTGCAAGAAAAAAGGAGACCCTAAAAAACCTCAAAGGGGTATTCAAAAGCTCAAATTCTTTCCTTGTTTTCGACCTAAAGGGGCTTCCCGCAAAACAGCTCCATGAAATACGTAACAAGCTAAAAGAGGAGGGAATCAATACCTCAGTAGCCAAAAGGAAGATTTTTGAAAAAGCCATTGAAGACTCGGGAATTAAGCTTAATATATCTGACTTAAGCCAGCCCGCATTAGCCTATACCGATAAGGGGATTTTTGAGGCGGTCGGATCCATAAAGAGCCTTAAGACAAAGAGAAAGGCAAAGTCAGGCGAAACTGCCCCCGCGGATTTAGCTGTGCCTCCGGGAAACACAGGCATACCTGCAGGGCCGGCAATCAGCATTTTTAAGCAGTTTACTATCCAGACTCTGATGAAAGACGGCAAAATACACATTAAAGACGAAAAAATTGTCTGCAAAGAGGGGCAAAACATAGAAACAGGCCTCATATCCCTTTTGAATATGCTTGGAATAGAGCCAATAGAGATGTTTATATCCCCCCAAGGCGGATACTCGCAAGGATTGCTATACACAAAGGATATATTTGAAGTAAACAAGGCCTACCTTGAAGAAAGGATATCTATTGCAGGCGAAAGCGTATTCAAGCTCACCTATCGCCTGGGTTACCCGACTAAGCAAAATGCAGCGCTTCTGCTCTCAAGCGGGTTTTCAAAGGTCAAAAGGCTGGGGCTTGAGCTGGGAGTTCCTGCAAAAGGCACAATTAAGGACCTATTAAGGGTTGCCGGATGCAAAGCAAAAAAGCTTGAAGGCAGGTAATCCTATATAATCCAATTATATTATGGCAAAAAAGGGGATTAGCTCTCTGATTGCGGAAATTCTTCTGGTGATGATTGTGCTTGTCTTAATGTCATCTTTCTACCTTTTCTATAAGTCCTCTGCGGAGTCCGCATTCAAATCAGCCGAATCTGAAGAAGAAGCTGTTGATTGCAGCAGGTACTCAAGCTTTGTAATAGAAAGCATTGACGGGAATGAGGTCACTATAAGGAATAATGGGGCGAGGGAACTCGACACCCGCCGATTTTATGCATATATCAATAATGAGCCCATAAGCCGCGGGGCTTCTTCTCCTGATATTATAGCCGCAAACGAGAGAGCCACCCTTATTTTAGGTGTTTCCCCATCTTCAGGCGACCGGCTAAAGATTGTTGGGGACTGCAAAGCGGGGGATGAATATTATATAAGGTAGGTGAAATGCTAAAATATATTATTTCCGTTAACTATTTATGTTCTATCAAATCAGCGTTAAGGAAAAGGTCGGTGTAGAGGCCCAAAAACTCAAAGAAGATATCAAAGAGAGCATCGAGGAGAGCATTGACACGCTCCATGTAAAAGAGGAAAACGGCGTCTTTTTGGGGGTTACTGAAATCACCAAAATCGGCGAGAGCGGAGATATACTGCCCGAAAGGCCTGAAATATTTTTTGATGTGGAATACACCGCGCTGTTTTTCCAGCCTGCCCCAAATGAAGTGATAAAGGGAATTGTATCTGATGTAGCAGAATTCGGCCCTTTTGTAAGAATAGGCCCAATTGACGCCCTTGTGCATATTTCCCAGATTACTCAGGAGAAAATGACTTATAACCCCCAGCAGGATGTTATAGCAAGCGCTGACGGCAAGAAAGTGATTCAGACAGGCGACCTCATAAAGGCCATTGTTGTAAATTCCACTATTTCAAGCGAAAGGATGAGGGTAAACTTGTCCATGAAGCAGGACGGGATGGGGCCTTTGAAATGGGCAGAAAAAGAAAAGTCCAAGAAAAAAGCCGAGGCAAAAGAGAAGAAGTAGTAACAGCTCTATAAAAGAAACCCTATCAATTTAAAAGGTATTTTTATATTTCAGCTTCTTTAATCAGCCCCTCTAAAAACAGCTTAGAAAAGTATTCTCCCCCGCTAAAATAGCCCCCTCCGCTTTTTCTGTATTTTTTCTCGGCCTCTCTAAAAGCCTTACTTATACAGGACTCCACATAGGGGTCCTTGCACCTTAATAAAAATGGCAGCCTCACTTCTTTAGAGCCAAATTTAACAGTTCTCCACACCATATATTCTGTGCCTTTGTACATCTCATAGTAAGCGGTTCCCCTAAAAGGCAATACCCCCACATCTACCTCATAGGCATACTCATCCAGGGAACGTATATATTTCAGGTTATCGATAAGGTCCTTTTTCGTGGTCTTTGGGGTTGCCAGTATAAAATATAAATAGGGCTTTACAAATTTTCCTATTTTATCCAATTCACAAATAACCTCTCTGGAACTCATCTTTGAAAGCCGCCCTCCCTTATTTAGGTCTAAATCCCTTACTCTCCTTGAAAGTGATTCTATTCCAAATAATGCCTTTATGTTTAGCTTTTTTGCAAGCTCCAGCATTTCACCATCAAAACAATCAAGTCTTGCCTGAATAACAAATCGCATCTCTTTAGGGATATTGCCTCTCTCCTGCTCTTCAAGTATTGAGGTGAATAATTCCATAAAATGGCTTTTGCTCGCATTTATAGTCGGATCCACAAAGAATATCTCCTCGGCCCTCTTGGATAATTCAGCAATTTCCCGAATAACTAATCGTATATCCCTAAATAGCAGCTTATTTTTATAGAGTTTTGGAACAGTGCAAAAGTTGCAATTAAAGGGGCATCCAAAAGAAGTAAAAAGGCTCCGGCGACCTGAGAATGTTTCTGCCTTTGTATGAAGGCTTTCGTAAGATGAATAGTCTATAATGCTCTTAAGCTCTGAGAGTTCTTCTTTTTTTGGGATATACGGTTCATTTATTACAATCCCCCTCTTTGACCTATAGCAGATTCCCGGAATTCTATGGGGGGGCTCTCCCCAAATCAATTTCAGCACAGGCAATTCTCCAAATCCCCTTACCACATAATCGATACTTTTATCCTCTAAAAGCTCTTTGGGGTATAGCCAGGGATAAACACCCCCAAAAATAATTTTTGAGTCGGGGGAGCGTTTTTTTATAAATTCTGAGATTTCTCGCTGATGGAATATAGTTGCAGAGTTAGTTCCCATTCCAACAAACCCGTAATTTTTCCTAAGCAGTCTCTCAAGAGCCCTTAATGGGCTTTTTGTCCTGTCAATGCTAAAATAATCAACCTTATGCCCTTCTGACTCAAGATTTGACGCTATGCTTAACAGCCCAAGATTCAGCTGATTATACCCGTTTAAGGTTGTACAGCGGTCATATGTCCTTTTTGGCTCAACCAATAATACTCTCATTACCATATACTAAGCCTAAAGTATTTATATCTATATTATAAAAAATATATTTAATTATATATTTGTACTGTAAAGGGACATCGTGCCACTTTATGGAGCTAAATGATTTACATACAAGGCTAAAGGCGGTTATTGATTATCTTGATAACCGTAAAACAGCTAACCAGATCAGCGTTCTATATGGGATAAAGCCAAGGACCATAAGGAAGCTTGCTAAACTATATCGTGAGGGAGGGCTTGAGGCGCTTAGAGTAAAGCCTAAAACACCTAAGCGCCAGCCGTTTAAGACCCCTGGCTATATAGAAGACCTAATCATTCGGACTAAGCTTGAGCACCCCTCATATGGGAGCAGGATGATTAAGCACACAATAAAGGATAATGCAGATATAAGCCATACAACGATAACCAAGATACTTAAGCGATACAATCTGCTCTACAAGGTCAAGCCTAAAACACAACCCTGCAAAAGGTTTGAAAGAAAGCACTCCGATTCTCTATGGCAGATGGATATCTATGAGTTCAGGGTTGCGGGAGTTGGCAAATGCTACATTTTTAGCATAGTTGATGACCACAGCCGGTATGTCTGCTGCCTAAGGATATTTGCCAGAAAGACTCTAGCTAATGCAATCAGATCGCTAAATGGCGCATTAGCCGGGGGAAGACTCCCTGCTTCAGTTTATGTTGATAACGGCAGGCAGTTTACAGGCAATGACTTCAGGGAATTCTGTCGGGAACAGGGCATAAAGCTGATAGTTGGTAGGCCGTTTAATCCAAAGGCGAGAGGCAAAGTGGAAGGATTTCACAAAATCCTCCATAAGGAGCTTATAAGTCAGGTATGGTTTAGGGACCTAAACCATGCGCAAGAAGAGCTTGATAAGTTTAGGGGCTACTACAACAATAAGCGGCCACAAGGTGGTATCGGATACAAGCCTCCTTCATCAAGGTACTTAACAGCCAAGGCCAATTAGGCACGATGTGGGTTTACGAAAAGCGGCATGATGTGTGTTTACACTACATATATTAAAATTGAAACTTGGGTTATCCTGCGGACAAATCAAACCCTTACTTTGAAAATGCGGCTTCAAGAGGCGGAATAACCTGCTTTTTCCTTGAAAGAATGCCTTCCTTGTAGATTGAACCGTTCTCCATCTTTGCCCCAAATGCTTCTTCAAACTTATCCGAATGCCCGCCAACAAAAAGAAGGTCGCTTGCTTCTTTCATCACATCAGTAAGCATTATCAGGACAAATCCCAATCCCTCCTCCTTTCGGACAGCTTCCATTTCCAATAAAATTTCCTCCCTTCTGCTTTCAAGGCAGGATAAATCCATAACTTCAATCTGGCTGACTCCGCCCTTTACGCCGCTAAAATCAAAGAGCTTATAGTCGCCTTTTATGATATCTCTTGCGGATTTGCTTTCTATGTCGCTTTTTGCCTTTAGCATTTCCATGCCAAATTCCATTGGGTCTTTTTGGCAGATTTTTGAGAGCTTTTCAACAGTTTCTCTATCCTTAACTGCGCAAGTCGGGGATTTGAACATGACTGTATCTGACAAAATCGCGGCCATCAAAATCCCCGCAACCTCTTTAGTCATTTCGATTCCGCTCTGAAAGTAAAAGGAGGCAATAATTGTGCCTGTCGCCCCCACAGGCTCATTATGGAAAAATATGGGGTTGCCTGTCTTTAGCCCCCCGATTTTGTGGTGGTCAATAACTTCAAGAAGCTTTGATTTTTCAAAGCCTTCTACAGCCTGGCCTGCCTCATTATGGTCCACTAAGATTAAAGGCTTTTCTGAGGCTCTTTTGAGGATTTCGGGAGAGTTCATTTCAAACTGCTCAAGGGCAAACTTTGTTTCGCTGTTTAGTTCCCCTGCCACTGCAGGAACCGCATTTTGCCCAAGCGCTTTCTTAAAGGCGGCGTAGGCAATTGCTGAGGCTACTGAATCTGTATCCGGGCTTTTGTGCCCTATGACATAAATAACTTCTTGTTGGGTATCTTCCATAAATATACCCAGAGTTAAAAATTTAATCTTTGAATTCTTAGGTCTCCCAGTGATCCCCCCAGCTGCAGGCGGCATGACCTACGACTATATTAGTTATCTTGTGTAGCCAACCCTCGACCTTATATTCGCAGTGAACACCCTTGCCTTCGCAACTTTCTCTTGTGCACCTCATGTTTCCCTCTTTGCAATCATCACAATCAGGAAGACACATTCCGTGCCAGCACTTATATTCTTTATGGTGGCCTGCGGTTATATAGCCTTTAGAATATTCTGTGCAGGATACTACCTGACTACTTACCCCCCTCTCACTACAAGTAATCTTCCGTATATCCTTGGTAACCTTATTGTCATTCAAACTAAGCTCCCTCCCATTCTCATCAATGCAGAACTCTTGTCCAGAGCCTATTACCTTATCCTGCTTGCAGTTAGAATATTCTATTAGGCTCCAGCGCAACCCTCGGTAATTATAGTCCCCAAACTCAAATACCAGGGGGTATGTCGCCTCGCACCTTTTTTGGTTGACTTGGCTGATTATTGGGCACTGACATTGAACACTCGCCCCGCCGGTATGCTTATATGTTATTTCACACCCATTGCAACTTACCTCAGACCCAAAATAGCCGGGACTTCGGTCAGGAGTCGCCCGGTTCACACCCAAACAGACTTCATTATGGAAATGTGACGCACAAACATCATCTCTCTTTAAGGCCTGATTCCCATCCCTGAAATTTGCATTACCCCCGTTAGCCCTATAATAATTACAAGATCCGCCAGTGCAACTTTCGGAACAGTCCAGAACATACCAGTACTGCGATGAGCCATCTCCCTTCTCACCTCCAGAAGGGTCTTTTGGTTCGGGTCCAGGTCTGCTAACGCCTACAGTTTCTATTCCCTCCCCAATTGGTCGACGACCGACACCTGCTCCCGATGGAGGGTCACCTGAAAGACTAATATCCCCCGAAAGGGCAAAGAAGCCCACAGGAAGAGCTTGTGAACCCTCAATTATCCTTTCCGAAGCTTCAGAAGAAGGCCTTAAAAATTGGGTTTTACCGCAATACTCTGCAGCCTCAACTTCGTTCATTTCACGGCAGCGTTCGGGGTCGTAAGTAATCTTAATTTCGGTCATTCGCGGCCTTTGAGTTAGCTCTACTTCATAATCGCAAACATGGGGCGGCTCTTCGTCGCAAAATGGAATCTTGGGGGTATAAAACCATCCAACTTTGACAGGCAGACCAGTAATATCGTCATTGTACTGACAGTACCATTCTCTATACTCTCCAAAATTAGGCCTTAGCTTTACCTTACCTACAGGTTCCCCTGCACACACTATAGATGCGCTCAAAAACCGGATATTAAATGACTCTGTCTTAGATTCGCCGCTTTCGGATATACTTACCGGCAACCTTGTTCTGGAGCTTTGCGCCCAGTACATTGATTCTGAAATTGGCTCCCCCCAATCCGTCACCTCAATCTGATAGGATTTGCCTACCTCAAGATCTTCAAAAAAGACGGTACCGTCATTTCTTTCCCTAAGGAACTTATCCTTCAAAGCCACCATATCTTGTTCTGACCTAACTTCATAAAGCCGAACGCCGATTCCCGAGTAAGGTTCAGGCTCGCAAACGGGATCTATATCCGAATAAGGCACATAGATGCCTTTTTCACAGTCCAGGTCAGCCTCACAACCCCCCATTTCATCAGTACAGTATTGCAAGAGGGTCCTTAGTTCATCCCTATACTCATAAACCTTTACAGATAGAGAGCCTCTGCCCTCAGGCTCAACAACGGCTTCATCGCAAGGCTTGCAGTCGGACCCTCCGCAATCAATCCCTTCTTCGTCGCAGTTTTGTATCCCATCAAAACAATGGTCGGAATACCATAGACCGTGCACACAAGATCCTTTTCGGCTCGCTAAACAACCCTCATAGTCCTTATCTTCAGGGTCACAACTTGCCGCTCCTGAATTGCACCAGTTCCTTGACTTATCCAGCAGATAGAGTTTTCCAAAACAGCAATCCATCTGGGACCTATCCTCTCTCCAACTGTACTTTCCATGAATACAGGATTCACACACATACACATCCTCATAGGGTGTTTTGCATTCGGGAGGCATTGCATCATTGCAGTAGGGCTTAGTTATAGATGCCCCGTCAGAGCCATAACAACTTCTTTGGCAAGGCTTTGAGTAATCAGAATAGCACTTCCCAAAATCCGGCGAGTCTCGGTTAGTATTGCATCGCCCTATAAGACAGCCCCCAATCTCGGGATTGTCGGGACCTGAGCCAAAAGACAGGCAATCCTCATCTTTTTCGCACTTTCCCTGCAGGTTGGGGTTTACCTCCAAATACAAGGCATAAACATCATCTATCGTTACCTCCGATCCGAGCTTTGCACAGCAGGGATTCATCCTTGGGATCGTATCGCAGCTAAATCCCTCTATATCTTTTTCTATGCCGTTGCAACAGCTTGTTATCAGCATCCCCCCGGTTTTCTTATCTCTCAAGGGAAAAGACTCCCTAGGGCAGATATATGGGGGGCTATGCTTAGAGCATTCTCCCCCGACACCTTCACAAGATTTTAGGCCCATATCCCCAGTATCTGAATATATCCCCGAACCCCATTCAATCTCTTTGACCTGCCCTAGAAACTCAATTCTTATTATCCAGGGGCCGCTCTCAGAACCCCTTGGTATAGGGAACCTTGGGTCCTGCCCAAAACTGCATGAAAATTCTCTGGATTCATGCGGTCCGAGGGTTACAGGGGAGCTGAAAGTAATTCTATACTCCCCAGTCAATGGATCTCTAACCCTCTGGCCCACACTCGTGCCTGTCCTGCACTGGTCAAGCGCGATATATTTGCTGTCGGGATCGTCTTTTACTTTATAACTCCACTCTACCTCTCCAATCGCAGACTTATCTCCAACATTATTAATTATTGCCTGAACGCCGCCACCGGAAGCTGCGCCTTGGCCTAAGTGCTGCTTATCCTTTGAGCCCGAACCTACATCTACAGCCGTCTTTCCGTTAGAGAGGTCATCGTGAGATTTCGGATCGTACCCGTAACTCAGGGGGTTTAGAGGTACCCAATTATCTGTGCGGGAGGGTATATCATACTTTTCATCGCCGGACTGGCCCAAATATCTTGCATAAAGATGGTGTATATCCTGGGACATAAATAACTTGCCAAGGTCATCTCTAGATATTGTGCAGGTGCTGGAAAATAAATTATTTGAGCCCTCCAAGACTACATCTGAGTAAGACCCATATTCTTTACAATACTTTTCTATGTTCTTAGCATCTCCTGTGACACTATCTCTCAGAATTACCTGAATATTCCAAGTTGATTTATCCTTAACTACCGAGTCAATCCTGATTATATCATATACGAGGGTCTGGTCAGCTACTGAAATGCCTAAACAAAGCGCAATTGCAACTAATCCCACAATACACCTGAGAGATTCAGAGGGCTCAAAACAAGACATAATATTACCTGTATTATACTTATGATTCCCTCCCGAACAGGGTCTCGTAAAAGCTTTATCTTTCCTGCACCCAATAGATTCACCTGCAACCATACTATCTAACAACATAAGGCACACACTCTCCTCTTCCGGGCTCAACCTCCGAACAGCCCCAACCTAAGGTATACGGAGTGTCGCAGTCGTCGCTCCCGACCGTGCACTCGGTGCCGGCATAAACCCTTTTCTCACATCCCGAGCAGGACCACCTGCACTGCTGTACGGTCATAATCGGGTTATTGTGGTATTTTCGGCAAACATATAACAGGTCTTTTGCTTCCCCTTCCTCAGTAAATGAAGTCGTGACTTGGGTTACACCCTCAGTGCTGCACTGGTAGCTTGACTTTAGCTGCGAACAGCCTTCCCTATAGGAAGTAGCTAATTCCGCATAACCTAATTGGCCTGAAGACCTACCAAGAAACATGGCAAGCATCAAAAGGACGAATATTGCTAAGGCGATTATAATTACGGAGTTTACAGGGAGGGTGATTCCTCGCCGCAAATTTCCGGATAGTTCCCCTATTGGCTCCGCCATAATATACTATAGGCTACTTCAATATATTATTAGAGGTTTAGATAGTATGGAATTGTCCTTTTTCCCAAAAGATTTTAATTTTCAAAAAATATTCAGCTCCGGGCTTTTCTACTTTTTCTATGAAAAAGAGCCTGTAAGGGTGGTGTATTTTCAGGGCAGGCTGCTCACACTCTCTTTTAGCCAAAACAAAAGCCGCCTTATTGTCAAAATCAAAGGCGAGCCCAAAGACTTAGGCCTTCTTTCAGAACGGATTGAGCAATGCCTTGGCCTTAATGAAAATCTTCACGGATTTTATACTCTGTGCAAAAAAGACCCCGTCCTTAATCTCCACTTGGAAAAAATAAGGGGCTCAAGAATAATCTCCGCCTTTTCCGGCTTTGAGGCGCTTGTCGGGGCGATTGTCTCCCAAAATAATTCCTATATGAACTACCGCAAAAAAATGCTCGAGATTTACCAAAGCCTGAATTTTCTTCCAAAAAACTTTACTCAGGAAAGCCTAAAGGACATGAAGCTGGGCTACAAGGTACCCTTTCTTGTGGCCCTTGCAGATGACTTCGGAAAAAAAGAGCCCCGCGGCATAAAAGGAATCGGGCCTTATTCCCTGCAGTTATTTGAGATTTTCCAGAAGAGAAACTACAGCGCCTTTTATATGGACTGCCTGACCGAGAAAATTATGCGGGAGCAGTATGGAATTACTTCCGGTTTTGAAAAGGCAAGCCTTGAATTATGGGGGAAATGGCGAGGTCTTGCAGAAGCTTATTTGCAGAGATTTTTTGAGGTGAAATGAAGGCTCTCAACTCAAACTATCAGATCCTTCGGGTCAAACCTTGGGTAAGTCCAAACCACAAGCTCAATTGTTGACTCTACAGACTCAATATGGGGTAGGCACCCCGGGGATTAAGTATAAGTTGGGCTTCTTTTTCAAAAAGAAAGTCTTCAATTATGCCAATAAATGCAGGCCCGGAATATTACTTAGCTGAAGAGAGATATCTAAAAGCCTCGACCCCTGACGAAAAAATAGCCTGCCTTGAGGATATGATTCGGTTTCTCCCAAAGCACAAGGGGACCGAAAATGTTCTCGCCCAGCTTAAAAGAAGGCTTGCAAAGCTCAAAGCCCAATCAGGAGCGGGCAAAAAGGGAAGCAGCCTAAGGGGAATAGAAAAGTCAGGAGATGCCCAGGTCTGCATACTAGGCAAGACAAACTCCGGGAAAAGCCTTCTCCTAAAGGCCCTCACCGGAAAAGATGTATTGATAAGCGAGAAGGAATTCACAACGCACGAGCCCCAGGTTGGAGTTATGAGTCTCTCCGGGGCCCGGATACAGGTGATTGAAATCCCTTCAAAGTTCACCAGCGCCAACTTGTCTTTGCTTCACACCTGCGACCTGATTTTAGCCCTTTTCACAAACAAGCCGGAAAAAGAGGAACTCGGCGACATGCTAAAAAAAAGAAACCTCCACAAAAAAGCCCTTTTTGCAGCCGCAAAAATTGATGTGTGCAATATAATTTTTGGGCTCAAATTCTCGGCAAAAACAGGCGATGGCCTCGAAGAGCTAAAAGAAGAAATCTGGAAAGGCCTGGGGCTTATTAGGGTAAAAACAAAAACCAACAACAAAGTAGAGGAGATTCCGGTTGTCTTAAAAAAAGGCGCAACAGTCAGGGATTTTGCAAAAGAAATCCATAAAGACTTTGTGGATAATTTCGGGTTTGCGCGGGTTTTTGACTCTTCAGCCTTTAGCGGGAGAAAAGTCGGCCTCAAGTACAAGCTAAAGGAGGGGGATATTGTGGAGATTCATACTAACTGAAAACTGAGATGATTCTTAAAAATAGCCTTAGGCTCGCCCTATTTGAAAAGCCTGTTCAGAGCTACCCGCCAATATCAAGCTTCTCCTTCCTGTCCGCCAGCTTTATCCCAACAACTGACGACTCACCATTCTCTGAAATCACACCATAAACCTGGCTGCTTTTTGAAATCGTAACCTCATTGTGGGTAATAATTATATACTGCTGCTCATCTGTAAACTCATGAATAATATCTATCACCTTCCTTGTGTTTTCCCTATCAAGCGCCGCATCAATCTCATCCAAAAGGCAAAAACAGCTTGGCTTGCACCTCTGAATTGCAAGAAGGAAGGCAATCGCAGTTATGGTCTTTTCTCCTCCCGAAAGCGAATCAATCCCAAGAAGCCGCTTTCCTTTGGGCTTTGCCTTAATCAAAAGCCCCGAATAAACATTATCCTCTTCTTCAAGGGTAATATAGCCTTCGCCCTCCGTGAACTTCTCATATATATCCCTAAACATTGTGTCCACAGAGTGGAAGAGCTCCATAAAAGCGTCTTTTCTCCTCCCCTCAATTTCCTGCACAACCCTCTCTATCGCATACTGCTCTTCAGTTATTTTTTCAACCTTTTCTCTCAAGTCCTCATATTCATACCTATATTTTTCAAAATCCTCAACAGCCTTCATGTTAAGGGGCCCCAATCCGCTCATCTCCCTTGTGTACTGGATAACCTGCTCCTTTAAGTCCTGAATATCTCCCTCTTCAACTTCATCAAAAAGCTCAAGCTCTGAGAGCTCATCCTGGCAGTTTTTTATCTCAACCTCAAGCCTTGCAAGCTTTATATTTTCCTGAGACATATCGCTTTGTACCCTAAGTTTTCTTTCATATGCCTTTCGCCTCCTCTCACTAATTTCCCTTATTTTCTGCTCAGTTTCCTCAATCTTTTGGCTGTAGCCCGAATATTCTCCCTTAATCTCATTTCTTGACTTGGAAACTTCCTTTAGCTCAGCCTCAAGCTCCAAAAGCTCTTCTTTTAGCTTTCGGTTTTCCGCTTCAAGGGTCTCAATCTCCCTCTGAGGCTTTCCGGAATCCATCTTTTGCTCCTTGTAGCCGCCAAGCACCGCTCCGCTTCTCTCAATTAAGGCTCCATCAAGTGTTACCAGCCGATACCGGTTGACAAATGCCTTTGCATTTCTTATAGTGTCCACAACAATGGTTGAGCCAAGCAAAAACTCCACTGCGCTGTTGAATTTGGGCTCATATTTTACAAGCTCTATTGCCACTCCAACAACACCCTCGCCTTTTGGCTTTTGCGCCAATCCGCCCTGTATTTTGTCAAGGGGAAGGAATTTAGCTGTCCCTATCCGGTTTTCCTTTAAGTATTTTATCAGGTTATCGGTTCGGCTTATAGTGTCTACAATTATATTATTTTTGGATGTTGAAAGGGCGGCATCAATCGCTTCCCGGTATTGCGGGCTGCAGGATATTATCTGGTCGGGCGTTCCCAAAACCCCTTCTTTTCCCAAAAGGAATTTTACTGATTTTGGCTTATCCACCTCCTCAATCCTCTCTATAAATGACCTCAGCCTTTCAATTTCGCGCTCGTTTCCCCTAAGCCTTCCCTCTTTTGTGATAATCCTGCTTTTTATTTTCTCCTGCTTTTCTATCACCTCCACCTCCTTGCTCCCCTTAAAGACATTTTTTGTCATGCTTTTTATCTCGTCCTCAAGGGATTCCATCTGGCGGTCATATTGCCCAAGCTCTTGCTCAACATTTGAGAGCTTTCCTGAGAACTCCGAGCCTTTCTCGGATATTTGGGATTTTCTCTCAAGGCAGTCGTCGAGCTTCTTTTTTGATATTGAAAACTTAAGGCGCTTCACCTTATTGTTGAGCCGCTCGTAGTCCTCAACTTTCCGCTTTTCCTCAGAGATGTTTGTGAATATTTTCTCCTTCTCCCCTAAAAGCAGTTTTTGCTCTTTTAATATCAGGTTTACCTTTTCAAGCTCGGCCTCGCTTTTCTTTTTCTTCTCATCAAACTCAGCCAATCCCGCAAGCTCGTCAATTACTTTCCGTCTCTCAATAGGCGTCATCTCTATCACCCTCATAACATCGCCCTGAGCTACAATATTGAGGCCTTCAGGGGAAATTCTCGCCTCGCGCAAAAGGTCTAAAATCCTTTGCCGGGTCTCTATTTTGCCGTTGAGCTTATAAGTGGACTGCCCATTGGGGTTGACCTGCCGAAAAACCGAGATATTGTCCGAATCCATTGGAATGCCCCTATCTTTATTCTCAAAATCAAGCTGGACTTTGGCGCACTTTGACTGGCCGACATCGCTTTTAAAAATAACATCCTCCATCTTATCTGCCCGAAGAACTTTTGCCGAAGACCTTCCAAGAACAAAGGAGAAAGCATCCAATAGGTTGCTTTTGCCCGAACCGTTAGCCCCCGCAATGCAGGTTATTCCCGGCCCGATATCCAGAGAAATCTTATTTTTGAAGGACTTAAAACCCTGGACGGTGAGCTTTGCCAAAGAGACCATAATAGAGTTGGATTTGAATTTTTAATTATCCCAAACTATGTCTTTCTTTTGCCTTCCCTTTAGGGTTTTTTGCCGCCTAAATTAAAAACCTCACTTCTTCAGGAAATCTGAATTCTATCTGAGCTTTTTCCCGCCTATTATTCCCCGGATACAGTATATTATGAAAGAAGCGCTTTTTTACTCAAAGCTTGAGGGAGGGAAAGTCCGATGCCTTTTGTGCGCGCGGCGGTGCTTTATTAATCCCGGAAAAGCCGGGCTCTGCAAAGCCCGAAAAAATATCGGCGGGACACTTTATGCCCTGACTTACGGCAAGCCCTGCGCAATTTCAACAGACCCAATAGAGAAAAAGCCCCTTTTCCACTTCCTTCCGGGGACTTTTGCGCTTTCGATATCTGCCCGCGGATGCAACTTTCGCTGCAAGTTCTGCCAGAATTATGCCATTTCCCAGATTGAAGATGATAGCCCCCTGCTTCAGGCCGAAGAGATGCGCGACCATAGAAAAGTCAGCCCTTCAGAAATAGTAAAGGCCGCAAAAAAAGAGGGCGCCGCATCTATTGCCTATACCTACACCGAACCGACAGTATTTTATGAGTATGCCCTTGAAATAATGAAGCTTGCAAAGGCGGAGGGCCTAAAAAACATCTGGGTGACTAACGGCTACATTAATAAAGAGCCCTTGAGAAAAATGGCAAAATACCTTGATGCCGTAAATATTGACATAAAGGGAAACGAAGCGGTCTATAAAAGCCTTTGCCTTGCTTCCCAAAAGCCTGTCCTCTCCACCCTAAAGGAATTCAAAAAGCAGGGGATCTGGATTGAGCTTACAATTCTTGTTATTCCGGGCCATAATGATTCTCCTAAATGGGTAGAAGAAATCTGCCGATGGATTGCAGAAAATCTCGGGGAACAAACCCCTCTGCACCTCTCAAGGTTTTTCCCAAGCTACAGAATGGGATATGTAGAGCCGACACCTCTTGCCACCCTCGAAAGCCTTCACGGAATTGCAAAAAAAAGCCTGAAATATGTTTATATCGGAAATCTCCCTCTGGAAGACTATGAAACTACATACTGCGCAAGATGCGGCCATCCTGTGATTAAGAGGTCGGGCTATAAAATTTACTTCAAAAATCCTTCCTGCCCGAAGTGCGGCGAAAAGATAGAGGGGGCATATTTGTAGAATCGGCGGCGCAGAAGGCAGAGCCACCGGGCAAAAGAGCAAGACCTAAAAAACAGCAAAAAAGGGCTAAAAGGCAAGGATTGCCTTTGTGAAATCCTCTGCAAAATCAGGCATTTTGAAAAAATTTTTGGGTAGTTTGGGCTGAATGAAAGGCTATGCCTTTCATCTGCATTTTTAATCTTTTTCCTAGTTGTCCTCAAATATGCCGTCAAAGTCCTGGAAAGGGACTTTTCCCGCGAAAGGCTCCTGCACGATGCCAAACTTTGAAAATACTGTTTCGCAGCTTACGCATTTTAGGAAAGGGCCATCTTTTACGCCGCTTATTCCGCATACCGGACAACGCTCTTCTCCAAACATTAGGAACATATTAATACTTCCCGGAAAAATAATATAAAATTTCAGCAGGTTTCTGCAATAGTCGATAAATGGAGTTTTTATGGAGCAACAATACCTTTGCCTTTCTGCCCCCCATGAATTTTTTAAGAATATATCCCTAAATTCTACCAATATTCTTTATAGTTACGGGCTTTATTTGAAATTATACTCTATTACTATTTAAATTTAGAGATGGTGAAATTATCAAGTATAACCCGCCATGCTGCCGTTATATCATTCACCGTTCGATAATTCTTATTTTCTAGTTGAGGCTCAGGAACATGAACGAAAACTACAGTACGTAAGGGATAATTATAAAGAGACTTATAATATATATAATTACAAAGATACATATTGGTATTTAATTCTCTTTCTAAAACTTGTGCATTAAAACCATTCTCCAGCAAAGCGTCTCTTAATAAATAAACATCGAAATTAGAGTATAACCATTGGTTTGCTCCTGATTCAATTTCCCCTTCCTTCAAAACACCATTATTATCCGGACCCCACATATAATTCTGAGCCCTCCTTTCTAAGGTCACAATATCCGACCCGGGTGCTACCCCCGAACTAAATATATAATGGGGCCTAATATATTCAATTTCTGTTTTGAAATTTTCATAACTACCTGACCACTCTACAGGTAATTGGCGTGACTTAATTAGCCAACCATTTATTATTTCTCCATCAAGAATATTTATAGCTCCCCAAGAAGGATTTTCTTCAATCTCTGCCAAACCAAATGATCCATAACCGGTAAGTAGAATTGTTAATTCTATATCTAATTCATCTCCATCTTTGGTGCAGGTCTCGTCAAACTCACATCTGCACCCTCGACCGAGTATACCTTTAGAAACACATCTTTGATTATCATTGCAAGTTTCCTCCCCACAAACACCACCACAAAAGGTTGTTGCACAGGCAGAGTCCCAAGCCACCCCTATCCCCCTTCCAATTTTGGGTCGGTATATTTCAGGAAGGCAACCTTTTCTAATTATTTCCTCAAAATCATTTTCTCCAAATTCACTGTTAAGCGCTTCATCAGACCCTATCTTACCTACAAAGTATTCAGCGAGTTCATCCATAGATAATTCAGGATACTGTTTTTCACACATATCGTTAAATTCGGGGTTAGTCCTGTAACAAAAATAACCGGGGCCACAATCCGGATCTATCCAACAGGCCTCCTCTTGCAAGTGCTCCATCCCTCTCTTATTGCAACACCTCACGCTACCAAAATACTTGGATGCCCCAGCTACATCAATCTCGTCATCTTTGCACTTAAGTATCCTTATATTTCCCATGCACCCCCTCATTTGGTGAAATTCCCTTGAGTCAACAGACCATTCGCCTGAATAGATATAGGACTGTTCTTTTCCGGGAGGTATATATTCCAAATCAAATATAAGCCTGTGCTCGCCATCTGCATAGAAACCAAAATGGTCGAGATTGCAGGAAACTGTCTTTGTTCCCTGCGGCTCAATTGTTATCTCAAGCCCTTCGGGATATCCACATGATTTAGTTACTGCAAGCCTCGTGCTTTTGGGGGTTGTGAGATAGAACTTTATGTTTCCTTTTACTTCCTCTTCAAATGGGTTTTTAAGGTCAAAATATGCGTGTATGTGGTTGAATTTTTCCTCAGACATTGCAGGGGGAAAAGACAATAGTATAATCCCAACCAATGCCAAGTATGCCAAAAACCGGGGATTTTTAGGCATTATGTAACCACCCCTCCGCTTCCGGATACATAAACCGTCCTTTGGCACTCTAAACCGCCTTCATTGTTTTTGGCGCAACCCCAGCCCTCCTTTGTTAAAGGAGTTATGCAGTCCTCATCAATCTCGCAGGGGCTTCCTTCATATACTTTCTTTTCGCATCCTTGGCACGACCACCTGCACTGCTGGGCGGTCATAATAGGGTTATTGTGGTATTTTCGGCAGACATATAACAGGTCTTTTGCTTCTCCCTCCTCAGTAAATGAAGTCATGATTTGGGCTACACCCTCAGCGCTGCACTGGTAGCTTGACTTTAACTGGGAGCATCCTTCCTTATAAGCTTTTGCCAAATCCGCGTATTCCATTTGTCCTGAGGACTTTCCAAGAAACATTGCAAGCATCAATAGGACGAATATTGCTAAGGCGATTATAATTACGGAGTTTACAGGGAGGGTGATTCCTCGCCGCAAATTTCCGGATAGTTCCCCTATTGGCTCCGCCATAATAGTATTTTTGTCTAAAATATATGCTTATTCATACCTGAGCGCATCAACCGGGTTGAGATTTGCGGCGCTTCTTGCGGGAAAAAGCCCTGAAAGCGCCCCGACAAAAAAGGAGAACAAAAGCGCCCCAATTATAAGCTCAATGCTGATTGACGCCTGGAGTATTCCATACCCGGCGCTTGCCGCGCCCCATTCAACAAGCTTTGCAATAGCTACACCTATGGCCACCCCAAAAACTCCGCCGATAAAGCCCAAAAGCCCCGACTCAAAAAGAAAAAGCATAGTTATATGGGAATTTTTTGCCCCAATAGCCTTCATTACCCCGATATCCCTTGTTCGCTCAAGGACAGAGGTGTACATCGAATTCATTATGCCTACGCCGCCGACAAGAAGCGAAATCGCCGCAATACCTATTAAAAATGCCTGAACAACCCCAAAAATAGATGAGAAAGCCTCCATAAGCTGCTCGGCAGAGGAAATTGTGAAGTCCTCCTCCCCTTCCTTTACATTCCTTGAGCGGCGCAGGTCTTTTTCTATCGCAGCCCTCACATCATCATTCTCAAATCCGTCCTGCACCTGAACATATATCACAGCAAAGGATTCCCTTCCGCCCATTGCTTCCCTATAACCCTCAAGAGGCAGATAAATCATTGCATCATCCTGGGGGTTTCCTACGGTATCATATATTCCGACCACCCGAAAGGACACATTGCCCACCTCAATCCTATCCCTTATCCGCACATCCTTTGAGAATATCCTGCTCTGAGTATATGTATAACCCACAACCGCAGAATATTTATCCCCCGGCCGAAGCTCCCGGCCTTCCAAAATTTTTACTCCTGTAGAGCCCATAAGGTCTTGCGTGTCCCTGTCAACCTCCATCCCAAAAACATAAGCAAAAGAGGACTCATCATTGAATTTTGCCCTCCCCATGCTGTACTGAAAGCCCGCCGCATATTTTACACCCCTGACACTCCGGATAACCCTTAAATCATCATCAGTAAGCTCTGCTGAAGACATTCCGCCCATTGCAGACGCAATTCCCCCTCCGGGCATGACAGTCAGAATATTTGTTCCAAGCATCTCAAACTGCTCATTAATTGAGTTTTGGAGACCCTGGCCGACAGAAATCAAGGAAACTACCGCCGCAATCCCAATAAAAATCCCGACAATTGTAAGCTTGCTCCTAAGCGAGCGGTGCATAAGGTTGCCCAAGGCAAGCCTAAACAAATCAGAAATCATTTTTTCTTCTTTCGCCTTTTATAAAGCCAGTATCCTATTGCTGCAAGCAAAATTACCGCAAGCAAAAGTCCGGTGTTGCCCTGCGGCGAAACCAGGCCGTACCGGCTTAATTCGTCCTGAGTATATATCCTTACATTAACCGCCTGCTCTTCAGAGTGGGCATTATTATTTGCGTCGCGATAGCTTATCTCAAAAATCAGCGGCAGGGCGCCTCCTGCAGGTTGGCTCTCCCCTACATAAATATCAAAATCCGCGGAGTCAAAGTCGTCAGACTTGAGGTTCCCTATATAGATTTGGGGCGCGGATATTATATCGTAATCGCCTTCCTTTAGCTCAAGGGTAAGCAATTTTGCATCGGCCAGCCCCTTATTTACAATATTTACCCTGACAGAGCCTTTTTTTCCGGGGACAAGGATATCCGAATTGTCCAGGCCAAGCTCAATTTCAGGCTCTGCGCACACAAGAAGAGTAATATAATCTTTCTTAGTGTGCAAAACCCCTTCAAGAGTCTGGTAGGATAACTCCACAGGCACCTTATAGGGCATGCATTCCGCAACCGGAGAAACCATAAGCTCAAACTCAATTTCCCGGGTTTCGCCGCCGCCCATAAGGGCTATTTTCTTTTTTGCGGTGGAGTTTATCGGGTAGAAAGGCAGGCCTGAAATATCCAAATTCACAAATATGCCTCTTAGGGTTGTGTCCCCGTCATTTTTAAGGGTTATTATCAAAGGTGTGGCTCCTCCCGGCGGAACATGTTCGCTAAGCGCAGAAACAATATCCAGATTCACATCAAGGCTCCTGATATCTATTTTTATGGATTTTCTGACCCAAACGCTTCTATCCCCCGTAGAATATGCGAGGGTAATCTCATTTTCGCCTTCGATTGCATTGTCAGCCACCCTCAGCTTATAATCTATATATGCATTGTCCTTTCCCTCAAGAGTCCTTATGTCTCTTGTCGCATTTTCGCTTGGGTCCAATTCAAAGGGATACTTTGGCTCCAAAATAACCTGAAGATTTTTAGCCGGCTCAGTCCCCAGGTTTTCTACATTAATCCATACCCGAAGATAGCCTCCCGGCTGGGCAGGAAGTGGTTCATACCTTAAAGTGTTTACCGCTATTGCCGCAAAATTATAATCTGATGCAAAGATAATGCCTGCAGGAAAGGCAATGATTGCCAACATCAATAAGCCCAAAATTCTTGAAAATGACATAATAATCTAAATTAATTGTATTTATTATCTTACGATGGATTTTATGCCTTAATGGGGCAGAATTGCTGTCAGTTGCCCTAGCTGATATATGATACCCTACATATATCAATAGACAGATACCCTACATATATCAATAGACAAAACCAAGTTCAGATATTTGTAAAATGACTGTAGTATATTATTCAAAATGTTTTGATGGAAAATTACCTATGTTTGTGAAGCCGTATATGTATGATATTATAACCTATTGTCTGAACCGGCAGGCAAAGTCGAGGAATGGAAAAATATACAAAAGCATCTGTTATTTTTCGCTACCCTCTTGCTTAAGTATATGATTTAGATAGATTATAATATAGGTATTAGAGAAATGCCAAAGGAGTGGGTTTTAAACAGCGCAAATATGCGTTGGGGGCTGAACAGGAAAAAACAGGTGGGCGCAGTATCTGAAGAAATACGGAAGTGCGCTCCAAGGAAAATCGATGACTGGGAGGACTACTATTACAAGAATGTCTACTCAAAGGACCACTTGATAGATCTTGGCAGAAAGCTTTATGTAAAAGTCAGTGAAGTTATAAGGGCAGAAATAGACGATATTTCAGAGGAAGATTGCATAAATTTTGTCATAAACCTTGTAATAAACCGGACTTATGAAGGATATGTCTCAGAGAAAGAAACAATTTATGGTCAATTGCAGGATATTTTGGGTATAAATATTGAGCCTGCGCCTGATGAATGGGACCGGAGATTCAATGTAGATTTTTTCATAAAAGTGAGCGGTAAAAGTATTGGTCTGCAGATTAAGCCTACCGGCTATGCATATATCCCTCAGATAATAAACGAAAGAAGCCAGCAAAAAGAAACGCACGACCGATTTATGAAGAAATACGGCGGGAAGGTCTTCTATGTCTTCTCCGTAAAAGATGAAAAGACAGGCAAGAAGATAATAGCCAATAGTGGAGTTATTGATGAGTTAAGGGCCGAAATAAAGAGACTTTCTCAGTAAGTATGTTCAGCCTCAAATAGCCCTTCACCGATTTTCACGACCCCTTTCAACTTAGGTATGCTAAGCTTTGTCTCCTGATTGGTTACAACAGGAAAATTGTAATTCTTGTTTATATATTTTTCCTCTCCTTCCGGAATCTTCCCTTTGATAAAATCAAGATGTTTTTTTATCCGCAAGTCGTTTCTTTCATTAGCTATATCCCTTATATGGTTTAATCTATCTTCTATCAGGCTCTTAAAGTTTGCATCTATCTCATAGCCAATACTGTTCCTTGCTGAAGCAACCGCAGCCAGAGTAGTTGTTCCTGTACCTAGATAGGGATCCAAAACTGTGTCCCCCTGAACAGAGAACATATTTATGAGACGGTAGGCCAGCTCGATAGGGTATGCCGCGCTTCTTTCTCTCACTTTACTGTGGTTTAGCTTTTGAAAAACGCCGTTTATATCCCTCCATTTATCGGAAAACCATATATTTCTCTCTTCCCAAAAAAAGGCACTTTTCTGCCGATTCGCTTTTTCTTCAAGTCTTTTAAATTCCCGTTTACCCCCCTTTCTTAATATTAAGATATGCTCATGTTCGAGAGTTACATAGGCGCCTACAGGCAACATTCCGGAACCCATAAATTTGTCAGGTTTATTTGTCTCCTTAATCCATAAAATTTCCGGCAGGGCATGAAAGCCGATACTTAAACAAAAGTTAAGAACTCGAGCATGATTGGTATATATCTGAAACCGGCCTTTCATGCTGCGGGTAGCATCACCTACATTTATACAGGCAATTCCGCCAACCTTCAAGACACGATAAATCTCCGCCCAAGCCTTATCCAGTTCCTTATGCATCAATTCAAAAGCCTTTTCCCCATCTTCGTCTTTTATGGCCTTTGCAATAGCCGGATTCTGCTCTGAGAACAGGTCATCCCACATCTGTATCATGGGATAGGGTGGCGAGGTTATCATTAAATCCACACTTTCACACCCAATATGGTACATATTGCGCGCATCATCCAAAATAATTTGGTGCTTAGATTTCATTCTTTCAGTCCCATAAATAAAAATAGTCTATTTCTTATAGATTAGTTGTTGGAAACCTCTGATTCGTGAGTGGGCATATTCCCCTAAAGCTTGACAAAACGTAACTCCAAATGCAACAAAACGCGTCGATAATTGGTAGATAACCGTCTTGCCCCTAATTTCGTCTCTGTTAGCAATAGGCTCCTCACTACACCCGGGGCTTTTTTGCAGCTTTTTCCTTAAGTTTTTGCCCCCTCCGCGCACCCTCTTTTTTCATGGCGGTTTCCTTAAAAGGCGGCTTCGAGCATTTTCCCGATTCGCTTAGAATTTTTCCGTCCCTTAGGTAAATTACCCTGTCCGCATAGCAGGTAAGGTCTGTGTCGTGAGTAACTACAATAATGGTTTTTCCCTGTTTGTGTATATTTTCTAAAATATCCATAACCTGCTTGCCCCTTCTTGTGTCAAGGTTTCCTGTCGGCTCGTCAGCAATGACTATTTTTGGGTCGGAGACAAGCGCCCTTGCCACAGCCACCCTTTGGCGCTCTCCCCCCGAAAGCTCGGTCGGGCGGTGGCCCAGCCGGTGCTCAAGCTCAACCATCTTTGCGATTTCGGCCGCCTTTTTTCGCCTATCACTCTCAGAGATGCCCTGAAAAAGCAGGGGAAGGGCAATATTTTCAAGGACGGTCATAGTCGGGATTAGGTTAAATGTCTGAAACACAAAACCCACCTTTTTTCCTCTTGTTACCGCCAAATCACTTTCAGTAAGTCGGGTAATGTCGGTGCCGTCAAGGAAAATCTTGCCAACAGAGGGGAAATCCAGGCAGCCCACCATATGCATCATTGTAGATTTTCCCGAACCTGAAGCGCCAAGAATCATAACGAACTCGCCTTTCTCGATTTTTATGTTCACGCCGTCAAGGGCGTGAACTTTGCTGTCCCCCATCTCGTAAATCTTCGAGACATTTTTGAGCTCTATTATTGGCATAATCTTATTGGTTTTTTATAGGACTATACTAAGAGCAGCTTATCTTGTACTACAGAGTGTATCTCCACAGCTTAGTCTTAAATCGAACCTACGCCGAGAAACTTCTGCATGTTCGTCTACGAGTCTCTCCACTTCATCTGTGAGTTTCTCCATTCGGGCAGTTAGATCAGCCTCGGCTAAATTGTATAATTCGCGCAAAATATCGGCTTCCCTTGAAAGAGGCAAGTCAAATAACCCCAACATCTCAGTATATTGGCCAAATGCATCCTTCACAATGCAATCGCTGTCGTAAGCTTCAGCATATTTGACGAGAGGCTGAGTAGCTTCCATGACATCCCTAAATGTCCTGGCCGCAACCAGGCCAAGAACATCCGTGTGTTCCGGGTGCTCCGACAAGTATTTGGCCGCCTCCTCAAGAGCCTCTCCAAATACCCCATATGCAAGCCCAATTTTAGAAGGATATATTTTTTCTGCAAGGAGCCCTTTCAACCCGAAGGCATCTCCAATAGATACAACTGCAAATAACCTCCCCAAAACTCCGATTTCCGGGGGCTTATCGGTTGATGGATGGCCAACATAGGGCTTCATACGGGAAAGATAAGTTATCCGTTCGGAAAGGTCTATAAACCTATCCTCTATGCACCGCCTTTCAGAAAGCTCTTTTTCCTGCCTATCCGCCTCAATCAGCCATTTCTGCTGCCCTTTGGCATCCTTAATTCTTGCCTGATAACCCCCATAAAACCCTTCCGGAAGGATATCTTGGGCTTCGCAAAAATCAATATATTCTTTGAGCTTATCTTCATCAGGAAGGTTCTCAAAAGCGCCTTCTTTATTAACATTTATTGCCCGGACATTTCGGTCGCAGCATTGCCTAACATATCGCTCTAATGCGTCAGAAGCCCCCTTTCTTACTTCCTCAAGCCCGCTTTTCCCAAAAATCTTCTCCATTCCCAAGCGACTAGTAATTCTTCCATCCTTGGAGCTTAGAGGATAAACACCTTCAGGGTCTATTAGAGGGATAACAGTCTCGGGAATTAAATTGCCATACCTTATTCCGCCACAAATATCATTTTCAAGCAGGTATGCAAAGTCATCCAAACCCCCCTTCAACTCAGCCCTTGCCCGGCGTCTTTCCCCGCGGATAGATCCCGCATATTTTAAGTCATCTACAACCAATCTCGCCCCCTCAGCCAAATCCTGTATCTTCATAGTTAATTACCGCAGAGTATTTATTTATACCTAAAAACCCTATTTTTGGGTTCCACACGCAATTTCACAGGTTCACATATATTCACGCAAGCCCCCGCCCCAAAAAAGCCCTATCCCTTAAATTCGCCCTAAAGCTTAAAATTTTGGGGTTTATGGTCAGTCCCAAAAAAATGCCGCTTTTTTTGGCGTGAATCAAAAGTTCCACAGGAAATAGGGGGGTTCCCCAAAAGGCATCCTAATAAGAACAACTTTCCTGCGCCCTAACCATAATGTCGGTAAAAAGCGCACCATGAAAACAAAGGGGGTATATATAATTTTTGTTCACATTCTTCATTTGCAGTCCGTTATCCGAAAGTAGGCAAACCAAAAAGATTATTCAGGCAAAAAATCGCTAAAATAAGGAACATTCATAATAAGTTATGGCAAAAAAGCATGTGTGCCTGAAGTGCGGCTGGGAAGGAAAGCCTATTATAATGGAGCCTGCCCAAAAAACCTGCCCAAAGTGCGGCTCGGTCCAGCTAAAAAAGCTTGATGAAAAATAAACCGCTAGGGTCTTGCAACAGGCAATTCGGGGTTAGCTTATTGATAATTAGCTTATTGATAAAATATCTGTCAGGAAATCCTATACTTGCTGCCTGATTTAGTTTCAAATATTTTCAAAGGAATTCTGTAGGCTTAAGGCCCGACAAAACCGCACTCAGAACAGGAATATTTTCGGGCGCCCTTTCGGCACACCTTGCACCTTAAAATCTTTCCTTTGCCGCATGAGGGGCAGTTAAACTCAACAAAGTCTTCGCCTATAAGGCCAATATTGCACCCGCTGCACTTAATTTCCGCCATAATATAGAAAAGTTTAAATTAAGGGAATTTTAGGCTCAATATAACAAATTATAAGTTTAATGTATCTGATTATGGCAAGAAAAAAGAAAGCTAAAAGCGCAGTAAAAAACGAAGAAGTGCCTACAGCGAAGACTAAGCAGCCTGAAAAGCAGGCAAAAGATGCAAAGGACTCAAAGGTTCCTCAGGAAAGCCCGGCATCCCCCAAGGATACCGAGCAGGAGAAAACAAGCTGCCCATCTGCCTATGACTCTATAGCGTTCCTTATAGTAGGGCTTATAGTAGGTTTGGTAATAGGCGGCCTGATATTCTCGGCAATGGGAAATGGAGACAAGGCGGGCGAAGGCGACAAAACAGAGCTAAAAGCCCCAAGCGAAGCTGAAATTGCGACTACCGGGCAAAAAGCAGTGGATTTCATTGCAACAAACCTGATATATGAAGGCGATACCGTGGAGCTTGTAGAAATATCTGAAGTCGGCAAAAGCGGAGTATATGAGCTTAAAATTAATTACACCAGCGGCGGATACTCCCAGATTGTAGAGTCATATGTTTCTAGAGATGCCCTAGTATTGTGCCCTCAGGGAATAATTGTAGATGAGTTTGCGGCGATGATTTCCCAGTTGGAAGCGGAAGAAGAAATACAAAGGGAAGTAAGCCCGGAGGAAACCTGCGATGCAATGGAGAAAACAAGCGAGCCTGTTCTTGAGGCGTATGTTGTATCAATGTGCCCTTTTGGAACCCAAATGCAAAGGATAATGGCTGAAATAATCAAAGAAGCCCCAGAAGCAGCCAGTTACCTTAAGCCTTTGTACATCGGCGCGGTTGTAAACGGAAAAGTGACGGCAATGCACGGCGACCAGGAAGCCCAGGAAAACTTGAGGCAGATTTGCCTTAGGGAAGAGACCGACAAATATTGGGACTATGTATCCTGCTATATTAAAGAAGGAGACACAGAAGGATGCCTTGATGAAGCCGCAGTTGACAGAACCGAGCTTGAAGGATGCATGAATGAGCCTGAAAGAGGGGTTAAATATGCAGAATCGGACTTTGCGCTCAGCAACAGCTATGGCGTAACCGGCTCTCCAACCCTAATGATGAACGGCAAGAGGGTCAGCGAGTTTGACTTTGGCGGGAGGACTGCAGAAGCAGCAAAAGATTTGCTTTGCTGCGGATTTGCAAGCCAGCCGGCCTTCTGCTCAACTGAGATGACAACAGTAAGCGCTGCAGTCGGATTCTCGGCGGCATATTCAGGAGCCACAAGCACAGGAAGCTGCTAATTTTATTTTATTTAGTTTGATTTTATCCAAATTTTATTGATTTAAACACAAGAATCCGATTTTACCCCTAGCTTATATAAAATCCTCACTCTTAAAACAACATATACATTTAAAAATATATATTTCTTTTGGTGCAGAGGCCTTTTCTTTTATTGAGAATTTATTGTTTAAAGAAAAGGGTTCTTATGGACAAAAAAAGGCTTGCCGCGAGGGTGCTGAAAGTTGGAAAGTCAAGAGTCTGGTTTAGCCCTGAGCACCGAAAAGAGATCGGAGAGGCAATTACCGCAGAAGATTTCAGAAACCTTATAAAGCAAGGGCAGGTCAAAAAGCTTCCTGAAACTCCGACACTCTCAATTAACAGAAACAAAAGGAAGGAGCAGGGAAGAAGAAAAGGGGCTAAATTTTCAAGGCTGCCTTCAAAGAGGCGCTGGATTACAAAAATCAGGGGCCTTAGGGCGGAGCTCAGATTCCTTCTTGAAGAGGACAAAATAGAGAAGAAGACCTACAATAACCTCTACAGGAAAGCCGCCGGCGGATTTTTTAGGGACAAATCCCACATAAACAATTTCATTGAAAGACAGGAGCTTTTGAAAAATAAGGAGTAATTTTAGAGATTATTAGGCTTAATCCTCAAGATTACCCTGTATTGTTGCCAAGAATAGAACAAATATGCCAAAATAAACAAGAAGCCAAATTCAGCGAATTCTACCCCTTGCCTACATAAATATAGGGCAACCACACCTATTTTAAAGTTTTACTATATAGATTGATATGGGACTAGAATACATTTACGCGGCATTAATGTTGCACGAGGCAAAAAAAGATATTGACGAGAAAACAATATCCGGAATTGTCAAAGCAGCCGGGATAGATGTAAATGAGGCGATGGTCAAAGCGACCATTGAGAACCTCAAAGATGTTGATATTGAGGAAGTGCTGAATTCAGCAGTGGTGTCACCTGTCGCAGCAGCTCCGGCAGCAGCGCCTGCAGGAGGGGAAGCCGCAGCAGAGAAAAAAGAAGACAAAAAGGAAGACGACAGCAAGAAAGAAGAAGAGGCGGCCGCAGGATTAGGCAGCCTTTTTGGCTAAGCCTTTCTGCCCAAAAACTGACCAAAAGGCAACATCGTACATCAACTGGCGGCGGTGTAACAGCACCCTGTTTTATTTTTAATGCTTTCATTTATACGCCTTCCTATACCTTATCTCTTAAATATTTTGAAACTAGTATCTTTTTTAGCCCTACCATTACAAACGCCCTTTTAGCTTAAAGAAAATAAGCGCGGTAAAGTATTTAAATATAAATGATAATTATAATTAGGTGATAAATATGGTAAATAATAAGGAAGATTTGGCTGAAAGAAAAAAGGGTGTGCTTGCCCTCTACCTCATGGGAAACAGCCCCGAAAAAATCTCAAATAAGCTTGCCGCCCCGGTTAAAACTATTAGAAGGGACCTGCGGGCAATGGGAATCCGGGCAACCGAGGATACAAAAAAGGATGAGGAGCAAATCGTGCAGGAAGTTATGCAGGAGTTTGAAATCCTAAAGCAGGAATGCTGGGGGCTCTATACAGGGACAAAAAGCCTTGAGGAAAAGCTAAACATTATTTCCGAAATCAGGGAAATTGCAACAAGAAAGGCTGAACTCGTCGAGCTAATGGGAATTATTCCCCTTGCAGAAACCCGCGCCCAAAGCGGAGCAGGCGTCTGGAAAGAGGTAAAGGAGGCTTTCTTAGGAAACGGAAAGCCTGCAGAGGCAAAAGCCCAAAAAAATCCGGAGCCTGCAGAAAAAGTTTCTGAAAAAAAGGAGGCTGTCAGCATTTTGGAAGAGGAAAAGCCGACCAAAAACAAAGAAAGCTTTGAAAAGCCGGTCCCCTGCCCAAAAAGAGACGCTGAAGAAATTGAAGTGGTTGAGCTTGACGAGATAAAAAAACAGGCAACAAAAAAGGCAGATAAGCCGGCTAAAGATAAAACGCAAAAGTCCGAGGAAAAGGCGACAGCTGTTTCAATTAAAGCCTGAGCAATCAGGTGTTTTTATAGTGTTTCTTTTTTCTAAAAAGACTTGATTATATTATGCCCGAGATTATTGCAGGCCGAGATTGGGATGATATGAAGAAGTACGGCAATAAGGGCACAATTGTAATAGGCAAAAATATTGTAGGAACAGGCGCCGAAGTGCACCTTACAACCCCAATAAAAATTGATGTCCTTCGCCCTCATGTAATCGTTGTAGTAGGGAAAAGGGGCAGCGGTAAGTCCTACACCTCCCAGATTTTTGCCGAAGAAATGACAAAACTGCCTGAGGAAATAAGAAGCAACCTCTGCATTATCTCAATAGACACGCAGGGGATTTTCTGGAGCATGAAATACCCCAACAACAAGCAAAGGGACCTTTTATATGAATGGGGGCTAAAGCCTGAAAGCTTTGGGGTTTATGAGTATGTCCCTTTAGGCCATGTAGACAAGTTTGAGGAAATGGGCGTAACCGTTGACAAAGGCTTTTCATTTAGGCCAAGCGACCTGACAGCCTCGGACTGGTGCTACACTTTCGGACTCAAGGAAAATGATTTGGACGGGATTTTGCTCTCAAGGGTAGTAAACCAGCTCAAAGGCAACTATTCCATCTCTGAAATGGTGGATGCCTTAAGAAAGGAGGAATTTGACAAGGACCTGAAAATAAAAATTGAGAATATGCTTCTCAACGCAAATGACTGGGGAATTTTTTCGGTCGGAGGAATGGATATCTATGAGTTTCTAAAGCCGGGGCAATTATCTATATTTGATGTGAGCATGTTTGGCGGGGGCGTGGGATGGAACATAAAAAGCCTTATTATCGGGCTTATAATGAAAAAAGTCTATGAGGCCCGCGTCCTTGCCCGAAGGCAGGAGGAGCTTGCAACAATAGAGGATATTGACAAAAAGGACAGAAAAGTGCCTCTCTGCTGGCTTATGACTGACGAGGCGCATAACTTTATCCCTTCCGAAGGCTCTACTGCATCTTCTGACATTATCCTTACCATAATCCGACAAGGCCGACAGCCGGGTATTTCCCAGCTTTTTATAACCCAAATGCCTGACAAACTACACCCCGATGTTTTGGCCCAGGCGGATATTGTAATAGCCCACAGGCTGACCTCACAAAGGGACATTGATGCCCTTAAGGCTATAATGCAGACCTATATGCTCTACTCCATCGAAAAATACCTTGACGAACTGCCTAAGCTTAAGGGAGTTGCCCTGATTTTTGACGACAATTCAGAGAGGCTTTATAAAATCAGGGTTCGGCCGAGGCAAAGCTGGCACGGTGGAGAAAGCCCGGTCGCCATATAATCAATCATAATCGCAGCTATTATCAGGATTTTCTAAAAAAGTCCGCCCTTATTTTAAAAAGCAGTTCATTTTATGGACTGGAAAGTTCCTGCAACAATAATAATCTTGGCGGTCATTGTGGGGGTGGGGGTTTTGCCTCTAATATCTCCCGAATTTAACCAAAAGCTGAGAGGCCACCTTTCCGAGTTTTCATCATTAAGCGACCTTCTGCGCAATTTCTTCCCTGACAGAGCGGATTATGAGGCAAAAATAATATTTTCCATGTCTGTGAACGATTTTCCGATAGTCAAAACAAGAACACCTGTTACTATAACCATAGACTCCCCTCACCCCTATGCCCTAAACCTTGATGGCAAAAACATGAGCGCTGTCGGAAGAATAACCCTAAAGGACTTTAAGGGTGAAATCAACCTGCGAGGCGGATCTATCACCGGGACGGCTCAGTCAGTTTCCTCAGACAGCTTTACTCTAAGCGGAAAAACACATGTTTCTTCAGACAGCCTCTTTGCCGAAGAGGTAACAATTGAGGGGCTTAAGATTGCGGAAATGTCCGTCAACGGAGGGACCCTAAAGACAGACAAGCCTCAGGAGATGGAGGCAAAAATAGCCAATAATGCTGTTGTAAGGGGATTTATGGGCAAGCTTACCTATAAAAACGGGATTGGCCACTTTGCAGGGAGCTGTTTTGAGATAAGGGCAAACAGCCTTGTGATTGGAGGACCTGACAGCAACGCAAAAAGCCTCCAGCAGGCGTTCAGCTAGGCCAGTTAGCGCTTAGAGAATAGGTTATAGCCTCAGTATTTCATACCTTACCTTCTTTGCATCAATAACCTCCTTTAGCATCCTTTCCCTCTCCGAAAGCTGGCTTTTTCCTGTTTTTACCTCGATAAATACTACCTCCCCCAGCCCGTTCTCGCAAAGGCCGTCAAATATTATGAAATCAATCGGCGAACCTAAAAATCGGGCATCCGTCGGGCTGTAACGAAATTCCGGCAAGAGGGGAGCAAGCTGCTCTTTAAATTTTCCCTCAAGAACTGAGCGGCTTTTTTTTATGGCTTCCTTTCTTATCTGCGCTTCCTTTCCAATTCTTCTAAGCAACAGCCACAATAAAACAATATTTGAGGCTAAAAGGAGAGCTAAAAGCAGATAGAGGTTCATAATTTATATTTTGCAACTGTAAGTTATGAAAATCCCGAAAGTTCAGCGGAAATACTGCAAATACTGCAAAAAATACACTGAGCAAAAGGTAAAAAGGGTGAAAAACAAGCCGAGGCGGACCCTTGCAGTCGGCCAGAGAAGGTATTTAAGGAAATTGGAGGGTTATGGGTCATTCCCAAAGAAGAACCCAAAAGGCCGCGGAAAGCCCTCAACAAAGCTGGACCTGAGATATGCCTGCCCTGTTTGCAAGAAACAAAACATCATAGGCTCGGGATTTAGGGCTAAAAAGGTTGAGTTTGTGTAAATTAAGCCATTGTTTTGGATGTTGGTCAGAAAGTTATATAATTTATCTTTATTATAAACAATGCCCCTCGACCGATTCGGAGAAGCTAAATCAACTGATACCTATACTCAATAGAACGGAAAATTGCCGAAAAATAATACACCGGGTCGCAAATCCAAAACTCATTTCCTGTCAAAAAAAACACCGGCCGCATAATATGCCGCCATAACCCCAAAAATTATACTCCATTCAAATATCCCAATCGGAGTAAGCCTAAACAGTTCCCTTGTAGCCGGAAATGCCAAAAGCGCCACCTGAAGCAGGACAGATGCAACTATAGCCCCAATCAGAAGCTTGTTTTTAAGCCAGCCCCCGATAGTCTTTATTTTATCAACTTTCTTTACTGAGATTATCCTTATAATCTCATAGAACACAAACGCCATAAAAAGGCTTGTGGTTGCCGCCTCCCAGCCCGAAGTTCGATTAACTATTAAAAATACTGCCAGCAGCGCGGCAGACATAAGAAGCCCGCCCTTAACCAAGGACATCATAGTCTGCCTGTCAAGAACGCCACTCTCCTTTTTCCTTGGAGGGCGTCTCATTATATCATCCCTTGGTGGGTCTGACGCAAGCGCAATTGAAGGAAGGCCGTCTGTCACAAGATTAATCCAAAGTATTTGGGCGGGCAAGAGTAGCGGATTTCTGAAAAAAAGCGTCCCCAGAAAAACAACAATGACCTCCGCTAAATTGCAGGTAAACATGTATCTCAAAAATTTCCGGATATTGTCAAAAATCGTCCTACCCTCCCTTATTGCCGACCTTATTGTCGCAAAATTGTCATCAAGAAGGATAATGTCGGATACCTCCTTTGTTACTTCCGTCCCTTTTATCCCCATTGCTATCCCAATGTCCGCCCTCTTTATGGCCAGAGAGTCATTTACCCCATCCCCGGTCATCGCCACAATATGCCCTTGTTTTTGTAGCGCCTCAAGAATCCTGAGCTTATGCATAGGGCTTGTGCGAGCAAATACATTTATGTCCCTGAGCGCATCCTCAAGACTTTTATCATCCATTGAGTCCAATTCTTCTCCGGTTACTGCTACTTTGCTAAAAAGCCCAACCTCCTTTGCAATTGCAAGTGCTGTCTTAGGATTGTCTCCCGTAATCATTATTGTCCTTATCCCGGAGTTCCTGCAATCTTCTATCGCCCCCTTAACCTCAGGCCTTGGAGGGTCTGAAAAGGAGACAAGTCCAATCCATATAAGCCCCGAATCGTAAGGCTTTGAATTTCCGGGCTTGTACGCAAACCCAAGGACCCGCCTGCCTGAGAGGGCAAACCCATCATTTTTTTGGATAATTTTTTGCCTCATTTTTTCAGTCAAAGCAACTGCCTTTTTTCCTTCAAGAATTTTTGAGCATTTTTGAAGCAAAACCTCGGGGGCGCCTTTTGAAAAAATTTCTGTTATTCCTTCACCAGCGCATACCACAATCTGCATCTTGCGGGCGGAATTAAATGGAATCTCGTCAGCCCTTTCATAATTTTGCGCCGGATTGCCCCCAAAAAATTCCTTTAATGCAACATCATTCTCGTCCCCAACCAAAACCTGCTCTCCGTTTTTTGAAACCGTTTTGGCATCGTTGCACAATATTGCGCATTTTCTAAGAACCTCCTCCGACTTAGAATTTCCAAAGGCGCCGAGAAAAAATTCCCTAACCTTAAGCCTGCCTTCAGTAAGGGTCCCGGTCTTATCCGTGCAGATAGTATCAACCGCCCCGATTGATTCAACAACACTAAGCTTTCTGACAAGGGCATTATTTTTTGCCATTGAATTTGCTCCCCGGCTAAGCCCTATTGTAAGCACTGCAGGGAGGCCTTCAGGGATTGCCGCTACCGCCAGCGAAAGGGCGATTAAAAGAGAAGTCGTCAGGTCTGATGCCCCAAACAGTATATATCTTGCGGCAACCATCAGAAGAATAATGCCTGCTATAGAATAACATATTTTTCGGCCCAAATCTTTCATCTCAACCTGAAAAGGGGTGAGGCTTTCCTCTATTTCCTGCATCTTCTGGGCAAGTTTTCCAATCCGGGTATCCATTCCGGTTTTTGTTGTCTGCATAAGAGCCCTCCCGCAAGCAACAGCCGAGCCTGAAAAAAGTTCATCTCCTACATCTTTTTTAATGTCCCTGCTCTCGCCGGTCAGGATAGACTCATCCGCCTCAATCATCCCCTCAATAATTTTTCCGTCAGCAGGGACTATATCTCCGCCTTCAAGAACCACAATATCTCCGGGAGCAATCTCAGAAGCGGGAATTTCTTTTTTTACGCCATCCCTTATCACAATTGACTGAGGCTTGGCCATATTCCTTAGGGCTTCTATTGCTCGCTCTGCCTTATATTCCTGAAAGAACCCCGCAATTCCGCTCGCAAAAACAATTATCAAAATCAGCGCAGTGTCAATATTTCCCGCCTCGCCCCCATGACCGACAAAAAAGGAAACAATTGCCGCGGCAATAAGAATCAGTATTAGCGGAGAGGTGAACTGGGCAAGAAATATTTTCCAGGGCGGCTCTTTTTTGGTCCGCTTTATCTCGTTTTTACCGTACTTTTCTAAAAGGTTTTCTGCCTGTTTTTGGCTAAGTCCGTTTTTAGTGGGCATAATATTAAAAGACAAAAACTGATTTATCCCGCTTTTAACGATAAAAATTGGATAAAATAATCAATAATAACTCAAGGATCGGAATATTTAATAATTTCATTCTCAAGCTGCCTGAATATTTGTGGTTTGCATTTTAAAGTTCTTGAAAAACCTTGGAGAATTAAATGCAGTTTACAGTTAAATCCAAATACCCTTGAGGAAGATAAAGATTCCTTTCCTTTGCATCTTTGAAGTGCTGTATTAAAAAAGCAAAATTATCAGAATCTGCCTGAATATATCCGCCAGACATTCCTAAACTTTTATTATCAAAATAATCCCATTAGGAATTAAAAATATATACCTCATCTGAATTTCAGTAAATTGATTAATATTGTAGCCTGAATTATACCTAACAAATTTCTGATTTCAAGAAATTATATCCGCTATAAAGTACATTCAAGTATATCCATAAATTTTTTTCGGAATACCCGTATCCCATTTGGAACCTCTTCGCATACCTTGCAGTGCTCGTTTCCGTTTTCATATATTTGCGCGGAAGCGCAGCCATCAAGTTCTACTGCATTATGGCACCCCAAGATATTCATTACATCGATAAGCATTTTTGGGTCTATAGACATTATAGCCCTATTTTTCGCGGTTGCGTAAAATACAATATTGCCATTTTCTTTCAGGCATACCGCAGATCTCGGAACAACGGCATTTCCCTTAGGATAGGATTCCTTAAATTCTTTATCGTTTATATTGACCGGATTGCCATCTTTTATTAAAAATCTAACTCCCTTCATGAGATGAACTATATCTTTTCCGTATTGTTCAAGAATATTTTCTGTATAATCCATTGCAATACTTCCATTTTTAAGAAATACCAATGAAGGTTTACCCTTTGTGGTCTTGCTTATTTCTTCCCCATAAATCATAATTGAGTCCATTCCTCCATTGTCTCTTCCAAAAAAGTTTCCATTTATTCCAGCAAGAGCCCCTTGCGCCTCTACCAGTTCCTTGATAGATACATAATCTTTTCCTATATCATAAAGTGTTGCAGGCCTTATCTCAAAAAATGTTGGGTCTATCTCTACAGCAACTGAGGTTATATATTTGACACCATAGGACACCTTTAAGCCAGATTCTGAATATTCGCCAATATAGTCTATTGAAGAGACTTCTATCTCTTCGGAATTCAGCTCGTTATCTTCAGCCTTTGTGGATTCACCCATCACACTTCTCGCTATATCTCTTGAGGTACCGCCTGCATTATCAGAAACAAAAATATATAACTCTCTGTCACTTCCGGCAAAATTCCCGTAGATTGATAACACCAACTTGCCTGCTGAAACTTCAAGAGATACCAAACAATCCTTTAGTCCTGGAGGGAGATATTCTGACTCAAGTATCCTATTATTTATCCCGAAAGCAAATTTCAGGATAGAAAAAAACAGACCTGATTTTTCATCGTCCTGCTGTTCAAACAAGGGCTCTATATCCAAGGACTCTGATTCTTTTTCCAATATATCTATTTCCTTTAAGATTTCATTTGCCTCGGGAATTATGCGGAGCCTTAATTCTTTAGCTATTTTATACTTGTCGGTATTTTCAAGTTGGCCTTTATTCTCAAGAATATTATCCATAACAGATATCCCCGCATTTAGTTGGTCCTCATAGTCTCTGTTTCTTAAAATGATGATGGCGCTTGCCCGGTCAAGTTGAGATTTGCGGCACTTCTTGCAGGGAAAAGCCCTGAAAGCGCCCCTAAAAAGAATAAAGATCTGTTTGGCTCTATCTCTTACTTGGGGGCCTTTTAGTAAATAGAACCGCCAATATTACCAGAAATAAGGCCGCTAATATAATAACAATTGCCTGATTGTTTTTTTCTGCCTTATTTTTAGGCGAGATTTTGGGAGCCTCAATAAGGGACCCTTCATCCGTCACTTTGTCAGAATACTCTGTAAAAGAAATGCGCGGGTTTTGGGATGCAAGAACTGAGGCCTCCTCCTCAATCCCGTCAGGAAGTTTGCATATTAAGCAGGAACCTCCGTAAAAGCCGGGGCATCTTGTTTCATTTGCCAGATACTGCCCAAGATTATTTGCGCTGCAGTATGACATCTCCGCTCCGGACTGCCCTCTTAAAAACTCTCCTGCTTCAGAATATGTGCCGTCAGGAAATTGGCAGATCCCTATTTCACCCTCAGGAAGATAATCCACCACATAATTGTATCCCATATCTGCACAATAAACTGCGGATGGATTGGGTGTGGCTGATGCCAAAGAAATGAGTAACATTATCAAAAGAGCTGTCCTTTTATTCATATTTTATGCACCCCCTCAACATAATAAGCTTCTCTTTTGCCTATATCACATTCTCCGTAATTTATAAAGAAGTAACCTTTTTTAAGATAATCTTCGCTGGAGGTGTCTATACCCCAACTATTCTTTAATATCCAAATAGATTCATAGCAATTTTCATCATGTTCTTTATATCCCAAAAGAACGACGTCATGTGAGCCTCTGCATTCCTCATAATTATCACAAGAGAAGTCCCATTTTTCGATATAAGATTGGGAGTATCTATATGTTGTGGTCATTGTAACCGCAAGAGGACCATTTTTTATAAGGGTGAGTTTCAGGTCATCTGTCGGGCTTACCTCGGAAACTACATCTATCCCCCAAAGATTTTCGTCCCACCCCCCCAACTTAGAATTACAGGATGTTCTTGAGCACGGACTTTCAGGGCATTTGCTTGAATCACAGCCATACTCTAGATATTCTGGGCAATAATATATTTCCTCATACAATCCCCCGTCCTCCGCAATGATAAGTTGCCGATATTCCATTTTATCCTTTAGGGGCTTTTCCGGGAAGTTACATTTCAAATTGCCAGAATTATAGGCAAAGTACCTTTCTTCAGTAACTCCCGAGTCTTTTATGAAGTTTAAAGTCTGGTCAGACCAGCCACCAAAGCATCCGTAATTACTTTCGTCGCAAGAAACTAGATGCTGCTCTGACAAGTCAAGCTTAATTGTAGGGTTTCCCTGCTCTATGCTGTATACTGATTCTATTGCGCCAAGCGTCGCAAATGCCCAGCATGAGTCGCAAATCCCTTGATCTTTTATGGGGGTCATCCAATCTAAACCATATGCATACTTCCAAGAAAATTCTTCCGGAAGGCTTTTTTCCCACCCTTTGACAAATACCCTAAATCCTCCGGGTTCCGTATAACTAGAGAGACCCCTTTGATCAATAATTTTAGTATAAATATAATAGAGACCATTATCTCCAAAATTGAAAGGTATTTCCCAAGACTTTGAGCAGGTGGCTTTAGAGCACCTGTAGTTTTCAGAAAATTCCTCGTTGCCTTTATTATTAACAACCTTAATCTGAATAGAATCCAGAGGATATCCTGACCTGCTTTGGGCATCGACTTTAAAACTTACCTTTTCGCCATCTTCTGCATATATTCGCCCATATTCCGAATCTTTAGATGCCGTCAACTCTCCAAAAGGATTTATACTTGTCGACATAACATTAACAAACGGCTCGCTTGTCTCTAAAAGCTCCGACAAGGGAACAAGCAGCATATTATTGTTCTCATCTGACTCTTTAACCCTATTTTCAGGATCCGCCTCTGCAATAATCAGGAAAGACGAAAGTTCGCTAAAGCTGCTTACCGAGAGGACACTAAAATCAGGACGGCATTTGAGAGCCCAGGACTGTCCCGGAAAAAGGCAGAAATTGCTTGAAGCCCTGCAAATCTCTTCTCCACTGAAATCAGTTAATGAAGCTTCAATCAGGCAGGTTTCCTTGTCCCCTACATTCTTGAGCTCAATTTCGATCAGGGAATTTTCTTCGTAAAATCCACCCCTTCCAACGCCAACCCTACCTATAATCAAATCCGGCAGACCCGAATATTTTTCTGCCTCAATACAGCACCTCACGCTACCAAAATACTTGGATGCCCCAGCTACATCAATCTCGTCATCTTTGCACTTAAGTATCCTTATATTTCCCATGCACCCCCTCATTTGGTGAAATTCCCTTGAGTCAACAGACCATTCGCCTGAATAGATATAGGACTGTTCTTTTCCGGGAGGTATATATTCCAAATCAAATATAAGCCTGTGCTCGCCATCTGCATAGAAACCAAAATGGTCGAGGTTGCAGGAGATTGTCTTTGTTCCCTGCGGCTCAATTGTTATCTCAAGCCCTTCGGGATATCCACATGATTTAGTTACTGCAAGCCTCGTGCTTTTGGGGGTTTTGAGATAGAACTTTATGTTTCCTTTTACTTCCTCTTCAAACGGGTTTTTAAGGTCAAAATATGCGTGTATGTGGTTGAATTTTTCCTCAGACATTGCAGGCGGAAAAGACAATAGGATAATCCCAACCAATGCCAGGTATGCCAAAAACCGGGGATTTTTAGGCATTATGTAACCACCCCTCCGCTTCCGGATACATAAACTGACCTCTGGCACTCTAACCTGCCTTCGCTGTTTTTGGCGCAACCCCAGCCCTCCTTTGTTAAAGGAGTTATGCAGTCCTCATCAATCTCGCAGGGGCTTCCTTCATAGACCTTTTTTTCGCATCCTTGGCATGACCACCTGCACTGCTGGGCGGTCATACTGGGGTTATTGTAGTATTTTCGGCAGACATATAAAAAGTCTTTTGGCTCTCCCTCCTCAGTAAATGAAGTCATGATTTGGGCTACACCCTCAGCGCTGCACTGGTAGCTTGACTTTAACTGGGAGCATCCTTCCCTATAAGCTTTTGCCAAATCCGCGTATTCCATTTGTCCTGAGGACTTTCCAAGAAACATTGCAAGCATCAATAGGACGAATATTGCTAAAGCTATTATAATTACGGAGTTTACCGGGAGGGCAATGCCTTTAGGATTATTTTTTATGGGCAGAAAGGTTTGCATAATATATACTGCACAATCTTTAATTGCTATTTCTGCTTATTTATTACCGACCAACCACTTATTTTTTCAGCCTGACCTCATAGCTTCGGCCTTTCTTTTTTCGCTCAATTATCCCTCTCTCCTCGAGATTTTTTGCAATTCGGCTTACATGAGCTTTGGAGAACCCGGTGTCCCTGCATATTTTCCTCTGGCTTATTTTATCCTCTTTTAGGAGCGCGTCCAAAATCTTCCTCTCGTCCTTATTTAATTGGTACTCCTTAAGGGCGGGCTTTCTTCTGTAATAAACAAATATGATAACCATAAGCGCAAATACCGCAAATGCAACTGCCCATCCCAGCCTGCCAAAAGGGTTTTGCGGCCCGAAAGCCTGCTCATAGGTAACAGAAAAGGAAAATATATCTCCAAGAGAGGGTTTGCGCTCCCATGTTAGAGTTATTCTTCTGCCATCAGTCCCCCTAATTGCATTGTCGGGGTTGTAGGACATCAGCCCAACTTCATCCAGCCCCTCTTCGGCAATTATATATCCCGGAGGCAAAGTAACAGTCAGGCGAAACATATCTGTCGGTGTTGAGAATATATACCTGCCCGAAAGCATGAAATAGTCCTGCTTTTGCTGAATGTTTCCGGAATAATCATAATGCAACTCAATTTTTGAGGCATTGATGTTTGAGCATATTACCTGGCTTCCTAAAACCTCCCTGCCCAATTCGCAGTCAATCGGCGCCCCGTCCCCAAAAATACTTAATGCCGAAACAGGATATAAAAAATAATAGTTGAAGCTGTCCACACTTTCAGGAAACACAAGCTCAATAACTTCAGATACCTTCTGGTTTTGCAAAACCTCAATATCTACATTATACTCTATATATTTTATAGGCCCCGCCCCAAATACAGGCGAAACAGCCAATATAATCGCTAAAAAAACAAGGAGCCGTGCCATAAGTCTAGTTAAAAAATCCTATTATTAAGGAAGAGCATTACAAAAATTATACAAAACCATTACGGGGGAGCTACTCAACCACCACAGGAAGCCTTTGCGAAATTCCCCTTATCAGCTTTTTGAGTTCGGCCAAATCTTCCTCAAGGCAATAGATTCTCGCCTCAAGAGGCTTAGTTTCAGGAGAGCGAATCTTATCTATTTTGTAGCGCAGCTCTTCCCTAAATTGGTCAAACTGGTCCTGAGTTGTGAGGCCTTTCATTTTTTCGCTGAGTATTATCAAAAGCTTATTCATCTCGTCGTCAATAGTTTTTTCCACAACATCGCTTTTGACTCTGTTAAATTCTACCCTTACTTCCCGCACCTGTTCCCCAAAAGAGTTAATTCTCTTTGATTGTTTTGAAAGCACAAAGTCCACATTTTCCTGCAAGGTATCCTGAAAAGCGTCCATTCTCTTGGAAGCCGCTTCCTCAAAACCTTCATGCATCAACTGCATCTTTTTTTCTATCTCATTTCCCCGGCCCTCGATTTTTGAAAGCCCTTCCTGAATCGACGACCTGGCAGAAGATTCAAGTTTTTGCGCGGAGAGGGCAATCTCCTTTAGCCGCCCTTCATTCTCCTTTACTAGCTGCTTATTCAACACCTCCGCATTAGCCTTCAGTTCATTTGCTTTGCCTTCAATCAAGGCAAAGGTCTTGGAAATCCCCTCTTCGGTATCCTTTTGAAACTGCGCCATATTTTTCTCCAAAATCGAGTTCCTTTTATCAAAACCATCCATCCCCTTTTCAATCCCCTTTTCAAATACAGCCTGCTTTTGGGCCAATTCTTTTCCTATCAGGCCGATTTTTCCCTCCAGGCGGGCAATTTCCGCCCGGGTTTGGGCCGAAAAACTTCTCTCAAAAGTATGGCGCTTTTCATCCAAAGCCAAAGCCTCTGCAGAGAATGCCTCATTGAGCTCCTCTTTGAAATCCAAAAAATTATCCAAAAGCGCCTTCGCTTCCTTGTCCATGCGCAGGATTTCCTTTCGGGTTTCCTCAGACACCTGCCTGCTAAGGGCCATCGTCTCTTTAGCGGAATCCTCAATTTTTCCCAACTCCTCAAGGTTTAAGGAAAAATCCTTTTCCACACCGGTAAGGCGCTCAATCGACTCAAGGGCGGCGGCCCGAAGCTCTGAATAAAGCTTTCGGTCAGCTTCAAGCTCGGTTTTTAAGGCCTGCATCTCATTATAGTCCTTCCCAAAAGCGTCAATTTTTCCCTCAATATCCGAAAATTTGTCATCCACCGTCTGCACAAGCTTAAGCCTCCCCTCAACCAGCTTTCTTAGCTCATCCTCGGCGCGCTTAAATGTGTCGGATTTTGAGGAAACCGCCTTTTCAACAGACTTCAGGCTTTTTTCTATAGACTCCAGTCGAGCCTCAGCTTTAGGATCTGGCTTTGCCAAAGGTTTAGAGAGTTTGACCTCGGCCATTGCTTTTTGCGAGGCCTCAATCTTTTTAGTAAGCGCATTTTCGAGCTTATTGAGCGCCAAATCCATATCAGAAATGCTTTCCTTTATCTCCCCCTTTGGACCAATGCTCTTTTCTGCGCCTTCAAGCCTTCTTTCAAGAGAAGATAGCCCTACAAGGTTGCCTTGTATTGCCTTATGCAGCTTTTCGAGCCTTTCCTCCATTTTTTCCCCTATCTCTTTGGACAGGCTCTCTCCTATCTTTTCAGCCAATCTTTTCTCAAACTTCGCATCAATCGCCGGGGCTGAAGCAGGAACAGAGGCCGCCGCAAAAACCGGCTTTGAACTGCCTGCCTTTTTGAGCGAAGCATCAATTTTTCTGAGGTTTTTCTCAAAATTGTCCATCCTTGTGTCATATTCGGCAAGGGACTTTTCAATCTGAAAAAAGTTCACCTTGAGCCGTTCCTTGAGCCGCTCAACCTCAGAAGAATCAGTATCCTCCATAATAATCCAAACAATCCATAATATTATATAGAGGGTTAAATACATTTGAAGTAATTTTGAAGTAATTAATGAATTTATAAGTTTTGCTATCAAAAAGAATATAAATAGTTTGTATATAGATTATGGTTGCCAAAAAAGCAGAAAAGGTGAAAAAGGAAATCAAAGACCCTGAAGAGACAGACTTGGAAAATCTCTTGGAGCAGAGAAAAGCAAGAATTAAGGTGATAGGGGCCGGAGGCGCGGGAAACAATACCGCAACAAGGCTAATTGAAACAGGGGCTGCAAGGGTAGATGTAATTTCAGTTAATACTGATGCTCAGCAGCTTTTATACAGCAAAGCTGACAAAAAAATACTTATCGGAAAAGTCCTTACAAGAGGGCTTGGTGCCGGAGCTGACCCTCAGATAGGGGAAGAGGCCGCAAAGGAAACAAGGGAAGATATTAAAAAAGCCCTTACCGGGGCGGATATGGTGTTTATTACCTGCGGGCTTGGAGGCGGAACCGGAACAGGGGCGGCCCCGATAATTGCAGAAACAGCAAAAAAGCTTGGAGCGCTTACCGTGGGCATCGTTACAATGCCATTTACAATGGAAGGCCGCCACAGGCTTAACAACGCATACGGAGGGCTTCACAAGCTTGAGAAAAATGTGGACACTCTTATAGTTATCCCTAACGACAAGCTTTTGGAGATTGTGCCTGAAGTTTCAATAACAACAGCATTCCGAATTGCCGACGAGATACTGGTAAATGCTGTAAAAGGCATAACAGACCTTATAATGAAGCCGGGTCTTGTAAACCTTGATTTCGCTGATGTAAAGGCAGTTATGAGCGACGGAGGCCTTGCGATGATAGGTTTGGGAAGCTCAGACACCGAAAACAGGGCTACAGAGGCGGTTGAGAGAGCATTGAATAACCCTCTTTTGGATGTTGATGTTGAAGGCGCGCAAGGAGCGCTGATAAATATCTCAGGAGGCTCAAGCATCACAATAAAAGAATGCCAGGAAATTGTTGAGAGGGTATCCTCAGTTCTGGACCCTAATGCAAAAATCATTTGGGGGGCTGTAGTGGACAAGGCGCTTGGAGAAGGAGTAAATACTCTTATAATCGTAACCGGTGTCCAGTCAATTGACCAAATGGGCGAGCAGGAAGCAATAAGGGAAACAAAGAAGAAAGAGATGGAAAACGTATTGGGGGTTGATGTTGTGGAGTAATGGCCCTAGAAAAGAAGATTGATGAGTTGCGTGAGATACTAAGTGAGACGGGAGGAGATTTAGAGCTTGTCGAATTTAATACCGAAAAGAAAATGGCTTGCATCCGCCTTAAAGGCACATGCGCCTACTGCCCGTTCTCAAGGATAACTATGGCCGAGATAATTGAAAGAAAGCTTCTGGAGGTTCCCGGAATAGAAAAAGTTGCCTTTAAAGAATCTATATACTGATTTAGTTTTTATTTATAATTGGCTATAGCTAAAATAGAAAATGGGTAAAATTAAAAAAGGCTATTTGAATTCAAAGCTTGCCGAAACTGTTGCTGAAATGCTCACCTGACCCGGAGTAATCTCTGTTGGCGCCCCGGAAACCCTCGCTTCTGCCATATCATAGGCATAAGTTTGAGTATATGCCCGATATATTGCGCCTTCGCTTGCCGAGACTAAATTTGTTGCCTTTACTCCAAGCCCTAAAGCAATCTTTTGGGCTTTCTCTTTTGCATCTTTTGAGGCAATCTCAAGGGCCTGCTTTTGCAGAATATCCCTTTTCTCATCGGTCAGGCCAAAGGAAATTGAGTCTATCCTGTTTGCCCCCGCCGCAACAGCGATGTCAATATACTCGCCGATGTTTTTCATTGAATTTTCTCCAATAGTTTCGGTCTCAATTTTTAGGAGGTGCGTTGTTTTGTAGCCGATAATACTGTATGACCTGTCCTTTTCATCCCATCGCCTAACAGGCTCAACATTGTAGTAGGCGGTCTTTAGTTCATCTCTTGCTATACCGCTATCTGCCAGCGCCCTCCTTATTTCTTCAATTACCGCGGCATTATTCTGCTGAGAAGCTTCTGCTGTTGCCGCCTCTGCCTCATACCCGAAAATAAGGGTCGCTTTATCGGGCTCTGAGTAGAGAACTGATTCGCCGCTAACGCTGATTGCATTTCTTTCAGGCTGGCTTGTCACATAAACATCCCCCATCCCTGCAGGCTTGAATGCTATTATGGCAAGCAGGATAAAAAGCAGGGCCAGGCCAAAAGCAATTTTGACCGCAATCCCTCCGAACATATTTTCGAAAAAAAGTGTTTTTTGCGCCATAATAATAGGATTATTTAAAATTATGGGGCTTGCATCTGCTCTTTCCAAAAACGGATATTTAAAGGACCCCGAAATTATCAGGGCTTTTATGAAGATTAACAGGTCTGATTTTCTTCCGCATGAATACAAAAAATATGCAGATGAAAACCGCCCCCTTGAAATCGGGTGGGGGCAGACAAATTCCCAGCCCCTTACGGTTGCTCTTATGTTTGAGCTTTTGGAGCCGAAAATCGGGCAGAAAATACTTGATGTCGGCTCTGGGTCGGGATGGACTGCCGCGCTGTTGTCAGAAATTGTCGGGGCCGGAGGGAAGGTTTACGGAGTTGAAATAATCCCCGAACTTAGGGAATTTGGGGAGAAAAACGCCTCCAAATACAATTTTGTAAAAAAAGGAATTGCAAAATTTGTTTTGGGGGACGGGTCCTATGGGCTGGAAAAATACGCTCCTTATGACCGGATTTTAGTTTCAGCCTCCGCCCAAAAAATTCCTGTGGAGCTCAAAAAACAGCTCAAAGTTGGGGGTATAATTGTAATCCCAATTAAAAGCAGTATCTGGAAGATAAAAAAGCTTGAGGGCGGGAATTTTGAGGAAAAGGAATTTCCGGGCTTTGCGTTTGTGCCTTTGGTTTAAGTTTTTATGTCAAGTCCATCCCGAGAGCTTTCCTAAATACCAAGGAGCTTACAATCATAGTCAGGATAAATACGCCAAGCCAGCCGAGCTGAGCCCCAATCAAAGGTAGGCTCACAGGGAGAAGCAAAACAACCCCCTCAAAAAGGCGCTGAAACAAAAGAAAGGCGGGAAGAACAGGGAGGGAAGAAATCATTGAGGGCTTCATCTGGTGGATCATTAGCTGTTTGCTCACATCAAGCTGTTTTTTGGTCAGTTCGGTAACCTTTTGGGCATCATCTTTGTGTTTTTTTACTTCCTGGCTTATTCTCTTCATATCGCCCTTAAGCGACCTCACAAGGTCAATATCCATCAGCTTTTTCTGGATTAGGGTGCTTAAAAATGATATTGCGCCTGCTCCGGCCATCAGCAAATATATATCCGCCACCATAATAAGGCTATCTTAAGGAATATATACCCTAAATTATCTGAAAATCCCCCTCTGCCATAAAACAGAATCCGCCTACTAACCCCGCCCAATAAACTAAAACTTATTTTTGTCTATTCTTATGGGCCCGTGGTCTAGTTGGTTAGGACGTCGCGTTGACATCGCGGAGATCCCCAGTTCAAATGAAGCTTTTTCTTGCGAAGAAAAAGCCTCAACGCAAAAAGAAGCAGATTCGTGCTTCGCACAAATATTATGGAAATCTGGGCGGGCCCATTTTTGAGCTTATTTCTTTATTTATGGAAAAATGCCTGTATTATCTCAAAACGCATTTTCTAAAAAAACCTAATCCCTAAGTATAATTAAGACTTTCAAAAAAACCCTTACAAAAAACAAATAATCGTGAAATAATATCCTAAATCTGCTTCAATAAATCGTCGCAGTCCTTGATTATGCTGTCGCAGGCCTTCTCAATTGCCTTTTGGTTGTCCGCGCCTTCCACAAGAAGCTCCATCTTTTCAAGGAATGGATGTTTTGTGCCATATGCCGCCCTTTTTACGCCTTTTTGCTCCCAAATCCTCTCAACAAGCAGGTTTAATAGCGTTGCCCCCTCTTCTGTCTCCAAGACGACTTTTCCCTCCTTACTCTCAATGATTTTCATACTTAATTTAAAATTAAAACAATATAATGGCGACAGTCTCTGAGATGGTGAAAAAGGAAATCGGCGTAAAAAGCCTTTCTGAGAAGGGTAAACCCGAAACCATAATGGGGAATATTTCATTTGAGAAAATTAAAGAGATTGCAAAAGCTAAGGAAAACGAGATTCCGGGCAACACATTTGAGGCAAAAGTCCGGCAGGTGGTTGGCTCATGCAGGTCTTACAGGATAACAATAGACGGCAAAAGCCCAAAGGAATTTGCCCATTGGGACGGGAAATAGCATTCTATCTAAACTGCTTAATTCGCAAAAACTAGGGTCTAGAATAATTTAATTTTCCCTAAATACCATAATGCGCACTTCAGCGATTTCCGGCTTCAGCCGCCTAAGTTTGGAGGAAAAGCTCCAGAAAGCGGCAGAATTTGCGAATCTGGACAAAGATGACCTGACTTTAATGGAAACTTATCGAAATTTGCCCGATTTTACGGAACTTGAAAACAACCTCGGACCCTTCAAAATAGCGACCAACTTTCTCGTGAACGGAAATGATTACCTTATTCCAATGGAGACAGAAGAGCCCTCAGTTGTCGCCGCCGCCTCAAGAATCGCAAAACTTGCCCGTCTTGGCGGCGGATTTGAGGGAAAATACCTCTGCAGACGGATGATTGGGCAAATCCAGATTTTGGAGGTTAAAGATTTTGAAGGCGCAAAAAGGAATATTCTGGGCGAGAAAGAAGATTTGCTAAAGGTCGCCAATGAAACAAACAAATTCATTTTTGAGCATGGCGGAGGGGCAAAGGAAATCGAAGTTCGAACGGTCGAAACCGAAAAAGGCCCGCATTTGGGGGTTTATCTCTCAGTTGACACTCTTGACGCAATGGGCGCCAATATTATAAACACGATGCTTGAGGCAATAGCCCCAAAAATTTCAGAGATTTCAGGAGGCTCTCCAAACCTGAAAATTGTTTCAAATTTTGCGGTCAGAAGGGTGGTTTCTGTTGAGTGCAAAATTCCTGTCAAGAAGCTTGCAATCGGCGATTTTTCAGGCGAGGAGATTGCAGGAAGAATAATAATGGCAACGGCATTCGCAAAAGCTGACCCCTTCCGAGGGGCAACCCATAACAAAGGGGCAATGAACGGGATTGACGCCGTCCTCCTTGCGACAGGGAATGATTTTCGGGCAGTGGAGGCAGGAGTTCACGCCTACGCCGCAAGAAGCGGCAAATACACAGCAATTACGGATTACTGGCGGGAGGAAGGCAATTTGTGCGGAAAAATTGAGATTCCTATGCCGGTTGGGACAGTCGGAGGGGCAACGGGGCTCAAAAAATCCCGGTTGGCGCTCAAAATCCTTGGAGTGAAATCTGCGCAGGAACTTGGGGCAGTAGTTGCCTCAGTAGGCCTAGCCAACAACCTCGCGGCAATGTCCGCCATAGTGTCAGAAGGCATCCAGAAAGGGCATATGCGATTGCACAACAGCTTTATTGAAAATACAGCGGAGAAATAATATGGCAAAAACAATCAACAAATATAGAATGCCCGCCAAAAACATAAAGCCGAGGGACATAAAATTCAACTCCCCTTCGCATGAGGGACTTAAATCAAACGCAATTGATTTCCTGATGAATGAGGGGACGGGCATTTTGGCTGCGGCCGACGGGGTAGTAGTTTTTGCAAAAGACAGCTCAAATGTGGGCGGAAATAATGAAAGCTATCTGCTTGAAGATAACTGTGTGATTTTAAGGCACGCAAACGGCGAATATTCAAAGTACAGCCACCTTAAATTTAGGAGCTGTACTGCGCGGCTCGGCCAGTCGGTCAAGGCGGGAGACTTGATTGCCCAAAGCGGAAACACCGGATTTACAGAAGGAGATAGGCTCCATTTTGAGGTATTTCGGACCGGAGGCGAAAATCCCGACCCGAATGCGGATTTTGAAACTTTAGAAGTGGTTTTTGGGCAGTAAGTGTAACCTGTCGGGTGGTTATTTATCGGGCGGTCCAGCCCCCGTCCACATACAAAACCTGCCCTGTAACATAAGAGGCTTCATCTGATGCCAAATAAAGGGCGGCATTTGCTATATCCCTTGGGTCCCCGACATATCCCAGAGGGGTGCTCGACTTAATAAGCTTGCTGAAGGCTTTGTTTTTTAGGACATCCTCGGTCATTGCCGTCCTTATAAATCCGGGAGCAATAGCATTAACCCGTATCTTAAATGGGGCTAGGTCAAGGGACCCTGCCCGGGTAAGCTGAACTATCCCTCCCTTTGAGGCGCAGTAGGCAATTGCTCCGGGAAGGCCTACGCTTGCTCCGTCAAAACCCACACTTCCAAGAATTGAGCTCATATTAATTATCGAGCCCTTAATCTTGTTCTCCTGCATATATTTCGCGGCTGAGCGCATCCCGTAAAAAACTCCCGAAAGGTTTACTGAAATGACCTTTTCCCAGCCCTTCTCTGTTTCCTCCAAAATTCCGCCAAGCCCGCCGATTCCGGCATTATTGACCATTATGTCAAGCTTGCCAAAAGCCTTAATCGAGGCTTGGGCCAATTTTTCAACCTGCGAGGATTTTGAAACATCGCATCGGACAAACTTTGCCTTTCCGGGCCCGTCCCTTGAAACCTCCTTGAAAACATTAATATCCGAGTAAATAACATTTGCGCCTTCCCTAACAAACAAATCAGCAATTGCTTTTCCAATCCCTGATGAAGCTCCCGTAACAACCGCAACCTTGCCTTCAAGCCGCATAATTATTTTTCTTTGCCCTTGGAAAGGGCCTTGTTAATATCTTTCAAAAGCTCCTCGCAATTGATTCCGTAAGACTCGCAGATTTCCCCTATCTTTAGGACATCCATCTCCATTTTCGCAAACGGGCAGGATATGCAAGGCACATTATGCTCAGAGAGAACCTCCGGTATCCCCTTTTTCTCTATAATTTCGCCCAAAACCGTATCTTTTGTAACTCCCATTATAAGCTTAATTTTTTAATCATTAGCCATAAAATCCCTTGCGGGCGCTATCCCTCATTTTTATCAGCCGCTAAAACTCTTAAACTCTTAACTAAACGGCTTGACAACAGTTACATTTTCCTCAGCATCCCACATCCCAAGCCCCACTGTATGAAGGGCGGGCACAATCTTCATATTCGGGTAGGTTCTCATCATTGCGCTTACGCTTGCATCGCACCCTAAAACTATCGCAACATTTCCATCAAACACCAGCCTGTTTAATTGCCTCTCGCCGCACCCCGTGCCAACCAAATTCTCTGCGACAATCCGATATCCGTCCTCCCTCAAAACTTCGGCAAGCTGCGACATGGCATCCATTCCGCCGGTATTGCATTTTCTTGCGCAGGCATTGCATGACACCAGGCAGATACAGTCATCCTCATCCAAGCAGCTTTCGATTGCCTTAAGCGGCCTCCTTTCGGTGACAATCATAATCATATATTAAGAATAGAGATAATAAAATGTTTTGGTTAGACGATTGTCTAACTCCGCTCCCTATTGATTATTCAATAGACATCTTCCTCGCCTCCAGCAGACACTTAAGAAAAACGGGACTCTTCAGGCAATTGGCAAAGAATGCTTGCAACAAGGCCTTTGATATCCCTATCCCTTATGCTCCCATGCCCCGGCAAAAGAAGATCAATTTGCATTTTTTTTATTTTTTTGAGGGACCGCACCATATCCAGAAGGCTGCCTGTCGGAAGGTCTGTCCTCCCGATTGAGTCTGAAAAAAGAGTGTCGCCTGAAATGAGGATTTTTCGCTCAGGCTCATAGAGGCAAATGCCCCCGTCAGTATGACCCGGAGTATGCACTACATTGAATGCGTGCCTTTTTGAGACAATCTGGTTTCCTGTTTCAAGATGCGAGTTCACTTTTGAAATGGCAGGCTCTCCCCTAAAAATCTCAAAGCAAGATCCTTTTCCGGACTCTATTTTTTTTGCGGCAAGCCTGTGGGCGCATATCCTTGCATTGGTCAGTTTTTTAAATTCCTTGTTCCCCCCGATATGGTCATAATGCCCGTGCGTGTTTATGATAACGCTTATTTTTGAAAAATCTATATTCTCAGACTTCATTTCATCCAAAATAGCCTCAAAACCACCCAAAATCCCTGTATCAACCAGAATCTCTTCATCGATAAGGTAAATATTTGAGCACACCCCTTCCCCTTCAAATATGTGGATTCCCGGAGATATTTCCATAATATTTACCGCCCCAATAGATTAAGGCTAAAAAAGCAGCTACAAACTCTCATCAATATGGAGCTTTGGATAAATGCCCATAGCCATCATCTCATCCATGACAAGCTTAAATGCGTAACTCATCCTCAGCCTTACAATCTTGTCGGATTTTCCGCAAAGAGGGCACTTGACAATTCCCTTAACCTTATTGTCAATTACAGCAATCCCGCACTTCTTGCAAAAAGACATCTCAGTCTCGTCAGAGGAAAATCTCTCCTTAAGAGTTAATGCCGCCCCATGGGCCAAAAGGCAGTCCTTCTCCATCTCACCAAACCTAAGTCCGCCTTCCCTTGACTTCCCCTCTGTCGGCTGCCTTGTAAGGATTGTAGTAGGCCCTCTTGCCCTCATAAAGTATTTGTCAGTAACCATGTGGTAAAGCCTTTGGTAGTAGCATGGCCCGATAAGGACTTTTGCCGCCATTTTCTCCCCGGTTTCCCCGTTATAAAGCTCCTCTAAACCCGCCTTGTCAAATCCGGCATTCTCAAGAATGGCTACAACCTCCTCTTCAGGCGACTCATTAAAAGGAGTTCCGTCCATTATCTGCCCTGAAATTGCGCCGGCTTTTCCATACATCAATTCAAGAAGCTGGCCTATTGTCATACGGGAAGGTATTCCAAGAGGGTTAACTATAACATCAGGGACTATTCCATCAGCGCTCACAGGCATATCTTCCTCAGGAACAATTGCACCTACAACCCCTTTCTGGCCATACCTTGAAGCAAACTTATCCCCAATTTCAGGAATTCTTGTTTCCCTCACAACAGTTTTTACAAGCTTGTCGCCGCTGTCTGTCTGGGTTACAAAAACCCTGTCAACTATACCGCGCTCGCCAAACTTAACTGTGGTTGAAGTATCCCTCCTGTTTTCAGCCTCCAAAAGGAAACTTTCCATAGGGCCGTAAAATCTCAAAGGGGAAACCTTGCCCACAATAACCGCTCCGCCCTCGACTATTGTTTCCGGAGAGGCAATGCCGTCCTCACCAAGGTTTTGGTACTCAATTTTTGAGCGGTAATTCTTAACCCCCTCGTCAGGCACTCCTATCTGGTCGCTCTCAATACCCCAGTATTTCTTCTCGGCCGTAATATATGTCCTGAAAAAAAGCGACCTAAATAGACCCCTCTCAACAGAAGACTTATTAAGTATTACAGCATCCTCCATGTTATACCCCTTGTAAGGCATTATTGCTATAACCACATTTTGGCCTTGCGGGTGCTCCCCCAAAAGCCTGGACTTAAATACAATTGTATCCGCTATCGGATGCTGGGGGTAAAGCAGAATAAAAGCCTTTGTATCCGGCCTTAAAAGATAATTCCTTGTGTACATCCCGAGGGACTGTCCCATCATCTTTGCCCCATAGTTTACACGGTCAGCCCTGTTATGCTGGGTAAACGGAACCATCGAAGCTGAAATCCCAAGAATTACCATCGGACTTAACTCAAGATGAGTGTGTTCCTCAGTAAGTTCCTTTATGCTAAGGGAAATATACGCATTTTCTTCCTCTTCAGCGTCAAGATACTCAACAACCCCTTCCTCCTCAAGGCCCCTTAGGGTAATCTCGCCTTTCTGTATCTTTTTTATGTGGTCGGCGGTCATCAAGGGAACGCCTTTTTTAACAATAATAAGCGGCCTTCTAAGCCGGCTGTCATCTACATTAACCCTAATCTCATCAATATCCTCAAGGTAGACTATATTGGCCTCTCTTGAAATCAGGCCTTTTCTTCTCATCTCCCTAAGCTCTTTTACAAAGCTCTTTGACTTTGTTGTTTCTCCAACAAGCCGCCCCTCAAAATACACAGTTGTCATGCTTCAATCCTCTCCGAAATCACATTTAATATATTCTCCTTTTCCTCATTAGTAATCCCGCTTGAAAGTGTTACTGTGCAGGCCAGGTGCTTTCTTAGCCCAATCTTGACGCCTTCGGGGGTTTCCTGGGTGCAATATTTTCCCCAGTGGGTGCCGTGAAGCTCCCTTGCCTCGGGATGCTCCTGAGATGAGGAAAGCATTGAGATTACCGCCCTCATATTTGAAAGCCGCCTCACATAATTTATCCTATCAAGCCTTTGGGCAACACCGGCCCTTCCGCCAACCCACTGCCCTGTGGCAAGAGAAGACACAATTCTTCGGGTAATGTAATTTGACTCAAACAATGCCTGAACAACAGGGTACTTTTTTCTCTTAGTTAGCCTTTGGTAGTTGTACCTTACCCTGCTTGCAAGCCCGTTCTTCCCAAGGAAAAGGGACCTCAAAAGCACATCCATAAAGTATCCGGAAAGCCTTATCCTTTTGTTTGCGAGATGGTCGATATCATCAGACCTCTGGGTGTCCATGCCAATCTTTATTAGCCTCTTTGCCACATTTGCAAGATACTTTGCCTTAATTGCCTGTTCTTTTGGCTCGGTGCCCAAGTGGTGCAAAAGGAAATTATTCAAAAGGTTTTGGACCCTCTCCTCAGGGGTCTCCTTGCCCATCCCTCTCACAAACCTTTCAAGGTAGAGCAATGCGTCTTCGCGGCTTTTCACATCCTCATACTCGTAAATATTTGTAAGAACATCCTCCTCCATTTTGGGATTGTCCGCCATATTTTCTATAAGCATCTGGTCTGTCTCATAGCCAAGCGCCCTGATTACAACAATAAGCGGAACATTCCTGAGGTTTGAGAAGTTCATATATAGAAGCTTGTCTTTTCTCTCAATCATGTGCCTTTGGATGTATTGGTCCTTTTCCGAGTTTATTCTTGCCATTTCATTTCTCTTCTCCCTTGTTGCAACAAGGCGGTTATTTGCAACCTCCTCAACCCCGATAATCACTTTCTCTGTGCCGTTAATTATGAAATAGCCGCCGGGGTCGTGCGGGTCCTCCCCGATTTCAACCAGCTCATCGGGGCTCAGTTTAGATATAGGGTCTAAGGCGGACTTAACCATGATAGGAAAGTCGCAAAGCTTAATTTTCTCGGGGTCCTGAGGGACACCATTTGCGACAAGGACTGCTGTAACATACAAGGGGCAGGAATAATTGAGGTTTCTTATTATGGCTTCCATTGGGGTAATTCTTCGCTCATAGCCGTCAGATTCTTTGATTATCGGCTCGCCAAAGGAGATTTTCCAAAGCATTAGCTTTAATTCGTCTTCAAGGTGGATTTGCCCTATTGTATCTATAATGCCCTGAAGCCTGTCAAGCACAAACTGGTTGTATGACTTTATATGGTGGCTTACAGCAATATCTGCCAGCTCATTAATGATAATTGACCTAAAACCCTCAAAAAGTTGCTTGTCGTTCATGATACAATCCTATAATATAAATAATCTGATTTCCCCTTAACCATCGGCCTTTTTATCTCCACCAAATCTCCTGCCTTTGGCAGATTTTTGGCAATTGCCGGGTCTTTTATGCTGATTTTAGGGAAACTTTTTTCTTTGGCCTTGTATTTTACCATAATCTCTGCTTTTTCCTCATCACTTAGTATCCTGTGCTCAGGAACTAAAAAATGTTCTTCAACCGAGATCTCTTTTTTTGCCATATTCAACGAAAGTTGGGCCCGACGCGATTTCCGAGAGGCAGTCCTTTAGAGATTGCCGCATTCGAATTCGCGGAAAAACACCCTTTCAAGCGGTTTTCTCGCGCGACACCCGGATCTCCTTGACCTATGCCACCGTTTCTCTCATCATTGGGCATTATTAAATACCCTCAAAACTTTTAAACGAAACACATCGGCCCCTATATAAAGGGCTGAGGTTCTTAAAAGTCCGGTGCTCTAACCAGATTGCTCCTATATCCCTTTTTTTGGAAAGAAAGGAATAGAGACTGAGCTACGGGCCCACTTATATAGTATAGAGAATATTTTAAATTCTGAGCTGCGCGGGCGGGGGCTTATTTTGGGCATTCTGATTCCAATCCTGATTCTTTTTCCAAGATCTCGGATATGTCTTTTTTCAGTTTAGGCACATCCTTTCTGATGATTCCCCATATCGCATCCATATCTATGCCAAAATACCGGTAAATAAGCTTATCCCTAAGCCCGCAATCTCTTTCCAGGGAACATGCGGATATTTGACATAATAGCCCATAGGGAGGTTCTTAACAGCTTCTCCTATTACCTCAACCTCTCTCACCACGCACTCTTTCTAAGCTCGTCTTTTAGGAACTTCTCCTTTGATACACCTTTCAGGAAGGACTCTATCTTTTGCATACTGTCCCGAATATGCAAAAGGAAGATTTTAGGGTCTTTTGCCTCTCCCTTCATATAATCCTCACCTCTTCCTCAAGTATGCTCTTTTTGAGATATGGGCTGATGCCTTTATAAGTTAGCAGGTCAACATCACGGCGAAGCTCTTTTTTTAGCTCCAGCTCGATTCCCACAAGGTCAAGCAGGCTAAACCTTCTTCCCCTAACCTCTATAAGTATATCAATATCGCTGTCCTTTGTCTGCTCTCCCCTGGCGTACGAGCCAAAAACTCCCGCCCCCCTGACATTGTGGCGCTTTAAAATCTCTATGATTTTCGGCTTCATTTTCTCAAATTCCTTTCTCTCCTTTGCCCCCATAACTGTGTAACTTGGGATATAGTATTTGGTTTTTTGGATTTTGGCGGCAGGCTGAAGTTATTAGGTTTATGGAGCAGTAAATTATGGAGAGTATGCTTTTTAACCCCCGAACTGTCAAAAAGCTTGTTTCGGGCACCAAGATTTCTGCCAAACAGAAAAGGGCTGCCGAGGAATGGCTGGGGCTGCTCAAAGAAGGAAAGCTTGAAAAAGAAAAGCAGGGCTACCCTTCATTTATAAAGCTTATCCTTGGAGATCTTCTTGGTTACGACCTGACCCTGGGTAGCCTGGTGCATGAAGAAAAATTGATTGATTTTCCATTCAAGGACAAAAGCGGGAAGATATTTGTATGTTTCGAGGCGAAAGGCACGAAAACCGAGGACTTGTGGGGGTCTCAGCACAGAACAGAAAAAACCCGGGAAACGCCCGTGAAGCAGATAAGCGATTATATGTACCTCCACAGGATTCCTTACGGAGTTTTGACAAACTACAGGACATTCGCGCTTTTTGACAGAAGCGAGGGCTACTCCAGATACCACAAGTTCGATTTCTGCTCAATTCGGGAAAACCCGGAGAAACTGAAGGAATTCGTGGCGATTTTTTCAAGGGAAAACATCGAAGGCGGTTTTGTGGAGAAGCTGTCCGAGGCGTCAAAAGTCGAGGAGCGGAATTTCACAAAGGAGTTTTACAAGCTTTTCCACGAGACCCGACTGATGATGCTAAAGGAATTCCAGGAAAATGGGATATCAAGGGAAGAAGCGCTCCACTACGCCCAGCTTTACCTAAACAGGCTGATGTTCGTGTTTTTTGCCGAGGATACCGATAAGCTTTCGGAGCGGCTTTTCGAGAAAATGGTGACTGACGCCCTTAAAATGGAGACCTTATTGTCTGACCGGTCAAACTACGTTTCCGCCACGATTTCGGATTTGTTCCGGCGGATGAATGAGGGGTCGGAAACGCCCGTAAAAATCTTCGGTTTCAACGGGGGGCTTTTCAGGAAAGAGATTCCGCAAATGGTGTATTTCAGGGATTTTCGTGACGGGAAATTCTTTTCAGATGTTTACAAGAACTCAACGCTCAAGAAAGACGTTGAGCTTAATGAAGCGGAAAAGCCAATTTTTGCCAAATATCAAAACAGGCTCAACCCGATAATCAAAAACCTCCTCATATTGGCGTCTTTTGACTTCAAGACCGAAGTAAATGTGAATATTTTGGGGCATATATTCGAGCAGTCGCTTTCGGATTTGGAGGAGCTAAAAGACGGGAAGGTGTCAAAAAGGAAGAAAGACGGGATATTCTACACGCCGGAGTACATCACAGACTACATCTGCCGAAACACGATTATTCCTTACTTGTCCAAAAAAGAGGCGAAAACCGCCAAAGAGCTGGTCAAAGAGTATTCCTCAGACATTTCCGCCCTCGAGGAGAAATTCCGGCGGATAAAGATTCTCGACCCCGCCTGCGGCTCAGGGGCATTTCTGATAAAGGCGGTTGATGTGCTTTTAGAGGTTTCCAAAGAGATTCAGGAGTTCAAGCAGAAGCGCGGGGACTATTTCGCCGAAGGGACGAGCCGCGCAATGAAAGGAAAACAGGTCAAAGGGCTGGGCCAGCTTGCCCTTGTGGGCGGAAAATCCAAGTGGGACGAAGAAGACGAGGCGCGAGAGATTATACAGAACAACATTTTCGGGGTTGACTTAAATGAGGAGTCGGTTGAAATTACAAAACTCAGCCTGTTTTTGAAAATCGCCAAGAAAAACAAGAAGCTGATAAGTTTGGATAAGAATATCAAGTGCGGCAATTCCCTGATTGATGACCCTTCGGTTGATTCTAAAGCGTTTAAGTGGGAAGAGGAATTTTCCGAAATAATGTCAAAGGGAGGGTTTGATGTGGTGATTGGGAATCCTCCTTATGTACGAGCAACAACATTGGACAAGAATCATAAAGGTTTCCTTAAATCATACTTCGACTGTGCCAACGAACAGTTTGACCTGTATTACTTATTCTATGAGAAAAGCTACAACTTGCTCCAACCTGAGGGATATTTTGGATATATAAATCCCATTGGTTTTCTAAACAATAAATCGGGAGGTGAGTTGAGGCATCTTCTTCTAGAAAATACCCAAATTCACCAAATAATCGATGTATCCTTAGATAATGTTTTTAAAGAAGCCTCAACCTATCCTATTTTGTTAATATTTTCAAAAACCAAAAACTTAGGCAATAAAATCAAAATAGGGAATATTGAAACTATGAGGTTTCCTAAACAAATGACCTCTTCTCCAACTCAACAAGAACTCCTTAGCGAAACTGAAGCTGCGATTCCACTTAAAATAACGGGTGAAGAAAAACAAATTATTAAAAAAATAGAAAATAACGGTGTATCTCTCAGCAAGCTCACTTACATATACCGAGGCATGCAAATAAACAAGATTAAATTAGTGTCTACTCCTAATTCTGGCAAACTCCCAACATATCCCGCAGTGCATCTTAGGGACATTAATAGGTGGCAGTCCAGTCCATCCAGCACATATGCAATCCACGATGATGATGTTGCTGGTGCAGAAAAAAGGAAACTATTTCAAGAAGAAAAAATATTGATACCTCGATTCGTTCTCTCTTTCCAAGCAACCTATGATAAAGGCAACTATATTTTAGATAACATTTACATTTTAAATCCCATTGAGTCCCCAATACAACTTAAATATACTTTAATCATCCTCAATTCAAATGCCATGGGCTATTATTATCTTAAGAAATACTCCCAAACACATGTAGGTGGTGGATATTTCGCAATCAACGGGGAACAGCTAAGTAAGCTCCCAATCCCCGAAATACCGCCCTCAGAGCAAAAGCCATTCATCGAGAAGGCGGACAAAATGCTCAAGCTCAACAAAGAATTTTACGAGAAGAAGGGGAAATTCCTCGACAGGGTCGCCCAAAACCTTAAAATCGAGAAAATGCCAAAAAAGCTCGAAAACTTCCACGAGCTCGCTTTTTCGGAGTTTTTGGCGGAACTTGCCAAAAAGAAGGTCAAACTGACGCTAAAAGAGCAGGATGAGTGGTCGGATTATTTCGAGGGCTACAAAAAGGAGCTAACTGGGCTAAAGCAGGAAATCGAAAAAACCGACAGGGAAATCGACCAGATGGTTTACAAGCTCTATGGCCTGACTGAAGAGGAGATTAGGATTGTTGAGGGGGGATTGAAGAAATAATTGTCTAAGTAAGCAATTATAATATCCATGAAGCAATATGCTTTCCTGGGGCAGTATACCATAATTCACTAAATTCCTTAATATCCTCGTTTAAGTCTGTCTTGTCAAGCACGACCTGTTTATAGCCTACTCTCGGCTGAAGTGTTATGCCCCTAGCAATCTGTTTTGATAAGCCGCTTGCATTTCCAAGACCGTGAATTGCAACATATTCTTCGCCTCTTTCCAATGCCGCAACGATCTTTTTTGCAATTTCCTTGAGTTTTTCATCGGGCATGAAATTACTTGCGAAAAATATCGGCCGGTTTAAGAAGGCATTTATCTGGGATTCTAAATCCAAACTAGAAGGGCTTTCCAGAGACTCCACTAAATTTTCTATATATCCGCACAAATAGCAATTACAAAATTTTAATCCTCTGCTGCCGTATCTTTGAAATATCTGCCGTTTGGTATTTTCAGCATCAGATATCCTGCCTTGTTTATAGTACGTCCCCACTTGTAAGGATAAATTGATTAGAGATCGAAATTCATTAGAAAATAGCGTTATGTGCCTGTAAATAGTAGAACTTACCTTTTTGGGTTTTTTTGCATCATCAAAAGAAATAGCTTGTTCGACAGGTATTAGCTCTACAGAAATGCTAAGTTGTTTAACTTTACTCTGATATAACTGTCTTTCGACTTCTTTTCGAGCCTCACTATTTATAAAGCCCCAAGTATCTCCAATAACCCCAACATCATACTCTTCAAAGAACTTCTTGAAGTTTGGATTCTTCATAAACTCGGGATCGGTTTTTACACGATTTAAATAGGGTACGACTTTTTTGAAACTTTCCTGATCACAGGCAGCAAGAAAAGGCTTAGCTTCTTTATTAAGATACTTCTTATATAATCCTGAGATAATATTTTTGGCCAGATCATACAACTCAGAAGGTGAGAGAGGTATTGGTAGGGCAACCATATTTTACTCGGGGCGTAAGTCTATGCGTCCTTTCTCGGTTAAGAGCTGAGAATACCCTGCAACATTCCTTACAAATCTGTGACTGCCGGAAATTAAGGCATACTGCTTATCTTTGCTAATCTTAATAGGCTTATCATCTTCGGCTAGGACTTGCTTTTTAGTAGCCATGTCCACTAAAAAACCATTTTCTTCAGTATAGCCCATCTTATTCATTATCTCTACTTTTCTTTCCTCTGTGACAAAGAGGCGGATATCTTTGTTCTTAATATCTTCCATATTTAATTCTTTGAAATCCATATTAACCATATAACTACTAATACTTATAATACTTAGTCAAAGTATATTCGCTAATAACCGACAAAAGCTAATCTTTGGCTTCGTAGCTACAGGAAAAGGTGGTTCAATATCCATATATCTGAAATCAAAAACCTTAAAAATAAACGAACTTACAAAATCCACGTGATCAGGGCTAGAAGGAATGTTGAGACCACAAGGATCCTTGCGCACTGGCAATATAGTTTCTTGAACTGGTCCGACTCATCCTTCATGAGCATTTTTCCGATCCCGACACCAAAGAGGGCGCCTATCGGGAACCAGAAAAGCCCAAGGCCATACAAAGCGCCAAACCATATCAGGAAGAAAAATCCCCCAAGAATAGGCAGCGCGAAAAGCAGCATATTCAAAAACGGAGGGTTTCCTTTGGCTTTGCTCCGGGGCGATGTCGCTGCTGAATCGTATTTTGCCTGAGCCTGAACTTGCGCTTTAGGCTTTGGGGCAGAAACTGAGGCGGCCTTTGATTTAGGCTTAATTGCCTTAGCTGTTTTAGCGGATTTTTTGGATGTTTTTTTGACAGAAGTCTTTGGCATAACATACTAATGTAATCAATATATATTCCCTCATACTTATATTATGGACATTCTCCAAAAAGTATACAAAATACTTTTCGAGCCGAGTAAGTTTTTCTCGGGGCTAAAAAAGGAGAAGTCTGCAGGCGAAGCATTCAAATATTTTCTCATCCTCGCCATTTTTGGGGCGGTTATGGGTGGAATATCCCTATATTTCTTTTCGGGCCTGCAGATGGATATGCTCTCAAAAGTTTATAATGCAGACCTTTCCCCCGACAGCTATTCTCCAACTTTAGTCGCCAACCATGTCGCGCTCAACTATATTTTAGGAATAATCGGAATATTTATACTGGCGGGCTTGCTTCACATATCAATCCTGATTTTTGGCGGGAAAGAAAATTATACAAAGACCTTTCAGATGACGGTATATGCCTGGACCCCGATATGGATTTTCGGCTGGATTCCGCTGGCTGGCCTTATTGCCGCTATCTACACCCTGTTCCTTCTTATAATTGGAACGCAAAAAGTCCATAAAATCGCCCAAAACAAGGTCCTTATCTTATATGCCTTGCTGGCTTTGCTCTATATTTTGCTTTTGGCAAAGGCGGTTATGTAGGCTTTCCTTAATATTTCTAAAATATAGCGCCGGGGGTGAGATGCTCGTTCACCTTGACTTTTGTGTTTAAGCGTGCCGTACTGGAACGGCGCCTCAACCCTCTTCGAGGTTTAAGGTTTTCGCTTCTTTGGGGTTGTCAGACCTCCATCATTTGCGAAGCAAATGGTGGCGCCGTTCCTTGTGAACGCGCGTTGCTTCTCGCTGATGAAGGGATGACTTCGAACTCACGCTCCTTTTGGGAACTGGTTATCTCGTTGGCAGTTATATGAAAAAGCTGACGCTTTTTCGAAAGATTTTCTTTCTTAGAGGTGTCGGGCGTTCTTTCTTTTTAAGAAAGAAAGCCTGACTTCGAGACCAGCGCGTTAAACCGCTCCGCCACCCCGGCATAATCTATAACTGGAATAAAAAAAGATATTCGGGGATCTAGCTGTTCAGGTCAGATGCGCTAAAGATTGCATGAATTGGATAAGGATTATTATTCAAATCTGCCTCATCCGCCGGAACAATACGGTAACCCCTTGGAATTGCCTCCTCTTCAAATATCCTGTAATCTGACCTCTTGCCATCCGCTTCAATCCTAAGCAAATATATAGGATGATTTGGGCATTCAGAGAGCTCCAAAAGGGGCGCAATATTTTGCTGTTTAAAATATTTCAATGCCATTGACTTAATTGCATCTGCTGCATATCCCAAAGAACATTCTTTATTAAATACCACGCATATATCGCAAGGAGAACCGCCAAAAGCCGCCGCAATTCCGTTAAGACCATACCCTAAACTATCCTGTGTGGGGATTTTTTCCGGCATCTTAATCTAATTAACCCTTATTCCTTAAATAGAATTTAATTCTAAACAGGATATCTTCGACCATGACATATAGATGGAATAAAATAAGATAGACCTAATGCAATAAGCCGATCCACAAAGCCATTGATTTACCTCAGGTATTCCCTGAAATTTTTGGCGGCGGACTTTATGTATTTACCGTAATCATTCCAGGCATCTCCCGCAAGCCTTAGAGTCATCATATTTAAGAGAATCAACCTAGCTTCGGGGTTTTCACTTGAATAAAGTAGAAGGGTGCTATACGTGCCCAAAACCGTAGAAATTCGGGTAAAAGTTGTTAGCGCTCCCTCCCCATAGATGTCTGTAGGCTCGCCACCGCCACCAAAAATTTTTCTTTTAGTCTCTCGAGACATAACAAGCCCGTACAAACCCTGCACAAATCCTGTAGCCACACCCTTAAAGAGTTCTTTGCCCATATTCCCGTCAGTATATTCTGGCATTTCTGCTAAGTTTACCATATATCTATGATTAAAATATCAATAAAACTGAAAAATATGCAAAAAGTTCGACAATTGACTTACAAAAATTGAGCTATATACTTAGCTATTTTATAATAATTGCATGATAGAAGCCCCCTCTTTCAAAACGCCCGACCAGTTTTCCCCATTTGGAGACCAATCCCCTCCGTTTGAGATAGAGGTGGTTAAATGCCTTCCGTTGGATGCAGAATATGAAGTATGGATGAATCCGCTCAAGGGAAATATCCGGTTCGTCAGCGAAGAAGAATACCTGCATTATCATAAAGCCGCCCTCAAAGAGGCAATTGGCCGGTATAACTCCGCTTATGAAGCGGAGGTAGGGGAATACGAACTTAGGCAACTGGAGGATGATTTGGAAGCTCTCTATATATTTAGCGAAAATCACGAGAAGCTGGCAGGGCTGTTTATTTTTACATATTCTCCGGAAGAGGATACCGCAAGGGCCATAAAATGCTCGTCCGAAACCGTTGCAAGAGAAATAAAGGATCGCTGGACCGAAGCCCAGAAAGCATATGCATAAAATAAGATTTACTCAAAAAACCTTATTCTAAAACCAATCTATACTTATGATACAAGCCCCCAAAGGCACAAAGGATTACCTGCCTGAAGAGATGAGAAAAAGAAGGCAGGTGATGGAAAAAATCCGCCAAGTTTTCGAGAAATACGGATATTCCGAAGTTTGCACCCCCGCGTTTGAGAATCTGGAGCTTTTTGACAAGAAAGGCGGAATCGGGGACGACAACATCAAGGATATTTACAGGTTTCAGGACAAGGCGGAAAGATGGCTTGCGCTCAGGTTTGAGGTAACAGCATCAATTGGTCGGGTTATCGCAAACAACCCCTCAATCGCAAAGCCCCTCAAGTGGTATTATATTTCAAACCTCTGGAGATATGAAGCCACAAGAAAAGGCCGGCTTCGGGAATTCTGGCAGGCGGGAATTGAGAACATCGGCAAAAGAGATGAAATTGTTGACGCTGAAATACTTGCGATAACTCACGATGCCTTAAAAGCTGTCGGGATTGAGAACTTCGTGATGAGAGTGAGCTCCAGAAAGATAATTTCCAAGGTCGCCGATAAGTTCGGGATTTCCGACAAATTCGCATTCTATCGGGCAATCGACAAGAAGGAAAAGCTGGAGCTTGAGGATTGGATTAATGAACTTGAAGGGCACTTCAAGAGTCGGGCTGATTTGGATGAGTTTATCGACATTATAGAGACTCCTTGGGAGAAATTGGGAGAGAGGCTTAGCGGGATAGCTGACGAGGAAATCGCGTATTTAGGGAAAATGCTTGAGTATTGCAGGAGCTTTGGGGTTTGCGAGAAAAGCTTCAAGGTTGACATTTCGATGATTCGCGGGCTTGATTATTATACAGATTTCATATTCGAGACCCAGATTCTGGGTGAGGAGGACTTGGGCTCAGTTGCGGGCGGAGGCCGATATGATAATATGGTTGAGCTTTTCGGGGGGCAGAGCACTCCCGCGACCGGAATGGCAATTGGGATTGAAAGGATAATGGAGATGCTCCTTGAGAAGATTCCTGAAGAGAAGGCCATTGACGCGCTCATTTTGCCGTTCTCGGACGAGTTTTTCGGGCGGGCGGCTGAAATCTCAACGTTTTTGAGAAAAGAAGGCGTCAGGTGCGACATTGAAATTATGCGCGCTAAATTCGGAAAGAAAATGGCGTATGCAAGCGAAATCGGGGCAAAGTTTGCCATAATTATCGGGCAGGAAGAGGCGGAGAAGGGATGCTACACTCTCAAGAACATGGTAACCGGAGAGCAAAAAAGCGTTTCAAAAGAGGAGCTGGTTAGGGAGATAAAATGAGTATTGTTGCGAAGGTTCGAGAAATTGTAAAAAATGATTCCGGGGAATGGGACTGGAAATACCACATTACGCCCGTTGTCCGCTATTCTCTGGAGCTGGCAGAGAAGCTTGACGCGGATATTGAACCGGTCGAGATTGGCGCCCTTTTGCACGATATTGGCAGGATTCGCTTCAACCCAAAAGACCACGAAATCACGGGCATTTCAGAAGCGGAAAAAATACTCAAAGCGCTGAATTATCCTGACGAAAAAATCGAGGAGATTAAGCACATCGTGGAGTCGCACAGGGGAAGCGGCACGGTAAAGCCAAAAACCCTTGCCGCAAAAATCGTCGCAAATGCCGACGCAATGGCGCATTTTGCCGTAATTCCGGCGATGATGCAAATTGCCTTAAAAGTCAAGGAGGGAGATTTGGTGGAGGCGTTTGACTGGATAGACAAGAAGGTTGAGCGGGACTGGGAGGCAAAACTGACTCTTCCCGAGGCAAGAGAGCTGATGGAAGGGCACTACAGGGCGATAAGACTGCTTTTTGATTCAATGAAGGAATATTTGTAGCAAATTCAGATGGAGAACATTACGCAAATACAATAGTTCATCGAATCTGATTCGAATTACATGGATGAAATGGCAAGGATATTAAATGCAATCATCAGGTGGGTAGTGTTTGGAGTAATTTTTGGGATTTTGGTCATAATAGTACCACCCATAGTTTCAGTGCTTTTAGCAATTGTGGTTTTTATAATATATAACCTATTCTAAGGAATATTATGGGATACGACAATAAGGACTTATTATCTGTTATCAATCTTCTAAAAAAACATTGTGTCTTCGGTATGAACAAGTTCGACAATAGAATCATATTCCAAAAAACAGTCTATTTCGCGCAACAAATGGGTCTGAAAGGGCTCGAAGGATATCACTTCAACTGGTATGTCTACGGACCATACTGCCCAAAAATAACTGAAGACGGCTTCAAAATTGATGAATCGAAGAATGTATCTGAGTCGACCCAAGATAAAGAGTTCTTGGATAAGCTAGAAGCTTTCTTGGGTACTGAGAGAATAGCGGACCCTATATGGATGGAAGTGCTTGCGTCCATACACTTCCTAAAGAGAATATATCCTACAAAAGGTAAAGACGAAATCATCACTCTGGTTGAAAACAAACAGCCTTATATTGAGAGAAAAGTATGCGTGAAGGCTTGGGAGAGACTAAATGATATGAAACAATTTGGACTATGTTAGAGAAATTATTAAGGCTGGGGGGTAGAACTAAAATTATGGAAGTTGTACCCACAAAAAAAGAGATAGTCATAGATATCGGGAATTTGATGAACCCCCAGGTTTGGAAACATGCAAAAGAATTGGACGAGACGGGGATAAGAGATGCCGGTCTGAGAATAACAAAAATATCTTATATCCCTAAAGAGACTTTTAAAGAGCATGAGTCCAAGAATCATTTGACATCCTTTGGATGAGCGATTCTCAAGGGGCAATGTCTTAAACCGGTATATTGTTTACAGACAAATTTTCCTAATTCCTTATTGAGCAGATTAGGATCAGTGGTAACCAAGCATGCACAATCCGGGTCAGTTATCGCACAGAGGAGTATTTGTAAGTCCGTGGAATCTAAATAAAATTCATGAAGTTTTGGTAGAAGCCTCTCGAACTTAAAAGTACTCATAACAGTAATTTTCCTATAAGACACCTGCTCATCAAAGCTATTCAAAAGTCTCTGACGTTCTTCCATGGAAGAAGAGTATTTATTGAATACAACGCCCAAGAATTCACCAAGTACGGGAATCGAAAGATGTCCCCTGAACTTACTGGGAATCTTATTGACATAATCATTTGCTACCCTGAAGCGGGCTGTATCTTTACTAGTAAGATAGTCTATGAGTACGTCCGTATCAATATGATGCTTTGGCTTAATTGCCTCTTTATTTTCGCGTTTCCGTTTAAACTTGCTAGACATAATCAAGAATATGCAGAATATATTATATTGTATCTAAAAAGGTCAAGAAATATTTTTGAAAATATATATGCCGGGGGAGGGATTTGAAGTCGAGGAAGCATTTCTTTCCATTTAGCCAATAAGGGTTATTTCCGCGAAGCGGGAATCTCCCTTTCTTTGACGTAGAGGACTTTCTTTCGGGAAAGAAAGTCTTCTCCCTCGATCTCTGCGTTTCTCAGAGTGAGTCAGCGCTTAGGTCATCGATTTCTCTCAAAGCTCATTTTAAGAGACTATTCCGCCGCCCGAAGGGCGTGATATGCGAAATTTGTTTTCTTTTGCGTTGAGGCTTTTCTTTTTCAAAAAGAAAAGCTTCATATGAGCGCAGCGCCTTAACCGCTTGGCCACCCCGGCATAAAATCAATAGGAAATAAAATATATTGGCAGCTTAAAGGTTCCTAATCTCATCAAAATTCTCCACATCGTCCTGATGGCGATGCATGAACTCCTGCCAGTCCCGCCCGGTGCTTTTTTTGGGCACGGCGGCTTTTTCGGATTTTGAAGGGGATTTTGAAGGCTTATTCTGCTCCTTTTCCGAGAAGCCAAGCTCTTTTCTTATCCTCTCTGCAATCGCCTCAAGCTCTTCGGGATTTGCGGGCTTTGGCTCCCACATTAGGTTCAGCCCATCACCCTCACGCCTTGGAACCATATCAATGCAGAAGGCATCCTCCAAATTGTTTACACTTATATTTGTGCCTTGGACTTTTAGACCCTCAAAGGCGGCAGTTGCGGCAAGGCTTGCGACAAAGAACAGGTGGGAAACATCCTCATCAGAGAAGTCAGAAATCGAGTTCATTCCGCCCTTCGCATAGACCCTTGTGTGCCCATTTATCCCTTCTCCAAGAACAGCCAAAGTTACTGAGTCCTCATAAACCGCCTTTGTATTAGCATATCTTGGAATCGGGTCGCTTCTGGCGGCAGCCGTCGGCTTAAGGGAAGGATTTCGCTTGAAGTGGTTTTGAATCATTATTGGCAGGTTGTTTGAGAACATCTCAAACGTCGACTGAATCTGGGTAGGGTCAGCGCCGGAATCCGGAATATCAAACCCGCCTTTCTCCTTGTTCGGGATTACATGGACCATAAAATGCTGGGACTGCTGCCCTGCCGCCGCCCCATTTGCTATAAAAATATTTGAAAAATTCGCATCAACCGCCTTTGAGCAGGCAACGCTCAGCTTTTTCGCCGCCGCAAATAATTCACAAAAAACATCTGCCGGAAGGACAGGAAGAATAGGATAATGCTCCTTTGGCATAAGGAGAGTATGGCCGGCCGCCTTTGGATTTATATCAAGCACACCCACTATTTTTTCGCCCTCAAATACCTTCTTTGAGGGGATTTCGCCATTTACAATCTTGCAAAAAGGGCATGCGGCTTTTATATCCTCAGGGCTTGTGGGTGGCGCTTCTGGCATAATTATTTACTGCACAGGTTAAATCTTAAACAAAAATCCACTATTTCCCAAACTCCTTTATAATCTTTTCGGCAATTTCAGGTAAAGCCTCCTTATTTACGGGAATCCTCACCACAGAATGGACCGAGCCGCCCCCATCATTGGGAAATCTTGGGATTATCAGAAGATGCGTATGCCAGACAACCTGACCCGCCATCGGGCCGTTATTTATGCCTATATTGCAGTCAGAAGTTCCCATTGCGCGGCAAACCCGCTTTGAAACCTCAGAAGCAAACCCAAACAGCGCTTCCGCCTCGCGCCTTGTCATATCATCAAGCCGCTCATAGTGCTTTTTAGGGATAACTACCGTGTGTCCCGGAGAGCAGGGGTTAATATCCAAAAAAGCCCTATTTAATTCGTCTTCAGCCACATTTAAGGCGGGAATTTCTCCTGAAATTATCTTGCAGAATATGCAGTCCATAATAAAAAGTCCGAGATATTAAAAAACAAGAAGCGAAATTTCGCATTACAAATGCATTACAAATGTATTTCCTTTGAGCTAAAAATCTGCCTTATGCAGATTAAGTGCTCAATAATTCAAATAATACAATGCCAAAAGGTTATCTTGCAAGAATTGTTTTTGCGCTAGGAACCCGATCCTTCATTAATACCCTAAACCCACAATGAGGGCAGATTACTGTCTCTTCTATTTTCTCTGTTTTTCCCTTACACTTTACGCAGGTATAGCCCATTATTCCTTTATCCTCGTGACCATTACGCTTGGAGGGCATACTATGAGCACCGCCTGCGGCCCCATCACAATGTCCCCGTTTATAGCAATAACCGTCTTTTTTATCCTTTCAATTGACCGCTTAAGCTCCCCGATATCCTTATTTTTTAGCTCCATTGTTTCAACCAGCACAATATCCCCTTCCCGGACATATTTCTGGACTCTTTCTGTGTCTCGGTATTCATTGAGCTTTTCAATCCTAACCCTTATTTTTCCGGCGCTGGATCTTGGCTCGTCAATTATGCTATCCAAGTCTACATAGGACTCATCTTCGCTGTCGCTTGAGATTGCCTTTCCAAATATTCTCTTAAACACCATAACTATACCTAAATATATAAATAACGAAGCCTTTTTGGCTAAATCATCCACAAAAGGCTTCAGCCAAAACCACCTTTTACCTATTACAAGCCTTTTTGGCTAAATCATCCACAAAAGGCTTCAGCCAAAACCACCTTTTACCTATTACAAGCCTTTTTGGCTAAATCATCCACAAAAGTATTCCCTCGTTTGCCGTTGTGCAAACGGGGCGCCATTTGCAAGGCAAAATGAGCGCAGCCAAAACCACCTTTCGCCTATCACAAGCCTTTTTGATTAAACTGCCTCCTACCCCTATAAATCCCCTACTCCACTAAAATCCCAAACTTGCCCGGCCAGCTTTCCTTAATAGGCTCCTCTGTCAGCTCAACCTTGCAGCCAAATTCCTTCTCAAAGAATGGAAGCGCAAATTCTACATAGGATTTTTCCCCCTCCAGATATTCCGAAAGCCCTGTTTTTGCGGCGCGCCCTATGAATTTCTGCACATTTTTCGCATATTTTCTTGATTCCTCCAATTCCATTGCCGCCTTTATCACCTCGCCCAAATTCCTTGTCTCTTTGAGCTTATCTGAAACAATTCCAGTCAGCATATACTTCCAAGGCTCAGGCATTACAATCTTTATCAAATTCGGCTTTTCGAGCCGGCTTAAGTCAACTACCGCCTTCATATCCTCAAAAAGGTTTGAGATGATTTTCTCCCCAATCTCCGCATTTTCATCCAATTTACCGCTAACCTCCGGCCATTTGGCATTTGCAATAAGCCCTTCTTTTCCAATCGCCGCCCAGACCTCCTCGCACAAATGAGGGGTAATTGGAGCCAGAATAAGTGTCTGCGCCTCGATAAACCTTGAAACAGTCTCCTTATTTAGCTCTACCGCCCGCTTTCGGTACCACTTATAAAAATTCTGCAAACTGAAAAATCCCGCCTGAATCGCCGACTTCGTGTTTGCCCTAGTATAATGGCCTTCCGCCTCAAGGATGCACTTGTCGATGACTGTGTCAAACCAGTGGTCAATCGGGCGTTTTTCGGAAACCCCTTTCCCATAAGACTCAACCGCAAAGTGATACCAGGAAACAAGCTTTGATTCAAGCGACTTTGCGTCCCTAAGCTCAATATTTGCGTCCTCGAGCCCCGTATCCCCGGCGTACGCAGTAAGGAAGCGCAAGACATCAACCGGATAGTCCCGCACAGCGTCCTTCATATAAACGGTATTTCCCTTACTCTTGCTCATTTTCTCGCCATTAAGCATTACATGCCCGTTCACGCCCATTCCGCCCGGCCAGTTCTCTTTTGGGAAAATCGCCGTGTGGTTGAAAATGCAGAACGTCAGGTGGTTTTGAATAAGGTCTTTTCCCGAACTCCTCAACTGGAATCCTCCCTTGTACCAATAGGAAAATTCTCCCCTCAACTGCCCGACAATATCCTTTGAGCAGTTATTCTCCTTTGCCACACCCTCCAAGTCGCCCTTTCCGTAGAAAATATAATCAAAAAAGCTCTCGGTGTAGCTCTTGTCGTTTCGGAGCTTTCCCTCCTGCAAAAGGTGGGAAATAGTATAATAAGCCATATAAATCGTGCTGTCTGAGAGGGATTCTATGACCTGCGAATCATCAAAGGGCAGGACCGTTCCAAGAGAGGTCCTCCGGTCCCTTGTGCACGCCCAGTCGCGAAGCCAGTCAATCGTGTAGTGGAAGTTTTTCTTGAGCTCCTCGGGGTAGGCCGCCATATCATCGACGCACTCGTGGGCAAGAGCCTTCCAGCCCTTATCCTTGTAGTTCAAAAACCACTGGTCAGACACTACTTTCACTATGGCGTCAGTAAGGCAACGGCAGGTGACTTTCTGAGGCAGTATATAATACCTGAGGGCGACAGAATCTCTGACAAACCGGCCAATCAGCTCCTCTTTTGCCTCAAATACCCTCTTGCCTTCATAGCCCTCAATTTTGAGGGTACCTGTGTGGAACTCCTTCTTATAAATCTCCTCAGTCAGCTTCTCCAAAAGCTCCTCATCCTTTTGGCTTTTCACCCCCGATTTTTCAACAATTTCAACTGCGGGGAACTTTCCATATCCCTCGACTTTTATGAGAGACACAAAATCAAAGGAAACATCCGCTTCGGACAGCCCGAACTTCTCCTGCAACTCCTTATTCTGGCGCAAGTCCCTTACAGCAATATAATCAAAAGGCGCGTGGGCAGGAACGCTCATCACAACTCCGCTTCCAACCCCCATATTCACAAAATCTGCAGGCAGGATTATTGCTTTTGACCTGTTTGCGGGATTTGTGACCAATTTTCCGATAAGTTCACTTCCCTTAACCTCACCAATCTTCTCAACCGAAAAGCCCTGATTCTCAAGGCCGGAAAGCATAGCGTCAGATACCAGCCAGGTCTCGCCGTTCACCTTCACCTTAACATAGACTCCTTCGGGGTTTAGCCAGAGATTTGTCACACCGTAAATCGTCTCAGGGCGGTAGGTCATTGTAGGCAATTTCATCCCGTCAAGGTCAAACCTCAATAAAACGACCTCCTCGGGCATAACTCCCTCACCGTCAGCCCTATCATGGTCGCCGATAGCAAAACCGCATTTCGGGCAAAATACAACCGGGTGCGTGCCTTTTCCAACAAGCCCCTTCTCCTTTAGCTTCAAAAACTGCCACCTTACAAAGGAATCATAAGGGCTGTTGAGGGAAGTCGTGACAAAGCTCCGCCTCCAGTCAACAGACAGCCCCAGCTTCCTGAAGTCGTCCTTCCAGAGTTCCGGGAAAAACTCAATCCAGTGGAGAGGGTCAGAAAACGGGGCGATGTCCTCCACACCCATCGATTTTAGGATTTCAATCTGCTTTTGTTCGCCCTCGGCAACCCTTTTTGCGGCAGCGACAATCGGCTGGCCGGTAGCGTGAAACGCTTGGGCAAAAAGCACATTCTTGCCTTTGAGCCGCATAAACCTTGAAACCGCCTCAACCCGCATAGAGCTGAGCATATGCCCCAGGTGCCCGATTCCATTGACATAAGGATATGGAAAGCAAAGCATATATTTCTCGCGATTGTCAGGGACCGCCTCAAAGACCTTCCCGTCATCCCACTTCTTTTGCCACTTTTCCTCAATTTCCTTCAAATCCATAAGATATGGAGATATTAAGAAAATAAGTAAAGCCCAAACCCGTATTCCTAATATCCTGCCTTTTTGTCCAGACAACAAACCATAGGTAAGGCTTTGAGATAAAGGTTTAATAATTATCGGTTATCTTTTATGAGAGAAGCAGGATTTGATAAGAAGCTGAAGGTAAAGGATGCAATGACCACAGAGCTTGCAAAAATTGCCCCTAATGCCACCCTTAGGGATGCGGCAAATATGATGATTAAATATCGGGTTGGAAATGTCCTTGTAGTTGACGGCGAGAGGCTGATAGGCCTTTTGACCGAAAGGGACATAGTCAGGAATGCTGTTGCAAAGGATAAGCCTTCAAGCGCGAAAGTCAAGGATATCGTGCCCGAAAATGTTATGTTTGTATCCCCTGAGGATGACCTGATGCATGCCTCAGAAAAAATGCTGAGAAACAAGATCTCAAGGCTCCCGGTGGTTGATGTTGAAAATATGGAAGTTATAGGAATTATTACCTCAAAAGACATCATGGCGGTCCTTCCGGACTTCCTTATGGATAAGATTGAATGGCTGAGGATTCACCCGGGAGGGGCAGCCAAAAAAGGAAGGCATATAAAAGGGGTCTGCGATTTGTGCGGAAAGTTTACAGAAGACCTTTTGTTCTCTGACGGGCTTTGGGTTTGTTCGGAATGCGAATAGGAGAGAAAAAATATATATCCTAAGATTAATTTAAAAGACTAGTCTTTATCTGCCAATCTAATCTCTTGAATATTTTATAGCCAACTGCTAAAAGCCCCGATAAATAATATATAGTTAATCCTGCTTAAAAATGTATGAAACCCCGGAATGTTGAAAAAAGGCTCAAGGTAAGCGATGTCATGTCCACAGGGATTATAACAATCAGCCCTGACAATTCCCTTATTGAGGCCGGAAAGCTTATGGGGCAAAACCGCATAGATAATCTCCTCGTTGTTGAAAACAATAAGCCAAGTGGGATAATCACAACAACAGATATAGTAAAAAAGGCGATATCTCAGGGAAATCCCCCTACAATCAAGGTAAAAGAAATTATGTCCTCCCCGATAAAATTTGTGTCCCATGACGAGGAAATCCTTCATGTGGTGGACAAAATGCTAATTAACAATACAAAGCGATTTCCGGTTCTTGACATGAATAAACAGGAGCTTGTGGGGATAGTTACAATAAAGGATGTGCTAAGGGCAATGCCTGACTACTTTATCGATAAAATTGAATGGCTGAGGATTCACCCTGTCGGGGGAAAAAAAGGCGAAAAAGTAAAGGGAATGTGCGATCTGTGCCGCGGATTTACAGAAGAGCTTTCCTTTTCAGGGGGGCTTTGGGTCTGCCAAAATTGCGAGTAGGCAAACTTAGCCAATTTGCGCGCATGCAATCTCGCGCTTCTTTCATCAGGAAGCTTTACCTCAAAATGCGCCCTTCAATTATTACTTAAGCGCCTTATGACTAATAGGCGCAAAACAACCCGTTATTTATGGTAAATAGCCGCCCTTTAGTTAAGCCACTCCTTTCTCTTAATTTTTTCAGGCAGGTATGTGTCGGTAATAAAAGTCAGGTTTTTTGCGCTCAGAGCCTCTATCTCATATTTGTACCCGTTCTGAAGCATTTGCTTTAACTCATCCCTCCATTCTTTTTTCTGGAACCAAGGGTAAGCCAAAATCTCCTTAATCCTTTTCTTGTCCCCCTCGTTAAGCTTAATCCTAACCTCTTTTGGAATATCATATCTCTCAGGGTCATATGAGCTCAGCCCTATAAATTTCGCTTCGGGAACAGCCATCCTGACTGATTCATAAGCAAGGTTAATCGAGCCCTGCTTTACGACAGAATATATATAGAATCCCCAAGGGTCGTTATCAACAAGGACATAAATCGGAAGCTTAAGCTCGTCATGCATTCTTCTCAAAAGCCTGCGAACCCCCCTTGGAGGCTGTCCTCCGCCGTGTATTAAAATGCAGTTATGCTTTTTCCAGAACTTGTCCTCATTAAACCTCGACCATACAGCATCTTTCTCTATGAACAATATAAATTTAGCATCGCACTTCCCAAATTTTATAATATCCGGCTCGACAATTGAAGGGATTGCCCATCCGCCAGAACCCATTTTCCTCAAATCAATCTCATCCCCGGAGTCCACAATCGTAAGCTCCCCAACCATCGCCCCTTTGCTCTGAGCCCTTAAATGAAGCTCTTCTCGAAGGGCATTAGCGCTTACCTCAATATCCTCAATTATCGGGTCTGATTCAGCCTGGTCTTCAAAGGTGTTCTCCTTTGTGTTTCCTATAGTGTGCTTAGTATTATAATACAGGTCCCTGATTGATGTTGTCTTTCCCGACCTTATGAGGTCTTTGCAGGCATTGGCAATGATAAGCGTCTGCATGAATTTTCTTGCATCGGTCAGGTTAAAAAATGTCCTTTGCTGTGTCTTGTTTCCAAGAAGCACCATCTGCTTTTTCTCGTCAAAAAATACATTTCCAAGCGTCCTCATTATGATATCAATTGACGGGTCCTTTCCTTCTTCAAGCTCGGCTATAACAGATTCCCCAAATACTGTCTTTAGCCTCTCAATAATTTCGTTTCTGTCCTTTCCGTTTAGTTTTTCTTCTGCCATAATTAGTCCCTTCTTTTTTCTATCTCCCTGTTTACAAGCTCAAATATTTCTTCTTTTGGCTTTCCTGTCAGGTTAGACAATGCGATTGCAACCTCCTCTCCGTATTTCTCAAAGACCTTTAGCCTCCTCTCCTTTGCGTATTTTCTTTTCTCGGCTGAAACATGCCTCTGGAGCTTTCGGCCCACATCGCCCAAAGCAAGCTTTATCTCTTTTATGATTTCGGGATAGGAAGCTATCGCTTGCTTTCCTTCGGAAATGAAGGGCACCCAAACTGAAGCCATGTGCACGGCAATAACTATCGGGCCTTGCGGAAGGCTTCCGCCCGGCTGGGAAAGGCCATACCTCCTCCAAGGGGTCTTTAGGACAGCCTTATTTATTGCGCACTCGGATTGCTGGTAGAAAAGCGGAACTTTGTTTGTAAACCTTATCAATTCGGCAGAATTCTCCTGGGATATTTCTCCGCCATAGGCAAGCCCCACTTCTATCTGAAAAGGTATTGCCCTATAAACCGCAACGGGCCTTGTGCATGCCGCAACAAACTCCGCCTTGTACTCTTGGTTAAGTCCGCGCGTGAGCTCTTCCTCCCCTATTGGCGAGAGGCAGTCTGTTGGGGGCCTTTGAAGCTTTGCCGCCTGCATTGCGTTAAGCAGGGCTTCTGCCTGGTCTCGGCTTAAGGCATTGGGCCTCATCTGCACATCAAGCTTTGCGGCGTCGCAAATATCCTTTGCGGACTGCCCGCCGACTCTTGAGAAATCATTCATGAGGAAGGAAAAAACGGTCCTTGAGTTTGTCCTTGCAAGCATTTTCATAAGTGTTCCCAGCTCAACCCCATAAGGGTGGGCTTTTACCATTTTCGGCTTTTTCGGAAGTTCGTGGGTTACTCTCTCAAAAATGGTCTTGTTGCCTTCCGGGTCAATAAATGTAATTTTGGCATGCGGGTTTGCAACAGAGGAGTATTTAAGAAAGTCGTCAACCCCCTTGCTTTTTCGGTAAACCCCTTTCATCTCAAGGCTGACTTTTAGGCCGTGGGGCTTTGGGGTGTCGGAAATTTTCTCATTAGTTACGATAGGCTCATTTTTTGAAGTGTCAAGGCTCATGTCGCATGAATAAAGCCGCCCGCCTTTTGTCTTTGACTCGATATGGGTCGGCTTTCCTGTAGTGAGCTGGGCATAAAGGACGCATGCAGAAATTCCGATACCCTGCTGGCCCCTTGACTGCATTCCGGCTTCACCCAAGGACTTAAACTTTGAGCCGCAAAGAAGCTTTCCAAGAACCCTTGTAACATGCTTTTCGGGAATTCCCGGGCCGTTGTCCTCAACGCTTATCTTAAATGTTGAGCCTACCGGGTTTTGGATAATAACATTTACTTCGGGAAGTATATTTGCCTCTTCGCATGCATCAAGGGAGTTGTCAACCGATTCCTTAATCATGGTAAGCATTGCTTTTGTGGGGTTATCAAATCCCAGCAGATGCTTATTTTTCTCAAAGAATTCTGAAATAGCAATTTCTTTGTATTCTGCCATAATGGCTTTTAGGAGAAAAGTTTAAATGGCGGGTTAATTTACTTGCCTGACTGAGACATTCCATCAAAGATTGCCTGGTATGCCTTAAATATAAGCTCCTCCTTTCTTTTCTCGGACAAATCCTCCCAATGTCTTTTCCGATTATTACATCGCGCTTTATCTGTCGCCAGCTCGGCAGGCCTCAGGTACAGTTCCCATTCTCTCTCCCGAAGTGCCTCAAGTTCAGATCCAGATTTCTCCATATACTCGGACATATGTATCTCATGAATTGAAGTACCCTCAATTTCAGAAATCTTGGACCTATAATGAGCGACCTCTCTTTGCATTGTATTAAGTATTTCATCTTGCCCAAAAAACAAAGCCATATCTTCATCCGTAGCCATTTGTGAAGTACATTTTAGCTTTCTCTGTAATTCTGCAATATCTACAACCGCCTCGGCAGCGGCTTTCAGAACAGCCTCAGCATCAAGCCCCTCACCTGAAATAATCTTGCAGGGATAAAGTCCTCTTGAGGATCTGCAACCATCAGAATACATCACTTCAACACGCCATATATCGATCTCCCTATCGATCAGCTTTTTGGTGGCAAAATCCTCAAACAAATCCGGTTCTTTTGATGGAAATTCCAGATTTTCACCGCCATATATCCTTATCGGAGTTTTCGGGCTTAGATTATAGTCTCCAATACCTTTCAAAGGCCACCGGTTTTCGGGCACTAAATATACCTCAATTTCAGGAAGGTTGTCAATATCCGCCTTAGATGGGAGCGCTCTTCGCTCAAAAGAAAAGCGTGTTCTGGAATCCTCGCCAGGAATATCTACAGAGTCATGCATAAAGGAATATTCGGGAGTGCCATAATTAAAAACAATTGTCGGCACATCACCCTCAATACACAGTGCATTAAATTTTTCCTTAACAAGACCCGGCAGTTCAGCCCGGATATAATTCTTTTTTAGTTCGGGTTCCTTTGAAGAGCATGAGATGAAAGAGGACCCCCCTGAGGTAGTTTCGTCCAAAATCTGAAACACATAAGGAATTCGTGACATAATTAACAACAAAATTATATATAATTAACCTAAAGTAATCAAACTACCTGCGAACCGGCTAACCCTCCAGACTACAAAATAAGCCTCGCCAAGATCCCAAAAAACCCGCCGTAATAAAGAAAAACCAAAGTCAAAGGGAAAACAATCGTAAACCTTATCCCATCCTGAACCTCAATATATTCCTTTTTTTTCCTTATCTCCTCAATTTCCCGGCTTGTAACTCCCCGTATATTCCCACCCGCAATCACATGGTCCTCTGTAAGCTCTGAGGCGGGGATTTTCTTTTTCATCTCAGCCTCAACAGTTTTTGCATAGGCGTAAAGTATCGGGATAATTCCAATAAGGAAAAAATAGGGGACAAAAAATGATGCCATAATCCCCCCAAAAGCCGACCCCGCATAAAAGGCCCTATGGCGGTTAAGCCGCCCGATAAATGATTTTTTGAGTTTCGGGTCGAAAAAGCCGTAAATTGCAATATAGCCTATTGTGTAAATCCCACCAACCAAAAACAGGTTGAATAAAAAGTGAAGCGGGGCAGAAAATGGGCCTATAGCAAAATTCGCATAATCCATAAAAAGGTTCGGCAGGCAAAACCCAAGCCCCGCCATTATCCACGCATCCCCGTCTCCCCAAACCTTTGCATAGTAGAGAATCTGGGACAGTATTAAAAATATCGCCCCGGAAACAATTGAGGAAACAATCAGGGACAGGTCAGAGGAAACAAGCGACCTAATAAGCCAATAAAAAAGGCCGAAGGCTATCAGAATGGCAGGGACCTCTTCATGCACATTTGAGGTCTTGAGGTCATATGCCCCCGCAAAAAGCGTAACTGCGAGCGCAAAGCCGAAAATAATCAATTCCATAAAGTTAAGATATATATTATGCTTAAGCATTTGGCAATTATCCCTGACGGCAACCGGCGATACGCAAAAAAGAACAATCTGTCCTTAGAAGAAGCCTACGGCCTTGCCATTGAAAAAACCGGGGAAATCGCAAGGTGGTGCAAGGAGGAGGGAATTGAAGAGTTAACATTATGGGGATTTTCAACAGAGAACTGGAAGCGCTCAAAAGAAGAAACCCGCACTTTCTTTGGAACCCTTAAAGCTAAGGCAAACCTTGCTCTAAAAAGCAGGGAGGCCGAAAAAGAGGTGATGGAAAATGGGGTGAAGGTAAAAATTATTGGAAACACCGCAAAGCTCCCAAAAGCTATACGGCGGCTTGCAAAAGAAATTGAGGGGCGGACAAAACATAACAACAAGCGTTCCATGAATATACTTATAAACTACGGTGGTAGGGAAGAAATTTTGAACGCTGTAAACCTGCTCTTGTCTGAAGGCAAAAAAAAGGTTACCGAGGCGGAATTCAAAAAAAAGCTGATGCTGACAAGCGAGCCCGACCTGATAATAAGGACTTCCGGCGAGCAGAGAACAAGCGGCTTTTTGCCCTTCCAGTCCGATTATTCAGAATTATATTTCTCCAAAAAGCTTTTTCCTGAATTTGGCAAAAAGGACTTTAAAATAGCTATTGAGGAGTTCAGGCAGAGAAAAAGGCGTTTTGGGGAATAACCAATCAGTTAAGTTGGAAACTTATTTTAGCAACTCTATTCCAAATCTTCGTCGCTTTGCTCTTCTTTGCCAAATCCTTCAAGCAATACAGGCTTTTGCCCCTTTGCCCTCAAAATCTCATTTGCAATAAGCCAAAGAGCAATCCTTATTGCATTCCGGTTGGTTACATTCAGCGGAACAACAAGGTCAAGACCGTCGATTTTTGAGTTTGTATTGCAAAATGCCAGGACAGGAATATTATTCAAATCTGCCTCCTCTATAACATTTCGATGCTCATCGCAGTTTAGTATAAATATCGCATCAGGCTCAATATAGTCTTTATTCTCTGGGTTTGAGAAAAGCGAGCTTTTGTAGTGGGGAATAGCTCTTGCCCCGACAAGCCCCGAAAAGGCCTCAGCAGAGCTTTTTTCGCGCTCAGAGCAAACTACGGCAATATTTTGCCTGTCTAGAAGGAATTTTGCGGCAATCCTGAGCCTCTCATCTATTGACTCAATGCTAAACATATTTCTGCCCGCAGAAGTCTCCCATGAAAGGAATCGGTCAAGCTTCTTGTTTTTATAAAGCTCTCCCTTATTCATTCTGTAATTCTTATAGTCCTCCCTGGGTATCATGAGTTCCATAATTTAAAGCTTAAAACATAAATTCTACTATGGCAGACGATTTAGAGCGGGTTTACATTATCCCTTTGCGAAAGGCCAAAAAAAAGCCGAGAAGCCGAAGGGCAAGCGCAGGAGTAAAAATTATAAGAGAATATTTGGTCCGCCATATGAAGTCTGAAGATGTGAAGCTTGACAATTCGCTTAATGAAAAAATCTGGGAGCGAGGAATCCACCACACCCCCTCAAAAGTCAAGGTTCGGGCAATAAAGTCAGAAGGAGTTGTTCGGGCGAGTTTGTTTGAGTAGATAGTCTATTATATAAACCATTACATCTGTACTGCAAAAATAGTCTTTCTGTAGCCCTCACCAGCATAATAATAAATGTATATCTTAGGAATAGTCTAATGGAAAAAGTAGAGTTAAACTACTCGGCCTTAAGCAGAGGTGATATCCGCTATTTTCCTCCAGGAGGAATCAAAGGCGCAACAAATATCTATGAGGTTGCCGAAGCTTTCGCGGAGAGGCTTAAAAGAGAAAATGCTTTTGAAGGAATCTGCGAAGTTCTAAATATAGACATAAACAACCAAAATCCCGTCCAATCCGAGCGTTGTGGCAAATACTCCCGAATCTGGTTTGGACATTCTCAAAATATATATGAACCTCCATCCGGTATAGACGGTGTCCCTTTGGGCGAGCGCACGGCTGAAGTGTTGCCGACAATGTATCTATACCCGCCAGAAGGTGAATATCACAATCATCCTCGCGTAATGTGCCCAAAACTGCAGGTCCAAACAAAGGTAAAATTCGAAGAGGGCTTAACATCAGGTAGTATTTTAAATATTGCCAAAGATGCAGAAAAAATGGAAGGGGAAGTTATCGGATATCTGCAGGAAATAATCCCTCCTGAATGGGGGTTTGGGGAACTTGTAGGCAGGGCCACAGTATCCTGCTTAAATACTCGGTCGCCTTGGCTCAAATTAATTCTAGATTCCAATTACAATCCAGAAGAGGAGTACTTCTTTGAAAAAAGAGGAGAAAAAAGATTAGACTACCCTGAACCTCTGCAATCGCTCATAGGGTCTGCACACAGTATGCTGGCGGCAGTCGGAGAGCCTTCTAAAGATTATCTTGGGATCCCTTTTGGCCAAAGTGCGAAGGAACTGGGAATTAAGATGTTCTGCCTTGGAGTGCCTTCCGGCTCTATACCGAGCATACCCTCAAGAATGATAAATTACAGAGAACCTTCCTCAAAAAAGCCCATAATTAATATCCTTAGCGAAGACCGAACAAGCCCGATTTTTGTGGAAAATATTCTGAGCAATTACCGAAAAGAGGGTCCTCAAGAGGAAAATTTAATAGCACCTCCAATATATCTAAAACCCCTTTAATTAAATCCCTCTAATATTATGGCAGAAGAAACCAATACTCCGGAAAACGAAGAAATACAGGAAAATGAGTCGGAACTCGCCAACTTGCCTTTCCCGCACTCAAGAGTAAAAGACATTATAAAGTCGAAGCTCAAAGAAGGCGTTTTTATCAAGAAAAAGGCGGCGATTGACCTCAACATCTGGCTTGGAAAAATGGCCGAAAAGGTAGCAGAAGAAGTCTCTAAGTCTGACCGGGCATATATCTCAGCTGACGACATCCGGGCGGCAACATTAAAATATGAATCCATAGAAACCGTTGAAAAGGAAAAAAAGAGAATAAAAGCCCACCTTGAGGCAATAAAAGCCGATGTGGAGCGGATGGAAGACGACTTGGAGAGGGCATAAAGCCCAAAGATTTTTTTATTTCCCTAATTTAAACTTATCCAGAATCAGTTATGGATGTCAGGATTAATTACACCGAAAAGCCCCAACTTAAAAACCCTATACTTGTTGAAGGACTTCCGGGGGTCGGCGGGGTCGGAAGAATCGCCCTCTGCTACATTGTAGAAAAACTCAAAGCCAAAAAATTCGCTGAACTGACTTCATCCTATTTCTTCCCTTTGGTCTTAATCAGCCCTGAACATGAAATTACAACCCTTAAAATGGAATTCTTCTATTATAAAGGCAAAGACAGGGACATTATATTTGTCTACGGCGATTCCCAGCCTGTAGAAAACAAAGGCTATTTTATAATATGCGAGAAAATAATCGAGATGTGCAAGGAAATGGGCGTAAAGGAAATCTTGACTGTCGGCGGATTTGGCACAGGTGTTGAGTCCGAGAAGCCAAAAGTTTACGGGGCAGTTACCGAAAAAAAGCTTACAAAAAAATACGGAGGCTATGGGATTAATTTTGAGGAAAAGAACACTATAGGCTCAATTTACGGTATTTCCGGGCTTCTTTTAGGGAGCGCTAAATCAGAAGGAATTGAGGGATGCTCTCTTTTGGGGGAAACCATAGGCTATCCGATACTTACGGACCCAAAAGCCGCAGAGGAAGTGATAAAAATCCTTATGAAAATATTGAATGTGTCTATTGACCTTAAGGCCATGGATAAAAGCGTAAAGCAGCTTGAAAACTTCCTAAAAGACCTCGATGACAAAACCAAAACATTCAGCCAGCAGATGGTTAAGCCCACAAAAGGATATTCAGATTATATAGGGTGAAATTCTGTTAAAAAGCTTTCCTATATCTATTATGGAACTTACGAGATTTGAGAGGGCAAGAATAATCGGAGCAAGGGCTCTGCAGATTGCCTATGGCGCCCCTGTCCTTATAAAGTGCAAAAAAGACCCTATAACTATTGCCGAGCACGAGCTTGAGCGAGGGGTTTTGCCAATAACAGTTGTAAGGGAATAAGATACTTAATTTTTTACCCAATTCATTTATGGGTTCGTGGTGTAGCTAACCTTTTTCTGATGCGAAAACCTTGAAAAAGGTCTACAATGGTTAGCATCGGGGCTTAGGGAGATCGCCTAGCGGGTGCGTAACCTTGCCTAGTGGGTGTTGGCCTATTGCCGTAAGGCGAGGGCGTCAGAAATAGCCTCAGACCCGAGTTCAAATGAAGACTTTCTTTCCCGAAAGAAAGTCTTCAACGTCAAAGAAAGGGAGATTCGAAAAAGCTTCGCTTTTTCTTATAGCCCAATATTGGCGCATGGAAATCTCGGCGAACCCATTATTTTTAAAACAGGAACCCTATATTATTTTAAAACCTGCACCTATTATGACTACAAACAAACAAAAGCCAAATTCAGCGATAGAATATATCAAAAATAACAAATTATTGGCCCTTACTTCAGCGACATTGCTGTGCCTCATTTTAGCCCTATCGACTATAATTTACTATAGTTACCCAATATTATTGGAAACCGTAATTGAATCAAAAATGCCTATTCAGTATAGCACATCCTATCAATGGGAGGGAAGCTGCGAAATTCTCGAAAAATATTATAATTGCGATGAGAGCCGGATGGAGAACATCTATTCAATATTAGTAGAATATTGGCCCACTTCCAGATTCGCACCTTTTATAGGTGACTTTGAAACTGCCTCATCTAAGGTGAATATGCTGGAACTTTGCCGCATGAAGCTATTAAATGATATAGGAGCTACCCCAAAGAAATGCCTAAGAATGTGCCTTGGCTGCCAAAAGCTACCTGACGAAATGCCTTGCCAAAATGATATGGACTGCATGAATAGCCTAAGCTGGCGCTTGGAGTCAGAAGGAAGCACTTGGAAGTGCGTTTCCGATGACCCAAATAGCCCAGAGGGGCCAAAACACTGCAAACTTTCCCCTATATAAGACCTTTCCTTTTTTGATACTCTTACTTGCAAATTGTAGCTATTATTTATCAAAGCCTTTTAAAAAGCTTTAGGGCGATATATTAAAATGGACGACCAGAACGATATTTCTGAACAAGAACTAAAAGGGCTTCTTAAAAGGATCTACGGGGCTTCTAGGGGAGACTCTGAATGATAATAAGATGCGCCTAAAACCCCAACAAAGCGCCTTTTAATCAAGAATTAGCGAGAATTGCAGGTTTTTCGGGAAAATTTTTCCAGTTTAACCCAATCACCTAAAATATATAATTGCCGCTCACTTTGCAATAAATATTGTCCGGGTCGGGAAAGCCATCTCTATACCCTCCTTTTCAAAAGCGGCCTTGAGCTTGAGGTTTATCTCCTGCTGGGCCTCAAGATAATCAACATACTGCCTTGATTTTATATAATAGACAACCTCATACATTAGGCTTGAGTCGCCGAAGTCCTTAAAATGGACCCTCTCAAAATCAGTAATTTCAATCGGGTCAATAATACCCCGAATGATTTTTGGGATTTTTTCAAGCTTTTTATTCGGAGTACCGTAAATCACCCCAAACCCAAAAACAATTCTTCGCTTCTCCATTCTCTTGTAATTTCTGACGCGGGTTTCTGTAAGCTCCCTGTTTGAAATCACAAGCTCTTCTCCCTGAAGAGTTTGTATCCTTGTGGATTTGAGCCCAATCCTTTTTACGGTGCCCATATCCGCCCCGACCATTATATAGTCCCCCACCCGGAAAGGCTTGTCAAATGATATTGTAAAAAATGAAAATATATCTGAGAGCACATTTTGGAGCGCAAAGGCAATTGCAATTCCCCCGATGCCAAGCCCCGCAACAAGAGCTGAAATCTGGTACCCCTGATTTTGCAAAAAAAGCAGAAGCGCCATCAGCCACAAAGTCCATTTTATTATTTGGGCGATAAGCTCAAGGACGCTGGAGTCAAAATCCCCATCTTCCCCCGACCTTTTATCAACAGCCTTTTTAAGCCCGAAATCAATTATCTTTTGGACAGAACGAACAGCATAGTATAGCACTACAATATATAGCAGGTATCCGAAATACTTGGATACTAGCGCAGGCAACTCAACAAAGTTAAAAGCGGCATAGAGGGAAAATACCAGATAAAAGGGCCACCCTATTCCTTCCAAAACACCTATAAGCGCATCATCGAGGTCTGTTTCGGTTTTTTGCGTAAGTTTCTTGAGCTTTCTTACAATCACCTTTTCAAAAATCTTTAGGGCAATCCAGACCACAACAAAGACCGAGATTGCCGTAGCATAATCGGCAAAAACCGTTCCTTCAACAAGGCTTCTTCCGTATTCCAAAAAATCAGCGGCCATAATATATTCTATAAAAACTTAGGCATTTTTTGGCTTTAGATAGTCGCGAATAAAGGCATCTGCCTTTTGCCATGTTTCCTCCTCCAATGCTCCTGTGGTATTTATCCTTAGTGCATATTTCCCAAAATCCAGGGGGTTGGCTCCATATTGCGCTTCATACCTTGTCATGTCGCGCCAGTCTCTTTTTATGGCTTCCCTAAGCTCTGAGAGTTTCTCTTTGGATAGGGACTTCATCGGCCCTCCAAAATCCCTAATGCTTATGCGCTCGGCCATCTCAAACGGGCTTACTTCAAGGTAAATGCTAAGGCAGGGAATTTTTGCAAGCTTTAGCGCCTCTCCCCATAAAGAGGCAAGCCTGGAAGTAACCGCAATTTCTTCATCTGCAGAAATCAAAATTTCAAGCGCCCTTTTGTCAACCCTTCGGTCAAGCTCTGCCAAAGCCTCGCCGCCCTCAGCCATAAGCCCCGAAATGCTTATCCTGCGGCGCCTTGCCTCCTCCCTGAAAATATCTCCTGTGTTTAATATTCTAAAATTTGGGTATTTTTTAGCAATCTTTTTTGCTAGGGCTGTTTTTCCGCAAGCCGCTCCCCCTGACAGAAGAATCCTTCTGCCCCCGCCCCTATGCAATTTATCGAGGTCCACTTCAAGAATCTCCAAAACTTTTTTTAGCTTTCTTGAATCGGCAGGGTCCATAATTTAACATCTTAACATGTTTAGGCTGATCAGGTAATTTGGCATATAAGAGCGCAATATGCCTTAGCGGTAAAATTTGGCTTTATATTTCGGAGCGGAGAGTCAACTTCTGCATCGTATTACAGAGGTAATTGTTCTGTAATTGCCCGCAGTATATCTGTCCAAAATTATATATAGTAGATATGTTGGCTAATTATTATGTCGCGTGTCCTTCCTTTGGCGGACAATAACCCAAATAATACTAGTCTCTATGTAAAAACCAGTGATTATCGCCGTTATTTAGAAGAAATAGTTGCTTCAGGGAAAGTAACTATCGGTCCCAACACTCACAATAGCAAGCATGGAAAGCGGGGAAAAATGCTGGAGCATCCTGTGCAACGGGTAGTCGAAGCTATGCTCGGATATCCGCGAGGGCTGAGCTCTAAGTTTACTGATGAAGAAAGAGGCATTATACAAAGCTATCTTGATGAATCCAAGGCATACTTCAGGGAAAAAGTATATTAGCTTCTCCTTAACGCTTGTTAAAAACTTCCCAAAGACCATTATGAAAGCTTATGTTCTCTACTCGGGCGGCCTTGACTCAATCCTTGCAATAAAGCTCATGCAAGAGCAAAAAATTCCTGTGGTCGCAGTTCACTTCACAAGCCCTTTTTTCTCAAAAGAGGAATACTGCAAAGCGGCTTCAAAAAAGGAGGGGTTTGAGCTAAAAGTTGTTGACCTGGGGCCCAAATATATTGAAATGATTCGCCGCCCAAAACACGGCTACGGCTCGGGGATGAACCCCTGCCCGGACTGCCACAATTTTATGCTCCGGCGGCTAAAAGATATCGCAAAAGACGGGTTTATTGTAACCGGTGAAGTCCTCAACCAGCGGCCCTTCTCCCAAAGCCTTTCAAACTTTCGCGAAACCGAAAAAGAGCTTGGGCTGGATGGGAAAATTCTTCGCCCGCTCTCTGCAAAATCCCTGCCCGAAACGGAAATGGAAAAAAAAGGAATAGTCAAAAGGGAAAAATTATTCGGGATAACAGGCCGGCAAAGAAAAACCCAGATGGCTCTTGCAGAGAAATATGGGATAGATTATCCGACTCCGGGAGGAGGCTGTATGCTCGCCGAAAAAGAATTCTCAAATAAATTGCGCGACCTATTGGGGCATAAGAAAGCTGTATCAAAAAACGAGCTGTTGCTATTAAACAAAGGGCGGCATTTTAGAATCAGCGACTCCAAAATAATTGTCGGGCGAAACAAGGCGGAAAATGAGGAAATAGAAAACCTGAAGGGCAAAAGCGACTGGACGCTTAAGGTTGAGGGAATAGGCCCGATAACCATTCTTTCCGGGCCAAAAACCGAAGATGCGATTGAGCTTTCGGCAAAACTAACCCTATTTTACTCTGATGAAAAAGATTCCCCGGTTGTTTACGGAGAAAAATTTGAGAGAAAAATTTCTGTAGAAAGGCCTAAAAGGGAAGATATTGAAATTTTTAGGATTTGAGGAAGTCTAAAAGAATCTGTTCAAGCGACTCGCGAAGCTCGCAAAGAGTCCCGTCGTTTATAATTTTGGCATCCGCAATCTTCATTGTATCCATCACCCTTTGCCCGTGCTTTTTCTCCCCTTTGCCCAAATCCCTTGAGTCAATCTCCAAAAATTCTTCAAGCGAATCCGGGCAGTCCCCCCTGCTCCTAACCCTTGTCCGCTCATACCTGAGCTTTTGGTTGGCATCAACAGCTATCAGATAAAATTTGTCAAGCCTTCTTAGTTCCGCCACTTCAGACGGATTTCTTATCCCGTCGACAACATAATTCCCCTTTTCTATTTTTTTGGCGGCTATTTTTGCAAGAATTCCGGGGCCATTCTCTTGGCGCAGCCTGTTGCCGATATCGCTCAACTGCCTTGCAGTTGGAGAAGAATAAGTTTTTTTGGCTTCTGCCCGAACCATGTCGGAAAGAGAAAGATAATTAAATCCCATCATCTTTAGGAAGTTGGCAACCTCGCCTTTTCCTGAGCCTTTTGTTCCGGTCAGGCCTATTATCATAATCAAAATAATAAAAATTAGATAAAGTCAGTAATCCGGTTTTGCCTTAGTATTGAACTCACCTGCCGGTACTTTTCAGGCGAAACCCTTGTGTTCAGGTTTTTGAATAGCTCTTCGGAAGAATTGAATTTTTTCGGGGGATTTTTGAAGGCGGCCCGGATATTTTCCCTCACCTCCCAGACGCCGACAGGAATATCGTAGCCCTCATAAACCTCCCTTATTACAAGGGCCCTTGCCTGGCGGCGGAGGTTTTTTAGCCCTTCCGCCGCACCGAACCTCGCCGCGTAGTACCCGCCGCTCTGCTCAATCGCGTAAGTCTTTCGTCCATGGTAAAATTCCGACTCCACCGCAAATTGAGGCTCATTATTTTTTGCGCGGTTCCAAAAAGAGCTTGGAAACCAGCATTCTATCTGCTCAAACTCCCAAAAGCCCGGCATCAGCAGTATGTGGAAGTGGTTGTCAAGGTAAGCGTTTTCATAGAGAAGGTATTCATTTATCAGGGGTTTTTGCTTTACTTCGCCTATAAGTTTCTTTGAAATCAGGTCGTCAACTGCGGTTATGCTCCACCGAGTAGGCACGAGTTTTTTTCTTTTTTCAAGCCCAAGCGCGCCTGAGGAGAGAATTTTTGAGATCTGGCTTATGTTAAACCCCAGATTGTAAATCTCAATCGCGGCTTTTTGGGCGCTCAACTCATCTCCCGAAAGGCGATAAACAGGGGCCTTTATTTTTGGGTTTTCTGTGAGCCTGATTGACTTGAGCTCCCCTGACATCCCCATCGGCTGGGTAAGGGGTGAGAACTCCTGCAAAAACCTCGGGCGTTTTATGAAATTGGCTTCGATATCCGTCGGCTTTTGCGAAAGGACAATATCCCTCATCTCCCGAATATACCTGTCGCGCGAGGCAATTTCTCTTGGCATTTTGCCTCTCACAAGCGAGTAGCGGAATTTGAGGATTTTGTCAATTCCCGAGCCATACATTTTTTCAGGCGTGTCTGCCACTTCTAAATTTGATTCTTCAAGACCGACCATCGGCCCGACAAAAACCTTTGGGTAGCCCTCGTGCCCGACAAATATTGAGGAGGGGGAAGGGCCGAAAAGCGACTCTCCAACTTTGGGCGCTGCCGCCTTGAAGTGGATTTTTGTCAGAAGCGGGCAGCGCCCCCTTCCGCAAAGCTTTCTGCTTCCTTTGCAAAGGAGGCATAAATTTTTTCCCATAGATTAGGTTAGCCTCTGATTTCTATAGTAGGTATTTCCTAAGCCCGTATTCTTAAAATATGTTTTAGACGGAATAATCAGTCTCGTACTTTTCCGTGTCCTCAATCATGTCCTTCTCCCTCCAGTCCTTAGCCCACTCGGCGACGTCATATTCTTTGTATTTGCCGTCTTTTGTCGAGCAGATAACTTTTTCAAGCCCGGCATTAAGTATCATCTTCTTGCAGATAAAGCAGGGAAGCATATCTGAGGCCTCAGTTTTGCCCTTAAATACCCGGCAGCCGTGAAGATACATCGTGCCGCCAAGGAGGCTCACCCCCGCCCTTGCCGCATTGATTATCGCGTTCTGCTCGGCATGCACACTTCTGCAAAGCTCATACCTGTGCCCTGAAGGTATATTCATCTCGCGCCTAAGGCAATTTCCCCGCTCGATGCAGTCCTTTGTTTTTCTAGGGGCGCCGTTGTATCCTGTCGCAACAATCTGGTCGTCTTTTACAATAATCGCCCCGCCCCTAAAGCATAGGCAAGTTGACCTTGCCGCAACCTCTTGCGCAATATTGAGATAATATTCAATTTTAGAAGGGCGTCCCATAAATGCAGATAATTTGATTAAAATGGGCGATAATAAAGGCCATAAGACCCTCTCCGGATATTCTCACCAAAAGGCAAAGCCTCCACTATATAAAAAATCCCCGACATATTAGTATATTGCCCAAATGAAACAAAATGCATAATCCCTTTGTCGAGCTCGGCCTTGTCATTTTAGTAGTATTGGCTGTGTCCATAATAATCCGGATTTTGAGGCAGCCCTTGATTATCGGCTATATATTTTCCGGAATTATTGTCGGGCCCTTAGCCCTCAACCTTATCAAAGAAGTTGAGATTATATCCATATTTTCGGAGATGGGCATTGCGTTTCTGCTGTTTATTGTAGGATTGCATCTTTCCCCTAAAGTCATAAAAGAGGTCGGAAAAGTGTCTCTTGTCACAGGTCTTGGCCAGATTATATTCACATCCCTCATCGGGCTTCTGATAGGCCTTGTCCTCGGTTTTTCGATGGTTGAGGCCCTCTACATTGCCCTTGCCCTGACCTTTTCATCCACAATCATCATAATGAAGCTTCTCTCCGATAAGGATGCCTTAGAAAAGCTCTACGGCAAAGTATCTATTGGCTTTTTGCTCGTACAGGATATTGTAGCCATCCTTGCATTAATAGCGCTTACCTCATTCTCAATTAATTCGGGAGGGGCCGGAAGCGAGCTTATCTATATACTGCTAAAAGGCATCATACTCATGGCGGTTTTGGTTCCCCTAAGCAATTTTTTCCTTCCTAAGGCGGGAAATTTCTTTGCAAAGTCTCAGGAATTTCTTTTCTTGTTTTCAGTCTCATGGGGCTTTGGAATTTCAATCCTATTTTTGTATGCGGGGTTCACGGTTGAAGTCGGGGCGCTTGTTGCCGGAATCCTTCTTTCAATGTCGCCATTTTCCCATGAGATAAGCTCAAAGCTCAAAAATCTCAGGGACTTTTTCATAATATTCTTCTTCATAATACTTGGCAGCCAGATGGTGTTTGCGGATATTACCCATTTATTTATCCCTGCCATAATTTTCTCCCTGTTTATCCTGATAGGAAACCCAATCATTGTAATGGCCCTGATGGGCTTTCTTGGCTACAGCAAAAAAACCGGGTTCATGGCGGGCCTTACCGTTGCGCAAATCTCAGAGTTCTCTCTAATCCTTATTGCCCAAGGGGTAAAGCTTGGAAACCTCTCGCAAGAAATTCTGTCTTTTGTCACAATAATAGGCCTTATTACAATTGCGGGATCAACATACATGATAATCTATTCGGACGCGATATTTAACAGGATATCAGGCCGCCTGTCTGTCTTTGAGCGAAAAAAATTAGCTGAAAAAGAGCTGCCAAAAAAGAGCTATGACTATATACTTTTAGGCTACAACCGAATCGGATTTTCAATTATCCGGGCTTTCTCAAAAATAACCAAAAGCGTCCTCGTTGTGGATTACAACCCAAAAATTGTCGAACAGCTCAAGGAGTCCGGGGTGGATGCAATATACGGGGATGTTGATAATTCCGAATTCCTTGAAGACCTGGGAATATGCGAAGCAAAAGTTGTTGTGTCAACAATCCCTGAAAAAGAGACCAACCTGCTGATAATGGATGTGTTCAAAAGAAATAAGCGCCAGCCTATTGCAATTCTTACGGCAAGGCAAATTCGGGACGCGTTTGATTTGTACCGCTCAGGGGCCGACTATGTAATCCTGCCGCACTTCCTTGGCGGAGAGTATGCTTCAAGGCTTATTGAAAAGGCAAAAGATGACCGAAGCGCTTATGAGAAAGAAAAAGCCCTTGAGCTTGGGCTTCTTAGGGAAAGGCTTGAGCTCGGCCAGGAGCACCCTAAAATTGAGAAGGATCCTAAGAGCCTTTAGAGCCGGAAATATCAAACAGTATTAAACTTCAAAAAATCTTTGATTAGAGCGAGCAAAACAATATTCAAAGAATGCTTTTGAATATAAAGCTATTATTGGGGCACTATCCTGGAGTTTTCGCTTATATCTCCTGACTTGAAATCTGCACCTTAATTCTCTGCAACATAAGTCTCACCTGGCAAAACAACAGTGAGATTTATGTCAGGATAATTATCAAGGTAAGATTTAACTTCTTTAATAATACCCCCCTGCCTATTCTCAGCAACATCTAACTGTTCTAGGAGTATATCTATCTCTTCCATTGAATCTTCGCAATATAATTTCAGACAATTGGTTTTCTTCCGGCCAGGCTCTTTAGAATATTTAACCTCTGAAGCTTGAGCGTAAAACCCTGACAAGGTTTTATCCTCTACCTCAATCCATTCCCGAATATCATTGCTAATAGGAAAGGCCTTCAGATTATATTTTCCCCCGTCTTCTTCAATATCCAGATAAAACCACCCTCCAAAAATCTCGGAAATATACTGCAAAGCCAGCAGATTTTTGAAATCCCTGTGCTCTTCTTCCGAGAATTTGCTATACTTTTCGGAGGCATTAATCAAGTCCCTATACTTCCCATATTTCCGGCCTAACCTTAATTTGGAATCCCCCTGTCCAAGCCTACCTATATAGCCCTCCAACCTATCCTCCATAGCATCAAACTCTGGATTTCTGCCTTTAGAATACCGTCTTAATATTATATGGGGGCGAGTTTGATATAATTTATTTGCTCCTTGAACAACCCATTTCTTATTTTTATAAATAAGAGCCGCCGCAAGGCCAATAATAGCCACCTCTTTTGCCCCATCTACCGCGCCTATCGATCCCAAAAAATTTGAATTTGATACATACTCCCCAATAAGGTCCGGCAATTCATAAAGCTTTTCTGATATTCCTTTAATTGTTCCGTCCATTTTACTTCACCACCATATAACTACTACACTAAAGTATATATACATTTTCCTAAGCCCAAAAACAAGCCATTAATTTTTAGCATACACTCTTATGGGCCCGTAGCTCAGTCCCTATCCCTTTCTTTCCAAAAAAAGGGATACAGGAGCAATCTGGTCAGAGCACCTGGCTCTTAACCAGGGCGTCGGGGGTTCAAATGAAGACTTTCTTTCCCGAAAGAAAGTCCTCAACGTCAAAGAAAGGGTCTTCGAAAAAGCTACGCTTTTTTCTATGACCCCCAAAATGCGTATCTGAAAATCCCTCCGGGCTCATTTAATTTTCCTGCAAAGGCCAAAAGACCCTACTAATTAAAGCCCTGTTAAATTATGAAAAGAGGCAGTATTGCGATAAACCAAACTTTCTGGATAGTGCTCTTCCTCATAACTATTGTTGTGTTCATCGCCTCGGCAGTATGGCTGAAAGGTTATGGGCTTGGAATTATAAAGATGCTTCCCGGGCTTGCAGGAGCTTTCTATATGGAGAAAGGAATCAAAAAAAAAGGGCTTTCAATAACCCTTAATGCAATATGGTTTTTAGTGGCAATAATATTTATTCTGATGGTCCTTGCAGTCATGGATAAAATAGGGCTTCTTGCGATAGCATGAAAGGGTTCGAAGTCCCTGAATTATCGGCAGATATGATTCTGCTTTTAGTGGTTTTTTTGGTGTTTGTAATAATCGCCCTAAAACTGCTTGACGCAATATGAAAAAGGGGGACATGATGCTGGGGATTGTCTTTGTCCTTGTGCTCCTTGTTGTAGCGCTCTCCCTTGCCGAAAAATTTTTTGGCCAAAACCAAAAGGACCCCGGATATTTAGGGCTTCCTGAAGGGTGCGGGCTTGAGTTCAGCTCAGCAGATACGCTCACTTTTGTGCCCCCGCCCCTGCTTTGGTTTGAAGACCCGCTCACCAAAGGCGAATCCCAAGCAGATTACCGAAATGCCGCCTACCTCCTAAATCCCGACGAGCTGATACTTTTGGGCACGCACAGCATCAAACTTGAGCGAAAGGGAATTTTAGGCACGCCAACCCTTGAGCCCGATACCCGTGGAGCGGCGGAGATATATTTTGAGGATTATTCCGGCCTGCACTACGATATTTTGGCCCATTCGGGGCTTCTTCCAACTGCGGCAGTTTATCCCATCCTAACTGACAGTTTTGAGAACAAAAAATCGGGGACGCTTATGGAGCCTGTAAGCATATCCGGCGGCGGCGCCTTTGCACTTAATTTAGAAAAGCCTTTCGGGAAAATTAATGTCCATTTTACGCTGGACACAAGAGGGATTGAAAAAAGGCTTATGGAAGATCGTCGCATAAGACTTGCCCCTGAAACGGAAGGACTGCAGGGACAAACGGAGTATCAAAATATAATCGAAGAGCAGATATACCTCAAGATATGCTGGTCGGCCTTATACCCTGACGGATATGGTTCTGAAAAATGTTTCAGAGACAATGAAAAAGGGATAAAATTATCCAAATTAAAAGAAGATAGTATCTGCAGCCATGGGGATGGCTCGAACAGCCCGATTGAAGACCTGACAAAATATTATTGCCGTTTTGAGTTCGATATAGCAGAAAAGTGCTGTCCTGTTCTTGCGGCAATAGCGCCTTCAATTATAGGTGTGCCTTACGGGGAGTCTCTTTCAAAAGATTCGGCAAAAGAAATTAAAACTGAGCCTGAGATGTTTGGGATTGCAATGATATATTATATGGAACTTCTTTCAAACCAAGATGCGCTCTTCTCTGACTTTGAGGGGGTTTCAGATACGATTTCGGGGGTGGACAGCAGAAAACAAGCTTCCCCCCTAAGCAATATATTCATTTATCCTTGCCGGGCAAAAATATCCGGATATCAGGCCCTGAATATGCGCGGCATTTCTTCTCCCGCAAATGAAAAGATTGATTGGAGCTCTTGCAGAGATTCCGAGGAATTTGTGGATTCGGGCTCAGGCTGGAGGTGCAAAACAGACGGCAGCTCAAATTACTATATATTCAACCCCTATGCCTACTGCCCGCTTGAGGGAAATTCCCTGCCTTCAAACCCACTGCCAATCTACCTTGAAGGGACGCATCTGCCTTCAGGGGAATATGCAAAAAAGAGATGGTTTATAATTCCCGACAGCAAGTCAAAGGAATATTCATGGGACCTTGCAAAAAAGGCAATAGATGTATTTTACGGGGCGGGGTTTTTCTCAGAAGAAACTTTAGCCCCCTATTCGCCATCGGACGGCTCCCCTCAAGACCCTTCAGCTGAAGATGAAAACCCAGACCAGCCTGCCTTGGAAGTTCCGGAATTCTGGGCAATAACAGGTTGCAGTTATGAATGCTCCCGAGGCACATGCCTTGCAGGAATAAAAAAATGGAATATTGTAGGGAATGACAACCCTGAAAGCGAAAACTATATATGCAAAAGCCCTCACTTCAAATCCTCAGGAATTATATGCGGCTCAGAGCCCAAAGGGTGCCTGGTCACTCTTTCAATGAAAGCAAGTCCTGATATTGAAGAAGTATGCGCCTGTATCTAAATAAGCCCTCGCATCCTTAAAAAAATCCGACTATATATCTGAAATTAAACAAACAAACTTATGGACATGGAACTGCTTACAAGGCTTATCCTAATACTTGGAACGCTTGTTGTGATATTGTGGCTGGCCGCATATAAATTCAACACCGATGCGCTGACAAATTTCGGCTCGATGATTATGGGGCTTGTAAGGACTATGATATCCGCCGCCATTTTCTGAATTATGGGCGAAACATCCCACCAGATGCTTTTAGTTGTATCTGCGGCGCTAATTTTGCTTACAATTTATATACTTTTTGTATCTCAGATAAAAGATGAAGGTGCAAAAATCAGGATATACGGCCCGGCAGAAGAGCGTTTTGACATAGCAATATCCGGAGGCGTCCCGATTGGGTGCTTTATTCCTCCCGAAAACAATTTGGGACAGGACGCCTATAATAGGCTGGGTAAATCGGACTTAAAAGAACATTGCCTCAATTATGAAAAAGGCTCATTTTTGGAGGCAAAGTATATGGAGTGGGCCCAGCACATACTTCCCAGCCTGAACAAGGGAATCCAATTGGACGGCTACTGCACAGACTGCTCCCGTGAAAACTGCCTCTGCCTTACTGATGAACTTAAAGGCTCCGGCGAAATTATGGATAGAAGAAGCATTGATTTCGGGTATGCCCAAGAAGTTGGCTTTGGAAGCGGATTTTCGAAAAGGAACTTTGTCTGGTCGGGAAGCCCCCCCTCTGTTTTTGCGGCGCCAAAAGGAAGCCATGCAACCTTATCAGCATATGCTGGCCTTAAATTAAGCGGGGACAAATTTATTGAAAAAATAACTGCCGCGCTGTATAACGGAACAGTAAGCCTTGAGGAAAATAGAATATCTGGCGTAATGGGCGCCTACCGAAGCTGCTATTACGGAAGCGACAATCCCGCAAGCCCTCATAATAACCCGAAAAGTCCCTGGGTGTCCTGCTACAGCTCAAAAAAAAATTCTGCTGAATGCGCCTGCTCTCAGACCGACAGGTACGCTGATGAAGACCCTCTGGTAATCTGCCAAAACTATGCCGTTTCATCAGGGAAGAGTAGCGGATTTATTGAGGGCTGCGAGTGCGCGGACCTGATAATGGGGCTTAAAAACTGCCTGATTGAAGGCGGGCAAAACTGCTACAACTCCTTTTGCGCTTCGGATACACTCTGCGGCATTTCGGAATGCGAAAAAAATTTCAATAGCTATGAGGGCTTTGAAAACCCCTGCAGGATAATTAGCGGAGAGAAGAAATCCGGATGTGAAAAGTATATGGAATTCTATAACGCTGTATTTAGGATTGATTCTCAGGAATACACAATTATAAAGCTTGGGGATTTTATAGTGAAAGAAAAATCCTCAGGCGAGCCTTACCGAGGCCCGGCCTTTATTTCAGCAAATATAAGCGTAAAACAGCAAATGCTTGGAAAAAGCTGTTACAGCCCAAAGCTATTCCCTAGTTATTTCGACTGCTGTGAAGAGCTTTGCCGCGAAGGCTCTGACCTAAACTGCAGGGAAGCGGGCGTCGCCTGCAGCAAGAGCCCCCCGCCCATTGCTTTAGGCGGCTCTGATTCGCCATGCCTCAGCCCGCAAAGCGGCCTTTATGAATGTTCGCTTGACGCAAGCATGATGGGGGAGGACAGTTACCTTATCTGCAAAAACTTCTGCATATCGCACGATGCCTATTACGGAGATGAAGAAAAAGCCCTGAAGTGCCAGGAGGGGTGCGACTGGGCGGCGAGGATGGAGGACAAAAAGGGCTCTATCGATATCAAGGAGATTGAAGCGGTTTTCATAGCGGACACTTCCGGAAGCATGGGCGACGAATGGAGGATACTATGCGATGAAATCTCCAAAATAGAGGGAACTCTTATAAATGACAGGTATACTTTAAGCTCAACAGTATATGCTTTGGGTGAAGGCTCAAAAGATATTGATGTAACTCCGCGATGCAAAGACTCCATACTTAACTGCTCAGATATAAACCGGGACCTGGGAATAAGTTTGGACTGCAATGAAAAAAGCTGCTATATGGAAAGCTGGGGCTGGGCCGCGGCATGGGCAATTAAAAAACATCCCTGGTCTGAGGAAAGCATAAAGGTTATTTTTGTAATCAGCGATGAAGGCCCTTCATGCGGAGGAACGCAAGACATTTCAGGAAAAACCAACACAGCATGGGGTTGGGATGTTGATTATTTCAATTACATTGAAGATGAAAAATCAATAAATAGGGCCTTAAAAGAAGCAGGAGAAGAATATATAATCTACGGGCTTTGGGGGATGCACGACGGCCCGGGCAGCCAAAAAACAGAACTCCCTGATAAATTAAAAGATCAGTTTAGGAATATATCCGAGCCTACAGGCGGGACTGCGCAGCATTTCAGCAGCGGAGCTGATATAAATTCGGCTTTGATGAAACTTGCAAGCCGAAGCGCTGAATTCAACCTCGGCTATGACAAATACACAGACCTCTCAAAAAAAGAAAATAAGGTATCACCTGACGAGCCTTATTACTGGACAACTGCTTATGATTCCGTTTACTCAAACCTGATTTATATTGTTGACTGGAGCCTTTCAGGAAATACAGAGTGGCAGTATCCTGCAGGAGGGAGCGACTGGATGAGGATAAACCTCAATGAAGACCCTTCAAATCCGGGAGCCATAAGGACAAAAGAAGTTAGAGTTAACTTCTTGGAGGATATAACTTAATCAATATCCCTATATAATTAGCTATACGTCAAGCCGGGAAATGCCCGGGACCAATAAGGATTAAATCAAAATTATAAGTTATGGGGGGCGAGACAAATACAGATTTCCTTAAAAAAATAATATTCGGAATTATTATCGCGGTTGTTGTCCTGTTTTTTGTGGGCGCCATCTGGGGAGAATCTATGGGCTTGGCTGAAAGGATTAGGGCCGTCTTTGAGACAATAATTCCAATCTTTAGATAAAGTGCCTTAACTCTAAGATTAGCCTCTCCAAAAAGCAGAGCCTCCGGATTTAATAAGCGGCCTGCCAGAATTCTAGTTTCGGTAATAAAGATAAATTTTTGTCTCCTCAAGCCGATAGTTATCCCTTGATACAATCTCGATTGTGTTTCTTTCAGGGAAAACCTGCCTTCGGTCAAGAGGTATATTGACCCTACCCAAAACATCCCTCTGGTTATATGCCTCGTGCCCGTTTATATACACCAAAAGGTCGGCAGGACGAATTGAGTTAAAAGATATTTCTCCGCGGTAAAATGAGCCGTAAATGTAATGCGGAACATCAAACTCATAATAAGGTGTTTCTTTTGTAGTATAGGATACATCAAGGGTCAGGTTTGAAATCTGGTACCTTGAGGGCGCCCATAGCCTCCACCCCGAAGAAGAAGTATATACTTTGAGGATATTTTTCTGCTCAAGGGGCGGAAGGCTTACCTGATATTCTCCCCTCAAAGAGCGCGAATCAAAAAAGGTGCTGTTTCCAATGCCCATAACAAGCGATCCATAGCTGTTTGTTTCGTCAATCTTAAAATTCAGGGAGGCATTCTTTAGGCTTTCGGCCATTTTTGAGTCCAGCCAAAATATTCTTTCATACCCCGTGGAGCCGAAAAAAACCCCGTTTTGGACATAAAACCCCGAGTCAAGGAGCTGGCTTGACTGCACAGTCCTCTCCTCAGAAATTATGTCCCCTAAATCAATTTCCTTCCATGAAATTCCCTGCTCTATAGAGGGGTCTTCTTTGCCCGGCCCCCATTCTCCGCGATAATCCACCCCAACTTCGGCGCCCCCGAAAAAAATGAACAGGAGGAATATAATGAAAAGGCCGGCAAACAGATAAGCGTAAAGTTCGTCCATAATTAGGTTTGGGGAATAATATTAGTTTTCATTCGCCTTCCTGCGGCTCTTTCTCGCCACCCTTTACAGCAGGTTCGGCCTCCAGATGAAAAAGGGCTTCCAACTGCTCAAATATTTTCCTGCTCAAATCCTCATATTTTAGCTTGAGCTCGGAAATCACATCCGTATAAAAAGAGTTTTTGGCAAATTCCCTAAATATATTTGAGACAATGCTTTCTGTCTGGTTTTGAAAATCCCTGAGATAAACCGGGTCAAGCCTTGACAATCGGGTTTCAAGCGAAACAATTGTGCTCCCTAATGAGCTCATATCAAGGGCAACAAAGAATTCATAATTTTTCTCAACAGATGCCTTTGCCTCATACCTTACCTCTGAGGATTCGGGATTTCTTGAAAATCGCACTAAATGGACATCGTTATACCCTATCCCAAGAGCAGTTGAGATTATCCTTCTTGCGCCCCTTTGGAGATTTGTATCCAAAATCTTGTCCGATTCGAAAGACCTGCTAAAGCAGGGCACCTCCCAAATGTAGCGGTACATAAGATTAAATAAATTCTCTATATCTTATGTTGCTTGAACTTGCAAAGGAAACGGAAGTGTTGAATATCGAGGATTCTATTGGGAGCGCTGTTTCTAAAATGCAGGACAAAAAGGCCCTCCCTGTATTTGACAAGAATTATGTAGGTATGCTCTACTTAAGAGACCTCGTAACAAAAACTTATGACATAAACACCAAAATCAGCGGCCTTGTAAAAAAGGCGCGAAAGCTTGAAAACGGGCTCTCTCAAAAAGAGCTTATAGAGGCCTTTCTTGAATATCCTGTGCTCCCCGCATTCAGGGGCGAAAAATTTGCAGGGACGATATCCGACATTGATTTTATTGAGTCTTTGGGCTTAAAAGGCAAGGCCTGCGAGTACTCGAGGGAAGCCGAAATTATATCTCCTGAATATACAATTGGGGCCGCAAGAAACCTCCTTAGGACAAATAGGGTGGTTTTGGTTGCCGAAAACGGCAGAATTATCGGTGGAATAGACATATTTTCCCTCTCAAAGCACCTTATACCCAAGAAAGGCATTGATGTATCAAGCCACACCCGAGGCGGGGTTTCGGTATTCAAAGCGCAGGCCGCAGAAAAAATCGTGGAAAAAGACATAAAAATCCGGCCGGTTATGGCAAAGGCGGCAGAAATTGAGCTGGACTCAGATATTAAGGACGCAATAAGCCGCCTGAGGTCGGCCACTTTCCTTGTCTGCGGGGATTTTGCCCTGACACCGGTCACTATTTTGAGGACTCTTAGGGAACTTGAATCCAAAGAAGTTGCAGGCTCGCTCAAAATGGTCGGGTTTGACTATGTGGACCGCTTTGAAAATGACCTTGTAATAAAGGAAATTGAGCGTTTTGCCAAAAGAGCCGAGAAATTAATTTCGCCTCAGGAAATAAAGTTCCACCTAAAAGTCTCCCAGAAATTGGGAAAGGACCTCTATTCAATAGACGCCAAAGTAATCGCCAGCGGGCAGGTACTGACAGCAAACCTTGAAAGCCGGGAATTTTTGGATTTGGCTCAGGAAATCATTGATAAGCTGGATTCTCAGATTTCAAAGCTCAAAAGGTAGCCTGCAAGAGGAGAGAGATTATATATAAAGCCTTAGTTATTTATTGAATATGGCAGAGATAAAAGGAAAGCGAGGATACACCTATAAGGATATGGCTGTCTATGTCCTAGGTCTTGGTTCTTTGGGATTCATAAAAGACCCCGTTTTATCAGATTATAAAAAAAGGGGCTGTTATCTTGAAGACGAAATTCCCTGTAGCATGAGTGTGGACGGCTTAAGAACCTCTCTACACCAGTTAGCGGGCTTAATCGATGAAGATGCAATTCTAGAAAGCGGAGTTCCACCTCAAGGAAGGGTTTGTTATGTTGCAATGTACACATTAACCGCTAAAGGAATGGAAGGGTTTCTTAATCAAGTGTTCCGAATGGTAGAAGATGGAATAATAAACCCCGAATTTGGAAAAACAATAGAGCAAGCGTATGCTATAGATTACGGCACTTGGCCTTCATCAAAAGGTTACCTAAAATCCCCTGTCCGACCGATAGAGGTTTATCTTTTGGAATCTATTCCCCCAATCGCCTGCTAAACCCCAAGCTCCTTCACCTTCTCCCAAGGCTCCCTGCTTACAGTAAATTCCTGGTCAGAAAAGACCGAGCGGTAATTTGCCCATAGGAACCGCTCATCAAGGTAAATTATCGCCGCCTTGTCGGTTTCGGTCCTTATTGCCCTTCCGCTTGCCTGAATCGCCTTCTGAACCGCAGGCACAACATATCCGTACTCCATTCCCTTTCCATAGTGCCGGTCATAGCAGGCAATAAGGCTTTTTGTCTCTAGGTCGGGCTTGGCAAGAGATATTCCCGCGATTATGACCCCTTTTAGGACATTATCAGGATAATCTATCCCCTGGTCAAAAGAGCCGCCCTGAACCCCCAAAAGAAGGGCATTTTTAGAGCTTATAAACCTGTTCAAAAGCGCGCTTTTCTGGTCTTTTGTGAGATCCTGCATCTCCACAAACTTATTGCCTATTTTCAGAAATTTCTCGACCTGCTGGAGAAAGTAATAGGAAGGGAAAAAAGCCGCCACATTCCCCTCAATATTGCGAAATATTTTCTCGGTTATTTCCGCATAATTTTGGTACTGCAAGTCCCCCCTTTTTGCGTATCTTGTTGTTGCTATAGGGGCTATAATATTTAGCCGATTCTCCC
>Ga0334882_1000095_pt1 | contig 152780 bp, 130 predicted proteins | sample GraSluR1_MG_5_FD_207226 | JGI IMG/M metagenome (GOLD analysis project Ga0334882, IMG submission 207226) | Sludge microbial communities from methane-producing bioreactor in Wageningen University, Netherlands - Granular Sludge_15_04-R1 | ecosystem: Engineered > Bioreactor > Anaerobic >...
GTCCGATAATGAAATTAATATCTTAATTGGTATCTGGAAAAATCTGCCTCCTTGGAAAGTTTAGTAGTGGTACTAAAACTTCGGGCAGATTTTTTTATGTCTTCACAATTTTTTAATTGAAGATCCTTTATTTTTTTAATTTTTTTGGGAATTATACTGAAAGGGATACGGGTATTATTTAATACTGCCTGATTTTCAGGGGTTTAATTCTTTAAAATAACAGAATCTCTAAACAAAAACGAATAACATGCCCAAAAGAACTAAACCAAAAACAACCGCACAAAACAAAAACTCAACTCTGATACAACAAAGTTCATTATCATATTCTGCGCCAATCCCACCACCACAAATGTTTGAGGATTATGATCGGGTTTTACCTGGATCAGCTGAAAGAATTCTATCCATGGCCGAAAAACAAACCAGTCACAGAATTAGTCTTGAAGAAAAAGTAGTAAGTTCAAATATTAACAAAGAATCACTCGGGATGTGGATGGCTTTTTTAATTACGATGACTGCAATCATCGGTGGTATCATTATCATATTAAATGATAAATCAGCTGTAGGATTACAGATAATAATAACAAGCTTAGTCATCCTGGTAGGGATTTTTATTTATGGCCGACATTCTCAAATGAAGGAAAGAAAAGAAAAAAACCTTTCATAAAAGCTATACAATTATTAAAGAAATTATAATCCTCCGGAAATTGTCAATTCCCCCCTGTAAGGGATTATATTTCTCAAAAATCATATTTTTTTTAAGACCTCCATAAATTTTCTGCAAAAAATCCTTTACTCCTCAAAGAAAGATACTTGATATTTCCTGCAATCATAGTGATTCTGCCTGAGAGTAAGGCAGATTTTTATATTAAATTTCTGCTGTTCAAAAATAAGTGCTATATCAACAAAAATTCATTACGGATATGGTTGCATAATGCAGAAGAACAAAAAATACACAGAGATCATCTGGTATGGACGGGGCGGCCAGGGTGCCATTACTGCAAGTCAGCTTATTGCTGAAGCAGCGGATATTGAAGGGTACCCGGGAATAACCACAGCGCCATCATTTGGAGCAGAAAGAAGAGGCGCACCTGTAGCAGCATTTCTCAGACTCTCCAGAGAGCCTATACGCATTTTTTCGCAGGTCACAAACCCCGATTATGCAGTTGTACTTGACCCCACCCTTCTCCCGGTATTGAACCTGTCAGGCAAACTCGATCCTTCAACTGTAATACTTATAAATTCAACAAAATCCCCTGAAGAGCTGGGGCTCTCAATTTTTGCCCGGGTCGGCACCGCAGACATCACCAGTATTGCCCTTGACTGCGGCCTTAAAACCGCCGGAGTACCTATTCTTAATACACCCATTCTCGGATCTTTCGTAAAACTGACTTCACTTCTTAAAATGGAATCTGTCATAGAAGCTATCAGATCAAAATTCGGCGAAACTAAAGGTAAAAAAAATATTGAAGCAGCGTCCGCTGCATTTAATAAAACGAGGATATATGAACAATAGTGATCTGCCCAAAACCCGAAGCTGCGGCCACCTTGCAGCAGCTTCCTCACCGGCAAAGGGGGAAGCAGGCCGTACAGGGGACTGGAGGGTAAAATACCCTCAAATAGATTATAAAAAGTGTACTCCTGCCAGAACAAATAAAGAAGCATGCTTTATATGCTGGATGTACTGCCCTGATGCGGTTATATCAAGAACAGTACCCCCGGTAATCGACCTGGAGTACTGCAAAGGGTGCGGAATTTGCGCGGAGGAGTGCCCGACAAAGGCAATAACAATGATTGATCAGAATTCTGAAAAAACAGCTGCAGGTTAAATATATGAATAACACAGTAAAAGCTTCACAAACAGAAATACTAACAGCAAACTATGCCGCTGCATGGGGGGCAAGACTGTCAGGCGCGCAGATTATATCCGCCTACCCTATTACACCCCAATCCCCGGTAATGGAAAAACTTATAGAATTTGTGCAGAATGGCGAGATGAAGGCTGAAATTGTCACGGTGGAGAGCGAGCACAGCGCAATAACAGTCTGCATTTCAGCATCTGCTGTGGGAGCCAGGGTGTTCACTGCAAGCTGCGCCAATGGACTGGCCCTAATGCACGAAATGCTTCACTGGGCATCCGGCACCAGGCTCCCCATAGTAATGGCAATACCCAACAGGGCCCTGGCTGCACCATGGAGCATCCTCAACGACCAGCAGGATACAATTTCACAGCGCGACACAGGGTGGATGCAGATATACTGCCGCAACAACCAGGAGGTGCTGGACAGTATAATCCAGGCCTACAGGATAGCAGAAAAGGTTATGCTCCCTGTGATGGTATGTTATGACGGGTATGTACTCTCCCACACAATGATGCCGGTATCGATTCCTGAACCTGCTCTGGTAAAATCCTTCCTCCCCGATTATGTGCCCCATACAATAATAGACACAGCAGATCCAAAAAATATAAACCCGGTTACACTGGCAGACCCCCGTGCAAACGCGGACGGGACCCTGTGCCACGGATACTTTGAATTCAGATACACCCTGCAGCAGGCCCACATTGAAGCCATTGATGTTGTAAAGGAAACCGGGGCTGAATTCGGAGATAAATTCGGCCGCTCCTACGGACTTTATGATTTATATAAAACAGAAGAAGCTGAGTATATAATCTTTTCCATGGGGAGTCTTGCAAGCGAGGCCATGGATTCAGCTGATATGATGCGGGATAATGGGATAAAGGCAGGGGTAATTCATCTGCGCCTATTCAGGCCATTCCCCTCTGAAATTATTTCCGCATTAATTAAAGAAACAGGATGCAGAGCTGTTGCTGTTATGGAGAAGGATATAAGTTTCGGCAATGAAGGGGCTCTCTGCACTGAGTTGAAATCAGCACTCTACGACTCAGGAGCGGTTATCCCTGTTCATGGATATATAATGGGGCTGGGTGGGAGAGACGTAAATGCCTCCCACATAATTGAAGCTCTTGAAAAAACAATATCATTTTTAAAAGACAATGCAACCGGAACAGGAAAGCCGGCTGAATTTATAAACTGCAGATACTGACCGGAGAATATAATGGAATCTAACACAACTCCTCTAACACTCCCTGAATTTGAGTATGCACTTCCGGGGAACAGGGCATGCATCGGATGCGGCCTCTCTATAGCATACAGGCACGGCCTCAAAGCCCTGGGACAGGAAACAGTTTTAACTGTTCCTGCAAGCTGCCTTACAGTACTTCAGGGGATGTACCCGGTTTCCTCAATGCTGGTTCCATGCCTTAATACAGCTTTTGAAACAACCGCAGCATCAGCCACAGGGATTAAGGCTGCACTGAGAGTCCTGGGGAAAGATGAGATTACAGTTGTGGGATGGGCCGGAGATGGCGGTACAGCTGACATAGGCATCCAGGCACTTTCCGGCGCTGCTGAGCGGAATACCGATTTTCTATATGTCTGTTATGACAACGAAGGATATATGAACACAGGGACCCAGCGCTCAGGAAGCACACCTAAAGGGGCATTCACAACAACAACTCCGGATGGGAAATTTGAGCCGAAAAAAGATATGCCCATGATAATGGCTGCTCACAATATACCCTATGTGGCAACTGCCTGCCCCTCATATCCGGGAGATCTCTACGACAAATTTAAAAAAGCAAAAGATATTTACGGAACCAGATACATCCACATCCTTGCCCCCTGTGCCCCGGGCTGGGGATACGACCCCTCCCTTACAGTAAAAATGGGCCGCATGGCTATTGACTGCGGAATTTTCGACCTCTACGAAATAGATGAAGGGGAATTCAGATTTACGGGGCAAACGAGAAAAAATGCAGAAAAGGGGATAAGAAATCCTGTTGAGGAATACATAAGATCACAGGATAGATTCAGAACCGCACCAGACTCAGTTGTAGAGGAGATACAGAGAGCTGTTGATAAGAAATGGGATAAATACCAAAAAATGGGATGCTGCGAAGCGGTTTAAATTTAAACTGCAACGAAAATAAATTATGTTTAAAGAGAAAAGAACAAACTGTCCCCTTTGCAGAAGCGGACCAATATGCGCACACTACTCAATTGATAAATATGAAATTAAATTCAAGACTGATATATGCAGCAATTGCGGCTTTATTTTCATGAACCCTGCCCTGGATGATGAAACAGTAAAATCATTATACTCGGAGGAATACTTTAAGGGAGATGCTGATTATTCATATATAGATGAAAGAAAGATTAAAAAATTCTCCAACCATGTATGGAACAAACGCGTAAAAGTAATAAACAGATATATTAAAAATGGGAACTTTCTCGACATAGGGTGCTCTTTCGGCGGTCTCCTTGAAGCAGCATCAGAATTCCACACCCCCTACGGAATTGAAGCATCTGAATACGCATACAGCCACGCATCTTCAGTTTTCGGGGATAAAATTCATCACGGCACAATTGAGGATCACCCTTTCCCTGGAAATTTCTTTTCAGCAATAACAATGATTGAGCTGATTGAACACCTGGAGAACCCCCTCTTTGCCATTGAGGAATGTTTCAGGCTTTTAAAGAATGATGGGCTCCTGGTAATACAGACAGCTAATATGGCGGGTCAACAGGCAAAGAAGCTGGGTAAAGATTACGAATACTTTATGCCCGGGCATCTCTCCTATTTTACAATGGCCAACCTGACCCGCGCCCTCCGGAGCACGGGCTTCACAAAAATAAAGGTTTTCTACCCTGTTGAGTTCGGGCTCCTCCCCAAGCTTATGAAATCACGGGGGAATTTTAAAACAATTCAGGATTACAAAGCCTGGTTAAGGATTTCATCATACCACCTTAAAAGCAAAATACATGCCGGAAATTTTGCAATGACCAGCTCTATGGTAATTTACGCTTTTAAGTAAAAAAATAAAGATACTTACTTTTTAATAGATTGCTAATTCAGAAAAGCTTATAAAATTCTTCAGGATTTAAAACGTTTATTTTCGGAAATTGAATGTTTTTCAAAACATCAAAATGTTTATCATTTGTGACGATACAGTCAGCATTTACAGCAATAGCACAATCAACGAATTTATTATCATCCTTATCGCCGCTGATAAGATTCCAGTTAAAATATGTCATTGTTTTATGAACGTTGTCTGCAATTAACAGTAAATCTATAATACTATTTTTAATAACCTGATTTGTCTTTGTGCTTAAAATTTCCTCGTACTCAGATAAAATTTCATTTGAAATAAATAAATCATATTCCTCATAAACAAGCTTTTCAAAAATCCAGTGATACTCAGATTTTTTTGAGATGGAAACAATCAGGATATTCGTATCAAGAATTACCCGTAATTTACGCTGCTCAGTCATTCAGATATTTACTCATCTCTTCTGCGGATGTAATACCCTGTTCATCCCAGAATTTATCCATTTCATCAGAAGCTTTGCCTGCAAAATAGCTGACAAGAAATTTCTTGATAACCCTGATATCATCAGCTGTGATATTTGGCGGAATAATTTTTAAAAGCTCCTGCTGATAATCAATATTTTTTATTTCCTGCATAAATATACCTCTATCTATAAAATATTTCCCTTAAGGTAAATATCAAGTATTTTTTATCAGGATATAAGGTTCAGTAACTCAATTCAAGGATGAATTGCGAAAAATAAAAATTGCAAAATTATTCAACATTCTGTCTTCTGACCTGAAGGGGGTTATCACCCGATCCCCGGAAAATTTCTACAGGAACACTGACTGGAAATGATAAATAAAAAAATAATTTCTGTACCAGGCTTATATATTGCTTCATCCTCCATATTTCTCCTCTCACTCCTTTTATATAGAGTGGAAATTTACTTTCTGATAAAAGGGATATATCCGCAATTCACTGATATAAGCTTCCGGGGATATTTGAGCAGTGCTGCATTCGCTGATGCTGTTATTATATTTTCTGTATTGATAATTCTATACCTTCTTTCTAATGCAGGGAGAAAATGCAATAAAGCGGGCTCCATTGTTACTATTATTATTTTATCATCGATTCACCTTTTTCTTATTAAAGCTGCAAATTTTTTCCGTATATACGAAACCGCTTTTTCCAGAAAATTCTGGGCCAACGAAATCACAACAGGTCTTGCTGAATTAATCGGATCAGCCATTGCTGAAACCCCTCTGAGTCTATACATAAAAGCCTTTGCGGGGATAGTGCTTATTACTCTGGTCATAATGAAAGTTCCGGAATTACTTGAGAGGTTAAAAAAGAGAAAACCGGGAACCGCACCTGCTTTTCTTTTGTCTCACATTTCCCTGATCCTAATGCTGGCCGGACTTGCAGCAATCCCCGACTCCTGCACAAACCAGGGAAGCAGCCGGAGTGATAATATTCTAATTAAAGAAGTAAGCGGTAATCCCATATTCAATCTTTTTATAAGCAGAGACAGGGAGGAAACAGATGAAGCAATACCTGAGGGTGATTTTAAATTCGGACTCAATACGGAATCTCTGATAAACCCTCGTCTCCACAGAAGGATAAACAATATCCCCAGAGGGAAAGATTACAATATAATACTCTACTTTTTTGAGTCAACACCCATGGCATATTTTGACCTGGAGATAAATGGGGGAAAAGTTCTCCCTAACTGGCACAGACTAAAAAAGAACGCTCTCTTTGCAAAAAACCATTATGCAAATTTCCCCCTTTCAGCAAATGCCATGCTTTCAGTTTTTACATCTGCATACAGCCATCACTCCAAAGATCTGGTAGTTCAGAAATACTCATCAATTAAGCTCAACTCCATAACAGAAATTCTCAAGAAAAAGGGCTACACCACATCTGTAGTTCACACAGGGGACCTCCGTTACGCGGGTCAGCGAAGATTTTTAAGCTACAGGGGGATAGACCGGATTATTGACCTCCCTGAGCTGGAGGAAATTCCCCCATATAACTATAAAGTGGGATGGGGTGTAGATGAAAGGGCAATGACCGCCCCATCAATTGAATTTTTAAAGAACAGGAGAAACAAACCCTTTTTCATAAAATATATGCCAGTTAATCCCCATCACCCCTATGCCATTCCTGATGGATTTAAGCAGATTACCGGACCTGTCCCGGGAGGAATCGATTACAAAGAAAGGAACTGGCTCAATTACCTTAACTCGCTCCACTACGCGGACTACTGCCTGGGTGAACTTATAGACACCCTTGAAAATGAAGGGCTCATGGAAAATACAATCCTTTTCCTTGTTGCAGACCACGGTGAAGCTTTTTACCAGCACCCCCAGAACTATAACCATCCCTTCTTCCTTTACGATGTGAATGTTCATGTCCCCTTCATGATATACAGCAAAGAATTTTTTCCGGAACCTCTTGTTTATGACGGCATCTCAAGTCATATTGATATTCCAGTTACTATGCAGGATATACTGGGAATCCAAAAAGATAAAAAACATGAAGGGAAGTCGATCCTTTCATCTCACAAGGAGAAGCTTGCTTTTCTCCACACATTCTGGAAAGATGATTACTGCGGAATAAGGGACGGGAAATGGAAGTACATAAGAAGAATGGACAATGGACTTGAAGAACTATATAACCTGGAAACAGATCCCGGAGAAATAAAAAATATTAAGGACAAACACCCCGATTTGACAGAAAAATTCAGGAACTATATTTTAAACGCAAGGGAATATCAAATAAATTTTTACAGAGAAATGCTTTCAGATGACAGTAAATCGATCAAAGGAAAAGATAATTAATGGCACTGCTGAATTTTCAGGAAATAACTCTAAGTTTTGGAAGCGAACCGATTTTTGACAAAATAACACTTCAGATTCACAAAGGTGAAAAAATAACACTTCTTGGGCGTAACGGTACAGGGAAAACAACACTTATGAAACTTATTCATGGTGATATAGAAGCTGACTCCGGTGAATTGATACGGGAGAATACCCTGAAAACATCACTCCTTACACAGGAGGTTCCGCAGAATCTCCCCGGGACAATCTATGATGTAATTTCAGAGGGGACAACCATGCACTGCAAAGGGCATCATGACAGCTTTGAAGAGCAGAAGAGCCTGCAGCAGATTGAAAAAACCCTATCCATACTGAATCTTGACAGGGACCAGATATTCAACAATCTTTCTGCAGGGATGAAAAGGAGGACACTTCTAGGGAGGGCAATAGTGGCCGAGCCTGACATTCTCCTTCTGGATGAACCGACAAACCATCTGGATCTGGACTTTATAATCTGGCTGGAAGATTTTCTCATTCGATACAGCGGCACAGTTTTTTTTGTTACACACGACAGAACCTTTATGCAGAAAATAGCAAAGAGGATTATTGAACTTGATAGGGGAAAAATTTTCGACTGGAAATGCGACTACAGCACCTTCCTGAGCAGGAAAGAAGCCTGGCTTGAATCTGAAGAGATACAGAACAGCCTCTTTGACAAAAAACTTGCAAAGGAGGAGGAGTGGATAAGAAAAGGGATAAAAGCACGAAGAACAAGGAATGAGGGGCGGGTGCGAGCTCTTAAAAAGATGCGTGAAGAGAGAGCGATGCGCAGAGAAGTTTCAGGAACTGTCAGAATGGATATCCAGAAATCGGAAGCCTCCGGGAAGATGGTATTTGAAGCTGAGGGGGTATCTTTCAGCTATGATGATACAAAAATAGTAGAAAACTTTTCAACAAGAATTGTGAGGGGTGACCGCCTGGGAATAATCGGACCTAACGGATGCGGCAAAACCACCCTTCTTAAAATACTACTGGGGGAGATTACACCCGACACGGGGAGAGTCCGGTCAGGGGCACGGATTGAAACAGCCTACTTTGACCAGATGAGGAACATACTTGATGAAGAAAAATCTGTTAAAGAGAATGTAACAGACGGCAATGAGATAATCAGCTTTAACGGGAAGAATAAACATGTTATCGGGTACCTTCAGGATTTTCTCTTCCCCCCTGACAGGGTAGACATAAAAGTAAAACTCCTTTCCGGTGGTGAAAAGAACCGCCTTCTCCTGGCAAAGCTTTTTGCAAGGCCTGCGAACCTTCTGGTGCTTGATGAACCTACAAACGATCTCGATATCGAGACAATTGAACTTCTTGAAGATATACTTATTGACTATGAAGGAACAATTTTACTGGTAAGCCACGACAGATCTTTTCTCAACAATGTTGTAGCAGGAACAATAGTCTTCGAAGAACCGGGTATAGTCAAAGAGTATGCAGGAGGTTATGACGACTGGCTGGTCCAGAGAAAAACATCTAAGCCGGATAATGAAAAAAATAAAAAAAGATCAAGAGAGAAAAAACCTGCGGAAAAAACAAAGCTCACATTCAATGAAGCAAAAGAACTTGAATCACTCCCTGCTGTTATTGAGAAAAAAGAATCAATGGTAAAAGAGATATATACCGCAATGGCTGATCCGGAATTTTATCAGAAAAAGGGGACAGATGTAGCGGAAACCAGAAAAAAACTTGAGGATCTGGAGGGGGAGATAGAAATTCTCTATGCAAGATGGGATGAACTTTCCGCCTTTGAAAATATTTAAACATTTAAAAAATTTCAGTGTTAATTCCTAAACTTTTTTTAAAATAAAATGCTCCAATATCCCCGCCGAAATCGGCGGGGATATTGGAAACAGCATTATTGTACTAGAAGATATCTTCAGGAATAATTACTGAAAAAATTTACATTAATTATGAAATAATTCTGGATTATTATTCTATTCTGCTTATTATCTATTTAAGAGATACAGGTAAAAATCTTTTTAAAACAATGCTGCAAGGTTTTAATTTCAACACAACTCCTGTAATCATGATTTTTATTTAAAGATACAATAGTAAATGGTGAGCATTCTACATGAAAAATAATTATGAAATAAAAGTGGAAGAAAACTATATTCTTCTCGAAATTAATTGCAGACAATCCCTCAAGCTTTTTAAAGAGCTTATCAGAAAACTTGCGATCGAATGCCGGAATCATAATATTAGAAAAATCCTCATTGATGTAAGAAAGAGCACAGGCTCCCTCACACTTCTGGAAAAATATGAACTTGCAGAGATTAGATCAGTAGAAAATATCCATACTATAAAATGGGCTTACCTGGATAATGAGGTTGAAAGGGCTGACGGGTTTGTAGGTCTTGTGGCAGGGAACAAGGGTATTGATTCCAGGCTCTTCTTCTCTTTTGAAGATGCACTGCAGTGGCTCATGCAGACTTCTTAAAAATAATCATCAAAGCATTTAACTGATATAAAAAAAATTTGCTTTAAAAATAACCCCCTTTAGATGGAGTATATTTATTAATAATTGTTCCTGAATATATACTTCAATGTATTATCGCTCTTTTTCTAATATCCCTGCCGCCTTCGCGGCGGGGATATTAGAACATTATATTTGAAATTACATTCAGGGAATTAATACTGATATTTATTATAACATTTTATTGAAGGGAAATTACAGATATGAAGATCGCTTTTTTCGATTCAGGTGTGGGGGGGCTCACTGTTCTTAATGAGGCTTTACAGCAGATGCCTGATGAAAATTATATATATTATGCTGACACTGAAAACGCTCCATACGGTATAAAAACCAGGGATACTGTGCGGGAACTGATTTTTAAAGCAGCTGATGAGATTTCCCGAATGGGGATTAAAGCACTTGTAATAGCCTGTAATACTGCCACAAGCATTGCCATAAAAGATCTGCGTGAAAAATATGATTTCCCCATAATAGGGATGGAACCAGCTGTAAAACCAGCGGTTGAATTGAATGGCAGAGAAAAAAGAATCTTTGTAGCAGCAACCCCCCTTACCCTTAAAGAGGAGCGTTTCAAAGATCTTGTTTCGAAACTGGACAAGGATCATATTGTAGACTCAATACCATTATCACGCCTTGTTGAATTCTGTGAAAATGATATTTTTGATAAAGATATAATAATACCCTACCTGAAAGATCAGTTCAGCAGCCAGAACCTTGAAAATTGCAGTACCCTGGTTCTGGGGTGTACACACTTCCCATTCTATAAAGATTACTTTAAACAGATTTTCCCGGCAGGAACCTCTATCATTGACGGTAATTCAGGTACAGTGAAAAGACTCCAGTACATTCTAAACAAACCTCATGCAGAAGGTAATAATAAAATTCGCGGCTCAATAGAATTTTATTCATCAGGGAAAAAATTGAACGGCAGCAACCGGTTTATCGATTATCTCAAAAGGATCAATGGGGAGACTTGAACATCAGATAATCTGAGCGGAGTAAAATATAATTCGCCAATCTCTGCATATAATCTATAGTAATAAATACTACTATAATTTAACAATAACTCTAATTTAAAAAAAAAATTACGCTATTGCAAAAAATTCCAATCAGTATTAGCTTCAGCAGGTGGGATTTTTTGTTATCAATGGTCTGCAATTGTATAAAGCGTAATGGAAATGGTGAATCTTGCCATTTCAAATATATATGCAGTTTCTCCTCTCATAAAAAATCATAGTGACACTTCAGATATTATACGGTAATAATTCTGGATGTAATTAAAATCCCCCTCAGTTTTTTGCAGGCATATGCGCAGAGAGGTTCGCAAACCTGACAACTAACCTGAAAACTGAAGATCCGGCATAGAATCCATAGGATTTTACCGGATCATTCGAACTCCTTTACACAATTACTTTACTGACTCATATTTCAGAATGTTGATCATACTGAAATATGAGTTTTTTTTTATCCATATCTAATAATTCCTTCAATTTTTACTGCTAAGAACTGAATAAACACAAAAAAAAACAATTTATGCCAAAATAAATAAAAAAAATTATTTACTTAAAAACTATGCTTATGTACACATAAAAACGTCCGGTCGGATTGCCGGATTTTTTCAATTAAAACTATATAAACCTGTTTACCACAACCATTTGAAGGAGGAAGTAATGGGAAAATTCAACTACAACAAAGAGGTTCTCGCTAATCTCAGGCTTGACGAGAAAGACATACCTCGTCTTGATCGCCTGATCGATTACGACTCAGCAAGAGAGGCGCATGAGAAGAAAAACCATGCGGCTATCGACAAAAGGATTTCTCTCAAAGAAGCAATCGCAGAATATGTCAAAGATGGTGACATACTGACTGATACCGGTTTCAGTTATGTTCGAACACCGATAATTGCCTACTTTGAGATATTACGCCAGGGGATTAAAGGCCTCACAAGTATCGGTTCACCTGCAACAAACCAGAGTTACCTGATCCCTTTCGGCACTGTTACTCATACTCACTGGTCCTATTGCGGAGCAGAGATGAGAGGAACAGACAGAAACATGTCAAGGGCGGTAAAAGCCGGGAAAACCAAGATATTAGCTGAGTGGGGTCATGGATCTATGGCTCTCGGTTTTAAAGCTGCACAGCTTGGCCTGCCAGGTGTTTATTCCAAACAGCTCCTTGGCTCAGACCTGGTGAAATACAACCCGTTCATCAAAGTCCTCGACAACCCGATGAAAACTGAAAAAGATCCCTGCGTTTTCATTCCAGCTCTCTATCCCGATGTTTCAATTATCCATGTTCATCAGGCGGATAAATTCGGAAACGCGAAAATTTACGGACCTCTTGTAAATGATGTTGCCATTGCAGCTGCTACAAGAAAATTAATTATTACAGCTGAAGAAATTGTACCTCCTAACACACTGAGGAACGACAACAAAGGGGTCGTAATACCTTTCATGTATTCTGACGCTGTTGTTGAATTACCATACGGTGCACTTGTTGGAGCAATGCCGGGTCTCTACTACTGGCCGAGAAAACTCTGGGAAAAAATCATGAGATACTGGGCTTTCGAAGAGGGTGCAATTGATGAATTTTACGACCTGTTCGTTGTTCAGTGCAAAGATCAGTATGATATCATTGACAAAGTCCTTGGCGGTTCTAAATGGATGGTTGATGCTAAAAGACTTACCAAAGCTGAAGAATATGACAATGAAGATGAAGGTGTTGACTTCGGCTATGAAGAATGGACAAGAAACGCTACTGATTTCGAAGATATTAAAGATTATAAATAACAGATATTGGAGGAAAAAATGACTGCTAAACCAGCCAATCCACTAGAAATGATCGCCTATGTTCTTGCAAACCAGATTGAAGACGGCGAAGTCGTATATATAGGAACAGGTCTCCCCATGGTTGCGGGTATACTTGCAAAGAAGACCCATGCTCCTAATATTACCATGGTTTATGAATCAGGTGCACAAAACCCCATATTGGGAGATATGCCATGGTCAGTTGCCGGGCCATACACATGGAGAAAATCTCCACTAATTCTTGAAATGCCCTATTCATTCGGACAGCTTGCCAATGGCTATGTTGACAAAGCTTTCCTTGGCTATGGACAGATTGATATGTATGGTAATGTGAATACTCACATGATAGGATCAGATTTCCATAACTATAAAAACAGACTTACAGGATCGGGCGGGAACAATGACCTTGCCTCACTATCAAAAAATCTTATACTTGTAGGACTGCAGAGTCCTCAAAAATTTGTAAAGAATGTTGATTTCATAACATCAGTAGGCCACCTGACAGGCGGAAACAGCCGTAAAGAAGCAGGCCTTGTTGGGCGCGGACCTAAAGCTGTAATCACTTCAGCAGGTGTTTATGATTTTGACCCTGAATCAAAAAGGATGAGAATCCAGTCACTTCATCCGGGAGTTTCCCCTGAACTTGCACAGCTTGCATCAGGCTTTGAACTGCTCAAGCCCGCAGGTGAGCTGCCGGTAACCCCGGTTCCGACCAAAGAGGTTATTGATATTCTCAGAAATGAGGTTGACCCGAGGGGAGTTTTCACTTCAATGCCAAGCTAAATAGAGAAACATTTACACTAAAAAAGGCGGGAATAATTCCCGCCTTTTTTTATTATATTAAATTCAGACTACCTGTCATTTATATCCCTGTAACCAAGCATCTCATAATGGGGAGATATATAAGCAGGCCTTATTATTTTTCCCTGTATAATCTGCTCAAGTCTGTGAGCAGACCATCCTGCAATTCTTGACATGGCAAAAATCGGGGTGTAGATAATCTCAGGAATACCTAGAAATTTATAAACAAGGCCGGAATAAAAGTCCACATTTACGCAAACCTGCTTCCCCTTTCTCTCAAAAAGAATCTCTCTGGCTATTGTTTCAACAGACTCAAAAAGATAAAACAGATCCAGCTTGTTATTCTTCTCTGCAAGTTTTCTGGCGTATTCTTTTAAAATAACAGCCCTGGGATCAGAAAGAGTATATACCGCATGGCCGATACCGAAAATTTTACCATTGCCGTAAGCGCTTTCCCCATCCAGAATATTTTCAAGAAATCTCCTTATCTGCTTCCTGTTCCCCCAATCCTTAACATCTTTCTGGCAAGCCTTCATCATCGCCATAACAGATTCATTTGCTCCTCCATGGAACTGACCGCTGAGTGAAGCAACACCTGCGGCAATTGCCATATAAGTATTGGCACCGCTGGATGACACAGTCCTTACAGTGAAGGTGGAGTTATTCCCCCCGCCATGCTCAGCATGCATAATCATACATGAATCGAGCATAAGAGCCTCATCCCGATCGGGGATTTCCCCTCTTAACATATATAGAAAATTTTCAGCAAGGGAAAGTGTCTCCTTCGGGCGTACAAGCCTCAAATCCTCACCTTTGCGGTATCTGTAAACATTATAATTGTGAGCAACTACAATTGGCGCTTTGGCGATAAGATTGATACACTGATTACTCACATCAAACATATCTTTAGCATCCGGATTCCTGTCACATCTTCCAAGATGAGAAATAACACTGTGGAGAGCATACATCTGGTTTGAATTTTCAACTTCCTCTAAGATTATATCTCTCTCCAGATTGGAGAGCTTTGCCCTCTTTCTCAGCTCCATGGAGAACTTTTCATAATCAGCTTTATCGGGAAGCTCCCCAGTAATAAGAAGATATGCAACCTCTTCAAAACCGAGACGTTTATTTTCATTATTTGTATTAACAATTTCACTTACATCATATCCGCAATAATAAAGCCTGCCATCAACCGGGGTTACCACCTTCTCACCCTTGCCGTTATCGAGAAGATCATAGCCTATAACCCTCCCCTTGGTGGTAATTCCCACCACAACACCTGTTCCATCCGCATTGCGGAGCCCTAGTTTAACATTTTTTTCTTTAATAATTTCAGGAGAAATCTGATCATGATGCATTATCAGCCTGTTTACTTTCGCAAGAATTTTTTCCATTGCCCCTCCCATAGTAAAAAATAAAATAAAGCCCTTCCCGGAATGTCAGGATAAAAAGTAAATCCTTCAGCCCCCTGTCCCCCAAAGGGGGCACGAGTTAATCTATTTATCACCTTGATAATTTTATTTTAATGTTTCTTTAATTTCATTATCATTTAATATTTTTTCATCTTTAATTTGCAATGTTTGAATTCCAATATTCGGCAGGAATTCAACATGCGCCAATGTTTCTTATTACGTGCCCCCTTTGGGGGACAGGGGGCTACCTCCGGTAAATGTGAAAACAAACGTTTATTCCGCTCAATAATGCAATGGGAAATAAAACGTCAATAAGGAATTATGCGGAAATATTATTTATTTCATTTTATTCAGGAATGAAACATGGGGGGACTATCCCTTAAGGGGAAAATCTACAATAACAGCAGTCATATCATCTTTCTGATTTTCATGGTTGCCTATGAATTCATAAACCGAATCAAAAATATTATTAACAATAAGCTGGGGGGGGAGATCCTTCATTTCAAGAAGCTTCTGCTCCAGCCTCACCTCTCCATACTGATTTATTGCGGTCTCACAGTCAAATGCCTCTGTGATTCCGTCAGTATAGAACAATATCTTATCACCCTGATGTATTTCAAAAATACACTCAGGTGTATAATAATACTCATCATCACCAGTGAGATACTTAATATCGCCCCCCAGGAGATATCCTTTACAGGGGGTCCACCCGTCAAACTCATTATTCAGGTTAAAAACAACAGCCCCATCTCCCTCCTTTCTTAAAACAATAGGGAAAAGCATACTGCGGTTAAAAAACCTTAAGTTAATTCGGCCCCCGCTCTCCTGAAGAAAAACAAAATTTACCGAGGCAAAATCATTGGAGTTGGAGTGATCCATAATATCGGTAAATTTGGCAGATATGCTTTTTACCAGATAGGGATAATCAATAATCCCGGTTCTTGCGTGAATACTCTGCATCTCCTTAACAGCAAGAATAATTGCAGACCTGAGCCTGATAAGCGTTGTATAGGCGGGAAGCCCATGCCCGCTGATATCGGAAAAAACAAACATAAAATGCCTGTCAGCAAGCCTGAAAAGATCGAAGTAATCTCCTGAAAGAAGGGAACCGTATGCCCTCTGAAAACCTATTCCAAGAAGTATATCCCTGGGGCTGAAACTCCGGAAAAGGTCACGGATTAAAACTTTGTCCTTTTCACGAACATGATCAGCCTCCTGCTTTATTATCCGGAATTTCAGCATCATCTCTGATAAATCATCTTTTTTCCCGGAATATATATCTATACCGTTATTCAATTTTATTACTCCTGCAATACTTTATAAGTCTCTCCGTTGAGGAATCATGTCCCTTCTCTGCCGCGTCAACTTCAATATCCTTTAATACTTTTCCGGCAAGGACTTTACCAAGTTCCACACCCCACTGATCAAAGGAGAAGATATCCCAAATAATACCCTGCACAAAAATTTTATGCTCATAAACCGCAATAATCTTCCCCAGAGTTTCCGGGTTGAGAAGCGGAGAAAGCAGAACAGTGGAAGGGCGGTTACCTTCAAATGTTTTATACGGTATTAGATGCTCCTCAACCCCTTCACCTCTGACCTCTTCAGCTGTTTTGCCGAAAGCAAAGGCTTCAGCCTGGGCAATCATATTTGCAAGAAGCTTGTTATGATGATCACGGTCACCTTTAAGGGGGTTGGCAAAACCAATCAGATCGCATGGTATAATTTTAGTCCCCTGATGCATTAGCTGAAAAAATGCGTGCTGCCCGTTTGTTCCCGGCTCACCCCAGATTACCGGTCCTGTCTGGTAATCTACCCTGACACCCCCTCTGGTAATGCATTTACCATTAGACTCCATATCCCCCTGCTGAAGATATGCGGGGAAACGGTGAAGATACTGCTCATATGGGAGAACCGCAAATGTTTCGTAACCGAAAAAATTATTATACCATATCCCAAGGAGCGCCATAATCACCGGAATGTTCCTGTCAAAAGGCTGATTCCTGAAATGCTTATCCATAGCATGGAAACCATTAAGCAGCTCCATAAACCGGCTGTATCCTATTGCTATCATAATTGAAAGCCCGATTGCTGATGTAAGAGAATACCTTCCCCCTACCCAGTCCCAGAACTGGAACATATTATCAGGATTGATGCCGAATTTAATAACTGCTTCACGGTTTGTTGAAAGCGCAATAAAATGACGCTCTACAGCCTTTTCATCACTCGCACTATTGAGCAGCCATTTTTTTGCTGTAAGAGCATTAGTCATGGTCTCCATTGTAGTAAATGTTTTCGAAGCAACAATAAAAAGGGTCTCCTCAGGATCAAGACCTTCAAGGGCTTCTGCCATATGGGTCCCGTCAACATTGGAAACAAACCGGATATTCAATTTTGGATGTGAAAAAGCTTTAAGGGCTTCACATACCATCACCGGACCCAGATCTGACCCGCCGATACCAATATTAATAATATTCCTGATTGCTTTCCCGGAAAAACCGGACCACTTTAAATCGCGTATTAATTCCGCCACAGGCTTCATCTTATCAAGCTCGTTTCGCACATCCTGAAGAATATCTCTCCCTTCCAGAATAAACGAAGCATCGCTGGTATTTCTCAAAACAGTATGCAGAACTGCCCTGTTTTCTGTTCCATTAATTTTTTCCCCGGTAAACATCCTTTCAATTTCGTTTTTAAGATCACATTTTTCCGCAAGATCGAAAAGAAGCTTCATTGTTTCTTCTGTAACCAGATTTTTCGAATAGTCAAAATACAGCGATTCATCCTCTACTGTAAAACGCTCTCCACGCTGAGGATCATTTTCAAAGAGCTGCCTCAGATGTTTATTTTTAATTTCTGAATAATGGGAAACAAGCTTATTCCATTCCTTCATTGAAGTAAGTTTTTCTCGATTATGCATAAGCAGGACTCCTCTGGAAATACCTCATATCCGGTTACCGGATATATCTTTTAGTGTTACAATGCTTTTACCGTTATCCCCGCCGTCTAAGGCGGCTCGGACAATGAAGCATTTTAGTTAAAATATAAATTATGGAATTAACACAGCTAAAATATATTATTTACACAAAAAAAACAGAAAGTCAAGATTAAAATGTTAGTATAAACAAAATCCGGTTGTTTAAAGGAGGGAGAATTAAACCCGGTTTTATTCTCCAGAGGGAGAATGAATTGAAGAGTAATATAAACAGAAGTCATTGATACAGCATCGGGCACAAAGAGGCTCTGATTTGCAGAAATCTTTCCCGTGAGCAACGATTAAGGCATGATACTCATTATATGCTTTTACGCTTCCCTGCATAGTGGAATGGAAAAATCTCTGCACATCATCATAGCTGCTTTCAGAATTTATCTGCCCAAGCCTGGAAAATATTCTCTTTGTATAAGCATCTACAACAAAAATTTTACGATTAAAGGCATAAAGAAGTATTGAATCCGCAGTTTCCGGGCCTATCCCTTTAATGCTGAGAAGATCCTTTCTGATCTGAAGGGTCTTCCCTTTAAGTATCTCTTCAAAAGAAAAATCCTTTCTTTCAAACCACTCTATAAAATTCTTTAGCTTTATTGCTTTCTGATTAAAATATCCGGAGGGTTTTATCTTATCAGCAATTATTGAAACAGGGGTATCTTTAATTTTACCGGGATTAAGCATACCGGCTCTTTTAAGATTATGAATAGCCTTTTCAACATTAGTCCAGGCAACACTTTGTGTAAGTATTGCACCTGTAATAATTTCAAACATTTCGTCATAGCAGGGCTTATTCTTTATTACGCCATAACAGCTTAAACCGGTTTCAACACTGAAAAGAGGCCACCACCCCTGGGGGCCGTAATTTTTCTTCAGCAGCCGGTAAAGCGCTGCCGGGTCTGTCATCATGGGGTTACCGGGAGTCTCTTTGAATCAGCGGTTTCAACAAGAATGATTCCATCCTCTTTATACTTTTTAAGAAGGAAATGGGTAACTGTTGACTGAACTCCATGAATTGTTGCCAGTTTTTCCGATACGAACTGAGCCACTTCCCGCAGATTCTTTCCATCAACCTGGACCAGGAGATCGTATCTCCCTGATATTAAAAATACAGATGTCACTTCCGGGTACCTGTATATTGTTTCAGCAACAGCATCAAAACCGACTTTCCTCTCAGGCATTACCTTTACTTCAATAAGAGCCTTTACCTCATCACTCTTAACCCTCTGCCAGTTGACAATAGTCCTATACCCCAGAATTATCTTATCCCGTTCAAGCCTTTTGATATATTCAGCAACTTCATCAACAGGGATACCTGTCTGAAGTGCAATCTCACTCTCGCCGGCCTTCCCGTTACCGGAGAGTACTTCCAGTATTTTTTCCATTTTTTCATCGGTTTTATAAGGCTTCATAATGAAATACTCCAAAAAAAAGTAATGTTTTTAATCAGGGTCTGAAATACCCCTTACCCAGCATTGATGAGTCAAGATAGGTTGTAAGAATATCCTCAACATGGAGATCAAATCCCTCATCTTCCATAGATTTAGGCACATTGATACTTTTTATATAGGACTTGCACTGATTGCAATAATATACACGGTAAACAGGGTTCTCAGTAAACTCAAAATAACCCTGCTCCTTCTGTTCAGAATTACCGCAGAAAGTACAGGTCACACGCACAAACTTCCACTCATTTTCGCAGAGTGCACAGCTTAATATTCTCTGATTATCCTTAGAACCTGATATTTTCCCCATTCCAGGAAGATATCCGCAAAAAGGACAATGATTTTCAAGCCAGTCTTCATCCGATTCAAGTCTAAAACCGGAACTGGTTCTTATAAAAACCATAAGCGGCTTAAATACATTATGTAAAACAAAAATAAATTCATCCAGATCGAGTTTACACGAAGAAGCCTGTTTTTCCAGACCATCAAAGTCTCTGTTAATGAGCTGTGCAAAAACATCAGGAGCAAAACCTTTGAATTCCTTAGCCAGAGTATCAAAATTAAGACCGCTGTTATCCTTTTTAATCAACTCAATAATATTATTGAGAAGCTTGTCAAGTTCACCCGTAAGAGCATCAGTGAATTCAAGCAATTCCGCTTTAAAAGCAGGCAGATTCTTATCTCCGGTTTTAAACAGCGAAGCACCCTGTGAATCGAGGTTTTTAATAAACTCCTCCTGCATAAGAAAAAGCTTATGGTAAAAATCGAACATTTCCGGGGTGATACTGCCGCTTTTTAAAGCAGACTCTTTTTTTGAAATCAAATAGGTACTATGCTCTTTCATTATCACTTTTCTTTATCTTTGTCTTTTTCATCATTTTCACCTGTCAGCGATCTTTTAAATTCTCTTATACCGCCTCCAATATCCTTCGCAATTTTCGGAATTTTTCCCGCACCAAAAAGAACAAGAACAATCAGAAAAATTATGGCTAATTCCCAAATTCCGGGCATACTCATAAGACACCTCTCAACTCATTTAATATAATGTCAGTATTTATTCCCGCAGAACTGCGTAAGATGGTAATTCTGAAGCAGTTTCCAGGATTAACTACTCACAAGATTAAAAATCTTATTAATCTAGGATACATATCCTGAATCAATCAATTGTGTCAATAACTCTACCGGAGTTAATTAAAATAATTATACAGCGGATGTAAGTCTGATAGTTTTTTCAGTGGGATCTTCAAAAAATTTTACATTCTCTATACTTTGTTCAATCTTCTTGACACTCTTCTTTATATTAAGGAGAACACCGCCATAAATTTTATTGGTAACAATAACAAAAGGCTCTTTGTCAGGTTTATTCCTGACTTCAATATCTTTTGCCTCCTCAATAAGTTTCTTCATGTCCCTGTTGGCATTACTTAAATCATTCAGGAGAAGAAGACAGTTTTTCTTCTTGATAGGGGGGAGTATCTTAATATACTCCTTCGGGTTCTGAAATATCTCATCGCCAAACTGCATTTTAAGCTGATTATTAATCTCGTCCACTTTATCTTTAACTATTTTCACTTCCGCCCTTTTATCTGCAAGCTCCTTTTCAACAGCATAATTACGCCCCACAGCAATACTTGTACTGGTTTCATTCTGTGTCCCTATTACACTTGCTCTTACTTCATTTAAAGCTACAAGTTTACCGCCTATTATTTTCCCTGTGGGGGAATTAACAATTATCGAATCATAGGATACAATATCGCAGTTTATTATTGAGTCCTCGATTATTACACTCTTCATTGCCTCAACTTTTGCGTTCTGCATAAAGCGTGCCTTAACCTCCCCCCCTGCAATAAGCTTTACAGACTCCTTCCCTACAACACCAAGTTTAACGTAAATACTCCCTCCGGCAACAAGCTGGGCATCCTCCACATCTTTCTCAACGATAATGTCGCTTGCAGCCTTAACTTTAAACCCCGGTTTAACTGAACCTGTAATATGAACAGTCCCGTTAAAATCTATATTCCCGGAATCAAGATCAATATCTCCATTTATCATAGCTATAGGGAGAACCGAAACCTTATTCTTTTCAAGTCTTACACATCCGTCAAGGCCGGCCAGAAATACTTTAGCATCAAAACCTGACTGGACAAGGTTATCACCCTTTCTATAACCCTTTGCAGGTTCCTTTGAAGCAGGTATTTTTTCACCAAAAACATCAAATCCGTCTTCAGATTTAATACCGGGCACATGGAGAAGTATCTCCTGATTTTTCTGAACCTGTATAATAGAATCAACCTCTTTAAAGTCGATTCTGCCATCTGCCAGAATTTTACCCGCCTTTTTCTCAAGATTTAAAAGCGGCTCATAATAGTCATCATATCCATTTACCGGCTCCCGCCCCTCGGCAACGAGCACTCGCACAAGACGGGGCTGAGCTGCATCAAGTTCACCAATCTGCTTTTCAAAATCCTCTTTTGGAGTAATATAAACAACATTCTCTCCCCTAAGCACCTCTTCAACCTCCCTGTATGGGGGGAACTGGCCAGTGCGTGAAGGGAAGACATTATAATATGCTTTCAGTTTATCCTTGCCATAGACTAAAGGAGAAAGGACCTGTATTTTTTTATCCTTAAATATAATAAAACCATAATAGGAAGCTTTATATACTTTTTCTATATCATCAAAATATACACCCTGACCTGCAGTAAAATTAAAATAGTCTATTACCTTATAAAAAGTGTAGGCAGAATTAACATAAGAAGCCATATCCTCATGCTCCTTAACATCTACTACTGCAGCAACAATTTCACCTTCAGAGACAAAATTATTTACGGATGATAATACTGTTTTTAACTCACCAGCTTTATTTTTCCGCTGTATCAGTATTGTCTGGACTGTGGGATCAAAATAAAATATTACTTTTCTCATATCCTGTTGCAGATCCTTTTTATATATTTTTGCCTGTTTATATAATCGAAAAAAAAGATAAAATAATTTAGTAAATTAAACACTTCATCTCTATTCGGCATAATAAAGATAAGATATAACCTTTTCAATTGCAACAATATAACTGTGATTTATGCGCTATAAAAGGTCAAAAAGAGAGTAATTTTAAAAATAAAGCATTTTTGTATTAATTCGGCTATCTCAAGGAAAGGAAATTACACTTTTACGGCAGCTGAAAAATAAACCGGAGATTTCCATGGGCGGCTTATACACCAGCCCATGGAAAAATTATGTTTAAAGAAGTCCTTTTTTAATAAGGAGCTCACCTATTTGTATTGTATTAAGAGCAGCACCCTTTCTAATATTATCAGAAACGACCCACATATTGATGCCATTATCAATAGACTCATCCTCCCTTATTCTCCCCACAAAAACATCATCCTTCCCTGCGGCATCAAGGGCCATGGGGTAAATATTTTTTTGAGGGTCATCAAGAACAGTTATTCCCGGTTTCCCCGTGAGCAGTTCTCTTACATCTGCAGGGGTCAGCTTTTTTTCCGTTTCAATATTTATTGATTCTGAATGACCATAAATTACAGGGACCCGCACGGCAGTGGCGGTAAGTCTTATTGAATTGTCCCCGATAATTTTTCTGGTTTCATTGAGCATCTTCATCTCTTCTTTTGTATAGCCGTTATCAAGAAAATCATCAATATGGGGTAGAGCGTTAAAAGCTATCTGATGGGGATATACTGAAACATCTGAAGTATTTTTACCCTGTGAAACTTCAAGTGACTGTTTGATGCACTCCTGTATTGCATTAACACCTGTACCGGAAACAGCCTGGTATGTGCTCACTACAACTCTTTTTATTTTAGCAGCATCATGTATAAGCTTTAAAGGGAGAAGCATCTGTATTGTTGAGCAGTTGGGATTTGCAATAATACCTTTATGCCACTCCACATCCTGAGGATTGACTTCAGGAACAACAAGGGGGACAGATGGATCCATTCGCCAGGCCGAGCTGTTATCAACAACAACACATCCGGCTTTTACTGCTTTTTCCGCCTCCTTAAGACTCACACCAGCCCCGGCTGAAAAAAGCGCCAGGTCATAGCCATTATATGTATCATCAGATGGAGCTTCAACAGTTACCTGCATATCACCAAAATCCACAACACTCCCCACATCTGCAAGATCTACAAATTTTATTTTATCTATAGGGAACTCTCTCTCAAGCAGAATCTTACGGAATTCCTTTCCAACAGCACCAAGGGCGCCAACAATCACAACTTTATACTTTTTCATATTCCCCTCCATCGAATTATATCTGCAAGCTTCCCGCCATTAAGTTTTTTTGTCAATTAAATGGTTAAAATAAAACCAACAGCAAAGATCATCAAGTATTTATTGCTAAACTTATTATTGCTGAAAGTGTTCTATTATGGAGCTTCCTCAAAAGTCAGATTTGAGAGAATTTGTCATTCCTGTTTTGCAAATTCAATTTGTGCAAATACCGGAATCTCCTGATATAATCAGGCCTTAGAGATACCGGCATTCCGCTTCGCTACAGCCGGCATGACAATGAAATTACTTTTTGGACAGCCCCATAAGGAATTGTCCATTTCTATACTAAAATATATTTTCAGGAATTAACATTAAAAATCATTATTCCTTTAATTCTAATCTTCAGCTTTTTCCCGGTAAAATATAGAGACATTACCGATTATATCAACAAGTGCGGCACCTGTTTTCCTGCTCAAATCAAGGGAAAGCTGCTTTTTATCTTCCTTAAAATCTACAAATCTCACCTTTATCAATTCATGGTCATCGATCGTTTTTTCAAAAGCCTTTATTACACTTTCACTTAAACCCTTCTGACCTATCTGAACAACAGGATTAAGGTGATGAGCAAGAGATTTGAGTTCCCTTCTCTGTCTCCCTGATAATTCTTTCATATAAACTCCTCTTAATAGAATATATCCAATTATTAAGCACCAACAGGGGAATCAAGTTTTTTTCGTCAGGAAACTGAAAGTTATTGCAAAAAGAGTGATAATCTTCTATACTTCAGGTTAGTGTTAATTTCTTAACTTTTATTTTAAGAAAAATGCTCTAATTGCACCGCTGCCGAAGGCGGCGGTGCAATTGGAAACAGCAATATTTCACTAAAATACATCTTCAGGAATAATTACTGACTACAGGTTAATAATAAAACGGAACAGGGAAATGCTTCAGGATATTTACTCAAAAGCAATAATTTTTGCAGCTAAGGCTCACAGGGGTCAGAGCATACCGGGGAGCGAAATCCCCTATATTGTTCACTGCGCCAGGGTCTGCTGCGAGGCAGTTTCTGCGACTGAAGAAAGGACAGACCTGTACCATGAACTGCTGATAAACTGCGCCCTTCTTCACGACACTCTTGAAGATACTGCAATATTATATAATGATATTCTTTCTGAATTTGGAGAAGATACAGCAAAAGGGGTGCTGGCTCTTACAAAAAATAAATCCATAGAAACAAGCCTGAGAATGCAGGACTCTTTACTGAGAATAGGGAAGATGACACCGGAAATCGCTATTGTAAAAATGTCTGACAGAATAACCAATCTTGATCCGCCCCCTGCTCACTGGGACAATGAAAAAATATCAGCCTACCTGGAGGAATCGGAAATAATATTCCTTCACCTTGAGGGATCAGATAAAAGAACTGCAAAAAGGCTCATGGATAAGATAATTAATTACAGAAAATTTGTATCACGGTAATTTCAGTCATTTATACTTTAAAGGCCATAATTTTTCCAGCCTCTCCTTCAAAGCTTTCTCCCCTCCATGATCTGTGGGCCTGTAAAAAACCTTTCCGCTAAGGTCATGAGGCAGATAATTCTCTTCAACAAATGAACCTTCATAATCGTGGGGATATTTATACCCTTTACCGTAACCGGAATTTTTCATCAGGCCGGTTGGCGCATTGCGCAGATGCATAGGTATTTCCCTGTTATCAGATAGAGCAACAGCTTTTGCTTCTTTAATCGCTTTATATGATGCATTGCTTTTGGGGGATGAGGCGAGAAATATGGCGCACTGGGAGAGAATTATTTCCGATTCAGGCATACCTATATTCTTTACTGCAGTAAAGGTGGTCACTGCAAGTGAAAGGGCATTGGGAACAGCATTACCAATATCCTCAGAAGCGAAAATTACCATTCTTCTTGCAATAAATTCCGGATCCTCACCTGCAAGAATCATTTTGGAAAGGTAGTATACAGCTGCATCAGGGTCAGAGCCCCTCATTGACTTAATGAATGCGGAGATTGTATCGTAATGCCTGTCACCTTTCCTGTCATAATAAATCATTGTATTTTCAAAGGCTTCTGCAACTGCATCTGCTGTAACCGGGCCGCTACCGGAAATAAAGCATGATACTTCAAGCACATTAAGCATTCTTCTTGCATCCCCGTTCCCAAGGAGTGTGAGGGTTTCCTTTACTCCTTCTTCAAACTTGAGGTCTCTCTCTTTAAGGATAGAATCATTTTCTATTGCATTATCCAGAATTTTTTTAAGAGCCTGATCACTGAGCCTGTTGAGCTTCAACACACGGGCACGGGAAAGGAGGGGGGAAATGACACTGAATGAGGGGTTTTCTGTTGTGGCGCCGATTAAAACAATATCGCCTGACTCAACAGCACCAAGTACTGCATCCTGCTGCGCCTTATTAAAACGATGAATTTCATCCAGAAAAAGAAGGGTCTGGAGTCCTCCTCTTCTGTTTTTCTCCCCTTCTCCAATAACTTTTCTTACATCCGCAACCCCGGCTGAGATAGCGCTTAGATAATAATATTCCATAGAACAGCTTTCCGCTATAATCTTTGCCAGTGTGGTTTTCCCTGTACCAGGATCACCCCAGAGTATCATAGAAAAGGCTTTCCCGCTTTTTACCAGGGTCCGGATCAGTTTCCCTTCACCGGTCAGGTGTTCCTGCCCTATATAGTCATCAAGTGAAAAAGGTCTGCATCTTTCGGCAAGTGGAGTTATTGCATTATTGTTTACAGGGAAAAGATCGCCGCCTCGATTCAACATAGCAGCCCTCCTTGAATATTGCAGAGTTAATAATATTTCAGTGGTAATTATTTGTAAAGATATCTTATGATATAATTATGCTGTTTTCAATATCGAGACTGTCTCAAAAGTCGGATTTGCAAGGAATTGTCATTCCGGTTTTGCAACTTCAATTATTGCAAATACCGGAATCTCCTGATTAAATCAAGCCTAAGAGATACCGGCATTCCGCTTCGCTTCAGCCGGTATGACAGGAAAATTACTTTTTGGACAGCCCCGATATTAGTGCATTTTATTCCAAATAGAAATTAAGGGATTAACTATGATATTTCAGTAAATAATTAAAAAAGGCTGTTCATTATTGAACAGCCTTTTTTATAAAAATTGCTAAACCCTTTTAGTCCTTAGCGCCGGCACGTGTCATCTTTTTGCCTTTAGTATTCTGGACCTGCATCCGTCTTATCTTCTTAAGTCTGCGCCTTTCAGCTTCCTCTTTCTTCCGCTTCTTCTCTTCGCTCGGTTTTTCGTAGTATCTTCGTCTTTTCAGCTCTTTAAAGATACCCTCAAAGGCCATTTTTTTCTTAAGATTCTTGAAGGCTTTTTCGATGTCACCATTAACTTCGACTTCTAATGGGCTCGTCATAAAAAATCACATCCTTTATTTTTTGAATTATAGTAACACTTTTATAAAAGAGATTTTTGTCAATTTAAAAATTTACTTTTCCCCCGGAGAAAAAGCCTTTTTCAGGAGATACATTATCTCCTCTCTGATCCGTTCATCCTCCCTATGAGAGTTCTTACCTGCAAAAATTTTCATCCTCTCGCCATAATAGGCTGAAGAATATGAAAACTGAAGCAAAAGAATTATATTATCTATACAGAAAGCAGCCGTATCAGTATTGATACCACTATCAGCAGTCCCGTCCTTAACAGCAGCATTTAGCAGTGTTTTATAATAGGCTGAAGATATTGTTTCCATCTTATTTGACAGCTTTTTAGAAATCTGAGCAAGCCCCTGGGTTGTAGCCTCAAGATAGACCTGGTTCAAAAGCTTATATTCTCTGGAATATTTCTGAACATAATGGATAATCTGATCCAGCTTGTCATAAAGAGATCCCTCACGGTTTTCAATGCGCGAAATAGCCCCTTCAATTACCCGGTAAGCTTCATCCATAATAGTTAGAAAGAGATTCTCCTTCGATTCAAAATACTGATACATTGAACCTATACTGATACCTGCTTTTTTTGCAATCACATTGATATTGGCCGCATTATACCCCATTGAGGAAAATTCTGCAAGTGCGGCATCAATGATCCTGTTTCTCTTCTCATCATTGATCTTTTCAAACTGCTCCTTATGATACTTTACCGGTTTAACTGCTCTTTTATTTTTTTGTGAAGATTTTACCAGTTCCATTATTAAAGACCCTTTATCCGCGCGGGATTAATACCAAAAAAAACCCCGGGAAATATTATATTCTCTTCACATTCACATTTTAACTGATTTCAGTGCAAGCAGATTTTTCAAGTTAACATTGACTGTATATGCTGCATAAAATCATTGAGCTGAGCAGCATATTCCGGTGCGCCTTCAATGGTAACATACCCCTTTGCAACACCCTCAACAAATTCAACATCTCTGAGCAGTACAGCAAGGGCGCCGTCAATGCTGTGAAATCTCATATGTATAAAGGGGCGCTTTCTGGTATAGACACCTCTCCCTGCCTTACTCTGCCCTGCTTTAACACGGAGATATGCGGCAATATCCTCACCGTCAACAGTGATCTGGTATATACGGTCAGGCTGTTTTGTTGTCCACTTTACCATATCAGGGTCACCACCCTTGTTGCACTGGCTCAGGGCGGTTGTAACCATGTAAAATGCAAGTTTTACCTTGAGTCTCTTTTTATCGGGATTTTTCGGACGTGCAGAGGGCATCATTATTTTCAATGACAGGAGCAGAGAAAAGACCTTAGCCAGAAGCAAGGGCTTCCCGAAACCTGTAATTCCAGGAATCACAGGTTTCCCTGCAAGCATATCATTCATTTTTCTGACTGATGAGAATGAAAATCTTATATCAGGATTTTCATAGATCCCCTGCTCAACCCTGAATTCGCCTTTATCAAAAACCAGGCGGGCTCCTATATCCCCGGCTTTATCCTTTGCTGTAAACTGTACAGTGGCGCTTACATGCATGAAACGTTTATCAATCTTCGGATCATCATTTAATATCACCCTGATAACAGGGAAAACAGCATGAGTAAAAAGACGGGCTGCAAGCAATTCTCTCTCTGTAGCCATGGCTTATACCTCATCCTCCCAGCTTTCATCCTCCTCAAAGTCGCGGCCCATCACATCCCTCACCTTTGCAGCTATGCTGTCGCAGTCCAGGCCGTAATAACAGTATAAATCCTCAGGATAACCCACAACACAGAAACAGTCAGGTATGCCGAGCTTTTCAAAGGCGCACCCTTTACCGCTCTTTGCAATGACATCAGCAACTGCGCTGCCAAGGCCGCCCATAATATTATGGTCCTCTATAGTGATAATTCTTCTTGTTTCAAGTACTGCCTTCATTACTGCTTCTTCGTCCATAGGCTTTATTGTATGCATATTAATAACACGTACAGAAAGCCCATCCTGCTCTTTGAGTATCTTTGCAGCTTCAGCAGCCTGCAGTACAGCAATACCGCAGCAGATAAGAGTAATGTCAGTACCATCCGCTATTGTTACTGCTTCCCCTATTTTATAGCCGTATTCCTCAGTCTCATAATATGTAGGTTCAAATCCTCTCCCCACCCGGATATAAACAGGACCGGGATACTCTGCTGCTTCGCGAACAGCACAGGCTGTTTCGATTCCGTCTGCGGGGATTATTACGGTCATATTAGCAAGTGAGCGCATAATGGCTATATCCTCAGTACAGTGATGGGTTGTCCCTGCTGCCCCGAAAGATACCCCCCCATGTGTGGCAATTATTTTAACATTAAGATTCTGATAGCAGATATCAGTGCGGACCTGTTCAAGCGCTCTCATTGCCGTAAATGCCGCCATGGTGGATACAAAGGGAAGGAGCCCCGATTTTGCCATACCCGCAGCTATGCCGAACATATTCTGTTCCGCAATTCCCACATTAAAGAAACGGTGAGGAAACATTTCCCCGAAAATTCCGATCTTTGTGGATTTCCCCAGATCAGCAGTGAGCCCTACAATCTTTTCATTCTTTTCACCAAGTTCACAAAGTACAGATCCGTAGATCTCGGCCTGGGTCATTGTATTGGCATCATAAACTGTCCATGTTGTTCCTGTAACTTCCTTAGCCATAATATCCCCCCTATCCCCTCTCTACCGATTCATGGGCTTTAACCGCGAGTTCTGAATCTATACTGCCGTAATGCCACTTCACCTGATCCTCCATAAAATCAACACCACGCCCTTTTTTCGTATAACAGATTATTACAACAGGGCCGCTCTTTTCACTGTGAGCATAATCTATTGCATCAGCAAGCTCCCTGAAATCGTGGCCATCTATCTCTTTTACAATAAAACCGAAGGCATGCCATTTCTCAGCAAAGGGCTCAAGGCTCATAATCTCCTCAGTGGGCCCGTCAATCATAAGTTTATTTCTGTCAACAAATGTGACAAGGTTTGTAACCTTAAAATGAGCTGCAGACATGGCAGCCTCCCATACCGTCCCTTCATTACATTCGCCGTCACCCAGGATGCAGTAGGTATACCACTCTTTATTCTGGAAACGCGCTCCCAAAGCAAGCCCTATAGACATTGACAATCCGTGACCAAGAGACCCGGTTGAAGCGTCCACCCCCTTTACCTTAAGACTGTCAAGATGCATGCCGAAGTTTGACATAAAGTGATTAAATTCCTTGAGTTCATCTCTATCAAAATAACCGCGAGCAGAGAGCACAGGTGCGTAACCCACCCCGCCATGCCCCTTTGAAAGGACAAGCCTGTCCCGATCCCCCCATTGCGGATCTTCAGGGCGGATATTCATATACTTAAAATAAAGTATTGTCATTATCTCCACCATGCTTAAAGCACCACCTATGTGGGCTCCTCCGGACCAGACTGTGGTATCAATGATATCATGTCTTATCTTCTTAGCCTGCTCTTTAAGTTTTACTATTTCATTCTCTGTTATAGGCATAATGCCCCCCTGAAATTTGTTGTAAAAAATATTAGCTCATTCTGAATTCCGCCCCCTGTCCCCCAAAGGGGGCACGTGTTAATATATCATCATTCTAATATTACTTTTATCATTCCTAAAACTATTTCGATATCATTCTATACATCTTCATCTTTAATCTGTAGTGATCAAATTCCACTACTTCCAAAATAAACAGGTGTTTTGATACTCTGATTCACCTACTTACTCAAAAGATCATTCTACGTGCCCCCTTTGGGGGACAGGGTGCTGGCCAGGAGAAATGCTGTAACAAATTATTCCCGCGGCCCTGCAGAGCAGTTCAGAATCGATCACCATATTTCCTCTTTACTGCTTTAAATGCATCATCTGCAATATTCCATGTCTGCTTTATATCCTTTTCAGTATGTGCTGTTGAAAGAAACCAGTTGTGATGCGAGGTAAAATATGCCCCTCTTCGTGTGCACTCACCGCACCAGTCCTGATGCAGCATAAGTGAGGGATCATTTGTTATGCGGAGATAAGGCATTGATGGAGCACCCGAAACTTTAAGGTCATAGCCGTAAGATGATGCTATGCTGACCAGTCCGTCTAAAAGTTTTTTACCTGTCTTGAGCATAATCCCAGGAGCTTTAATTTTACTCATCTCCTTTAGATTAGCCAGTGCAGCTGCCATAGGTTCAGCGGAGAACCAGTAGCTCCCAGTATAGAATACCTTTGCTGCTGTGCTTTTAAGTTCCTCTGTTCCTGTAAGAGCGGATATGGGGTACCCGTTTGCCATTGCCTTGCAGAAGCATGTAAGATCGCTTTTGTATCCGAAATACCTGTCAGATCCCCGCATATCCAGGCGGAACCCGGCACGTATGTCATCTGTGATAATAAGTATCCCCTCCCTGCGGCATATCTCCTCTATTTTCTGCCAGTAACCTGGAGCAGGGAACTCATTGTCAGCAAATACCGGGTGGTGGTAAGGTGATGAAATGAAGCATGCCACAGACCCGCTGTTTTCCCTTACTGTTTTTTCAAAGCCTGCTATATCATTCCATTTCACAACCAGAACATTTTTTTTATCATCATCAGAAACACCATAGTGCCCATCCCCCTGCATCCAGGAAGACACACCGTGATATCCACCAGAAACCATAATGATTTTGTTACGCCCTGTTGCAGCCCTTGATATCATAACAGCATAATTTGTTACATCTCCGCCGTTCTTTGCAAAGAAAGCCCAGTCTGCTGAATCTACAAGATCTGTCATATACTCTGCAAGTTCAACCATCACAGGAGGCACCCCTGTTACACAATTTCCCTGACTGGCCTGCTTCCGTGCAGCATCATCAACTTTACGGTTCCCGTAGCCAGTCACCATGGGGCCGTATGCACACATATAATCTATAAACTCATTACCGTCAATATCCCTAAATCGGCTCCCCTTAGCTGATACTGTATAAAATGGATATGACGATGCAGGGACAAGTGGGGCAGGACTGTAATGGCCGTATATTCCGCAGGGTATAACAGATGCGGCTCTTTTGAACAACTTTTGTGAAGCGCTATATTTAAATGTTTTCATCTATTATCTCCATTATTACATTCTTCAGGAAAGATAATGCTGCACCCTGTCAAGGAGTATGCTCATATTATCAAGCATGGGGATCAGCCCCATAATTGATACATCGCCTGAAGCTATTGCAGTGAAGGGATCGGATCTTCCATTGAGGAAATCACCTGCTACTTCAAGGTTTTTCATCTCCATTACTGCCATGGGATTTTCTGTATCACCCTTTTGAGCAGATGCCGCACCCCCTGAAAAAGTTATGCTGGCTGAATGGAAACCGGGGAGTATCCTCATGACTACAGTCCCGTCAGGGATTTTTGAAGAGATTTTAATACCGGTGGAATCAAATGCAGCAATTTCCGGGATAGAAAAAGCTGCAGTATTAAGTGTAAGCCTGGTATTCATCTTGAAATAGTCGTTATTTTTGATAAGCTCATCTGTGGGTCTAAGATAATATGAAAGACGGTCTGTAAGCCTGGGGAACTCCTTTGAAAGAAAACCGAGCTTTGTAAAACCTTTAAAGGGGATAGGGTTAGCCTTCCCATCGAACATCCGGTTAAGATGTGATGGAGATATAAAAAATAATACAATTGAAGGATTTTTCATGCTGCCCCTGGCAACTTCACACTTACCCCTGCTGAAATGCAGAAATGCAGAAGGTCCATTCCTTACGATAAACTGGATCGAAATATTCCATGAAGAAATCAGATCCTTCATTTCTTTATCATATTCACAGAGATCCTCAAGATTTTTTAAAACAGCATAAAGATTCAGATTTGCCTTTACCAGATCAGAGTCCATTCCCCCTCCTTAAAACCTGAGAATTATTAACCCGCAGAAACCGGGAATAAGGAACAAAACATAAAGAGTGAGTACTTACTCATAAATACCGCATACTTACTGTTGTGTCAAGATTGATTTGATTATTTTTCATAAATTATTCATGCGGGACAGTAATTATTCCTAAAAAAATATCTTTAGGAACAATTACTGTTTTATTTTTAAACTTTTTTTAAATAACTTTAAAAACCTTCAATATATAGATGACCTAAAATAATCTTAAAATCAGAATAATTCAATACATTAAAAAAATTAAGCATTTCTACTATATAAAAAGTGACTATTAAACCGTCTTCATCATAATTTGCAGTAAATGTTATAGTAAAAATTAGTACTAATGGTAACTTTCTTAATTCAAACTATACTATTAGAATGATATTAGTAGTATATACTTTAAAAAAATACACTGAACAAATATAAATTAGTACATTTAAGCCGGGTGCTTTATTTTATTAGAGATAACTTCGAATTAAAGAAATTTTAGAAATGCAGGATTAAATGAAAACAAAACTTAAAATTACAGGCAACATTCTTATTTATTATACTGCGATAATGCTTTTCATGGTTATTGCTGTCTCTACAATAATGGGAGTTGCAATCTCCCGCTATCAGAAGGAACATCTTTTAATGGCTCATATTGAGTTTTATCCTGAACTGATTAATTTCCTTGTAAAAAAAGATCCGGAAATACTGCATGCTATTTCAGAATATAATGTATCCGGCAAGTTCACTGAAAATCTTAATACTATTATTGATGAGATCCTGGAAATCAAGGGTATAGATAAAACAGCTATATTAAATATTGATGGAGATACAATTTCAGGTACCCCTTCCGGAAATGATTCATTGATAAATTTAGATGAAAACGTTCAATTTTTAAAAGCTTTATCCGGTTCTACCAGCTATGAATATATAGAGCATAATGATAAATACTATCTGGGAATTTTTATTCCTGTAATATCGGATAATAATATAATTGGGGTAATCTATCTTTCCGAAGGAAACGGACACTTGAAATCAATAATCCATAATAGAAAATCTACAATCTGGATTATAATTTCGCTTTCAGGAATATTGCTTTATATTCTGTTATTCTCTACCTTTTATCATTCATACCGCAATCAGAAAATAATAAATAAACAGTTAAGACAAACACAGGATGTTACAATTTTTGCTCTCGGTTACCAGGCGGAACTTCGGGATCTTGAGACCGGGAAGCATATTGAACGGACTTCAGCATATGTCTCTTTACTTGCAAATGAACTGAAAAACCGTATTGAATACAAAAAATACATGACAGAAGATTACATTTCAGATCTGGTCAGATCCGCACCTCTACATGATATAGGCAAAGTCGCCATACCAGACAAAATTCTTCTCAAACCTGGTAATCTGACAGATGATGAATTTAAGGTAATTCAGGGCCACACTCTTCACGGGGCGAATATTCTTGAAAAAGCAGAAAAGAGACTTTCATTCACCTCTTTCTTTAAAATTGCCATACAGATGTGTAAATACCATCACGAAAAATGGAACGGCACAGGATATCCATCACAACTCAAAGGCGAAGATATACCTCTCTCGGCAAGGATAATGGCACTGGCCGATGTTTACGATGCACTGAGTACAGTACGCCCTTATAAAGTTGCTTTCAGCCATGAGAAGTGCGTAAGTATAATAACCGAAGAGAGCGGAAAAAGTTTTGATCCGGAAATCGTCGGTGTTTTTTTAGAAAAAGAAAAAGAATTTAAAGAGATATCAATCAAAATGAAAGATGAATAAATTCTTTTAATTTTTTTTCTAATCTAAACTGGTACTTTGAATCCGCAAAGCATTTATCAGTACAGACAGTGAACTCAGTATCATTGCAAGTCCGGCGATAGCGGGATTCAGCAGTCCGGCTGCGGCTATTGGTATACCTATTGTATTGTAAATAAAAGCAAAGAAAAGATTCTGCCTGATATTGCGCATCACAAGAACACTTAAGGTTTTCGCCCGTGAGATTCCGGATAGATCTCCCTTGACCAGGGTAATTGATGCACTCTCCATGGCCACATCAGTACCGGTTCCCATAGCTATACCCACATCAGCCTGAGTGAGTGCCGGTGCATCATTAATCCCGTCGCCTGCCATCCCGATAATAGCTCCAGACTGCTGCAGCAATTTAACTTTATTATATTTATCCTCCGGCAGACAGTCCGCCTGAAAGCCATCAAGCTTTAACTCTATTGCAACCGATTCTGCAGTAGTTTTGTTATCCCCTGTCAGCATAATGACTTGCACCTTACGACGGTGGAGCTCTTCAACTGCATTTGGTGTACTTGCTTTTATGGGGTCGGAAACACTTATTATACCCTCTGCTTTTTTATCTACTACGACAAACATAACTGTGTGTCCTTTTTTTCTAAGACCTTCAACTTCTGTCATATCGGGGAATGAACTGACATGAAGATGGTTCAGCAGTTTCTCGTTACCGACTGCAATTTCTTTACCGCTTACAACTGCTGTTACACCCATACCATTCAGGGTGTTAAATTCCTTAATTTCAAGCAGATTTATATTCTTTTCTTTTGCAGAATTCACAATTGTATTTGCAAGTGGATGATTGCTGTTATTATCTACTGATGCCGCGAACTGCAGTATCTCGTTATCACTAAAGCCGCCGATACTTTTAAATACCTGTAATTCCGGCTTCCCGGCAGTAAGAGTTCCTGTCTTGTCCACCAGAATTGTGTTCACCTTCCTCATCTGCTCCAGGGCAGAAGCGTTCTTGATAAGGATTCCATACTTTGCACCTTTACCCATCCCCACCATAATTGAAACAGGCGTGGCCAGGCCAAGCGCACATGGACATGCAATAATCAGGACAGATATGGCGTAAACAAAACCAAGATCCCATCTCCCTAAAACAGAACCCCATATTATGAATGTCAAAGCAGAGAACGCTAAAACCGCCACAACAAAATATTTTGACACTATATCAACCATTTTCTGAATTGGAGCTTTGGATCTGGAAGCTTCATTAACCATCTCTATTATTCTCGACAAAAGAGTGTCGCTTCCCACTTTTTCCGCGAGCATTATGAAACTGCCGTTCATATTTATTGTACCGCCGGTGACTTTATCTCCGGGATTTTTCTCTACCGGGATCGGTTCACCTGTTATCATCGATTCATCAACAACGCTGTTCCCCTCTATCAGGCTTCCGTCAACAGGTATCTTATCCCCCGGTTTTACCTTGACGCGGTCATTAACAATCACAGAGTATAAAGGAATCTCCACTTCCACCCCGTCTCTGATTACCAGAGCAACAGCAGGTACAAGATTTAACAGTTCCTTCACAGCTCTATTAGTTTTAGCATGAGCAAGCATTTCAAGCATCTGCCCCAGAATTACAAGTGTTAATATGACAACAGTAGCTTCAAAATAGAGTTCGATCGTGCCATTCTCATTTAATAAAGCTTCCGGGAAAAATTCCGGGAAAAATACACCGGCAATACTGTAAAGCCAGGCTGCCCCTGTACCAATAGCGATAAGTGTAAACATATTCAGGTTTAAAGTTAAAATGCTTTTAAAACCTTTCAGGTAAATAAAAAACCCCGAGTAAAAAACAACCGGGAATGTAAAAATAAACTGAATATGCAGATTAAGTCGATGTGAAACAAGACCCGCAAGTACATCTTTCAGCCCAGGAATAACTCCACCCATTGCAAGAATAAAAACTGGAAATGAAGAGATCAGTGCAATAATGAATCGCCTTTTCATTAAATAGTAGGCTTCCATTTCATCTTCTTTTTCATCAGGCGGTGCTCCAAAAACTACAATCTTATCAAGATGCATTCCGCAAACAGGACAGTCACCAGGCTCAGGATAAGTTTTCTCCCCTTCGCAGCGCATTGGACAGATATATTTTCCGCTTTGAGCTTTCTCTCCGGTTACAATTTTAATCCCCGAATTAAGATTCATCTCCTGAAAAGCACACTGACAGTTTATTTCGCATTTTCTGCTGCAATCGTGATCACCGCAGATACACGCGGCATGGTTATGTTTAATATTTTGTTTTGCCATCTATTTAGCCTTTTCTTCAGCAGGTTTCAGCTTCATACCACACACAGGGCATTTCACCGCTTCCGGATATGTTTTCTCACCTTCACATTTCATCGGGCATATGTACAACATATAAACCTCCTTAATAATTTATGATTATTATCGATGCTATTTCCTGAGCATCTATTTCAGTGGGAAAACTTTAAGCTATATATCTCTGCCGTTTCCAAATGCAGGGAGAACAGATACTTTTTTACAAAAAAGTTTCACTAATTATTCCTAAAGATATCTTTTAGTCGTCTTATTATGCTGTTTTCAATACCCCCGACGCCTTCGGCGGTGGGGATATCAGAGCATCTTATTTCAAACAAAAGTTAAGGAATTAACATTGAAAAAGTTTTAGAATTTATACTGAAATATTATAATAAATATACTGTTTAAAAAAGTAATTCCCAGAAATATTGAAATTTTTTTTGTTTTTCCCATGGATATCCAACTCTCTTCATCCAGATATCAATTAATAAGTTGAAATATGCATAATACTCATTACTATAATTGTATAAGATCTATTTCATTGATAAATCCGCGTATAAAATAGAGGTACCGGATGAACAATGATAAACAGGTTTTATAAGTTGTGCCTGTTTAAATCACGAGGTAGAATGATTATTAAAACAAGTTCAAAATACAATCTGGCATCAAAGTTTTACGATCTTATGGAGACTGGTATTGAAAGGAGGCTCTTTTCAAAACTGAGAGAGAAGGTAATACCGCTTGCATCAGGAGATGTACTTGAGATCGGAGTAGGTACTGGTAAAAATCTTCAGTATTACAAAACTCCAGTAAAAGTATCAGCAATAGATTTCAGCAGGGGGATGCTCAAAAAGGCAGAAGATAAACTTAAGCGTCTGGAAAGACAGGATATAGAATTGATATTGATGGATGCCCAGAATTTAGATTTTGAAAATAATCGGTTCGACTCCATTACAGCCGCCTTTGTCTTCTGCACTGTACCCGATCCCGTTAAAGGTTTTAATGAAGCATATCGCGTTTTGAAACCCGGAGGAAAGGCGTATTTCACTGAGCATATGCTGACAGATAATTCTTTCATTAATTCTATTCTTTTTATTATGAATATCTTCAGTAAAATATTCCTTGGAACTTCCATGATAAGAAAAACAGAGAATAACATTAAAGAAGCAGGTTTCAAAATTATATCCAGTGAAAGATATCTCAATGGTATAGTTAGAGTTATTGTTGCAGAAAAAATATAAAAGCAAGTGTATTTAAAATAACAAGAATCCGCCATATCTGTGCAAAAAAACAGATGTATAATAATATAATAGTCCTGTATAAGTATCATTCTTATACAGAAAAGGCCTTCTTAATGATAAAAATTATTTCTTCACGTATCTGCTTATCATCCTTAAGGGCATTTTTACCTGCAAAAGTTTTCATATTCTTCACCATTGCCTCGAATCAGGCATGCTGCCTGTCCATATATCTGTCAGTATAATTTTTCCGGAACTCCCTGTAATCTATACCCATCTTCCCGATTTTATAATTTAATATCCGCTTTGTTGTTCCAAGCTCAGCTGCTGCCAGGGAGATATTACCCCTGCTCATTTTCAGGCTGTCAATAATCAGCTCCTTTTCAAACATATGTGTCATCTCCTCCAGGTTACCCTGAACCGGAGCAGCTTTATCTGCTATCTGGAGAGAGGGGGGGAGATGATAATTCCTTACAACCTCTTCATTGCAGAGGATCACAGCCCTCTCCATACAGTTTTCAAGTTCGCGCACATTGCCGGGCCAGTGGTAACTGGCCAGAAGATTAATGGCGTCTGTACTAATTCTTTTAATCTTCCTGGAAAACTTAAGAGAATAGAGCTCCAGGAAATAATCCGCAAGAAGAATGATATCGGTTTTACGGGACCGCAACTCAGGTGCATATATGGGAAATACATTGAGCCTGTAGTAAAGGTCCTCCCTGAATTCACGGTTTTTAATTTTCTCCTCAAGGTTCTGATGTGTTGCTGCAACCACCCGTACATCAAGAGGGATGGTTTCTGTTCCCCCGACCCTTTCAAATGATTTCTGCTGCAATACCCGGAGAAGGTGAACCTGCAATGAAATATCAAGATCACCTATTTCATCGAGAAAAATTGTACCTCCGCAGGCTGATTCAAATTTACCTTTTCTTGTTTTATCCGCACCGGTAAAGGCCCCCTTTTCGTAACCGAAAAGTTCCGACTCAATAAGATTTTTCGGAAGAGCAGCGATATTCACTTTTACAAAGGGGCCGTTTTTTCTTCTGCTGCTATTATGAATAGCATCCGCAATAAGTTCCTTACCTGTTCCGCTTTCACCTGTAATAAGAACAGTGGTATCTGTTTCAGAAACCAGAAGTATCTTTTCATAGACCTCACGCATAACCTTTGAGCGCCCGATTATTTTACCCTGTACCGAGCTGCTGGAAAGTTTTTTTCTTAAAGCCTCATTCTCCTGACGGAGTTTCCTTTCACTCTCTATTATATCGATTCTGTTTTTGAGAAATTGAGCTATCATTATTGATATTGTTGTGAGTACCAGGAATTCCTCATTCAGGTCTTTCTCTTCATTATTAATCATATCAACAGATATAGTACCAATAACAGAATTGTTAAGCAAGACCGGGACACAAATGAAAGAAACCCTGTCGTCGCTCCCAACTTTTCGCGCTCCAGTCCTGTTTAAAAAACGGGGCTCAGATTTGATATCCATTATAATTACAGGTTTACCGGTTTTAAATACAGTCCCTATAATACCCTCACCAGGCCTGTATACACTCCTGCTCACCTCATCATCTGTATATCCCTGGTAAACATCAGCCTCAATACTGTCATCATCCTGATTATATATGTTTATCATACCCCTTTCAATCTTATAGTGGGAGGAAAAAATCTTAAATACATTATCAAGAAGAAGATTGATATTCTCGTTCCCTCTGAGAAACTCAATCCCTATCTGCTCAAGAATCCCTGTCTGCCTGTTATGATTTATATTCATATTCATACACTTAACCTGAGATTTTAATAAGCTTCATGAAAACTCAAGCTTGAAGCTTCCGTAAACTATAGCATTTCAATAAAATAAAAAAACCCTGATATCCATTAAACAGAATCAGGGTTAAATCAAAGTATTTTTTCACAGAATGTTCTTTTGATTAGAGAATTTAACAATTTTGTAATTTATGCGGAGAGATAAGCTGCTCCCCGCATAAATTGTTATATTATTAACCGATTGCTTCCGGTCCTTCCTCCCCTGTCCTGATTCTAATACAGTTTTCCAGGTTAAGGATAAATATTTTCCCGTCTCCGATATTACCGGTTTTTGCCCCTTTAATTATGGCCTTAACCGTTTTATCGACAAAATCATCATTCACTGCTATTTCAAGCCTCAGCTTCTGGAGCAGATTAATCTCAACCTCTGCTCCACGATATGTTTCGGTATATCCCCCCTGTTTACCGCACCCCAGGGAAGTGGTTACAGACATCTTTGCCACATCCTCTTCAATCAAAGCCTGCTTTACATCATCCAGCTTTTCCGGCTGTATATAAGCTATTATAAGTTTCATTCCATCCCCCCTTATTGATTCCTGAATATCTGGAATCCGCTGTAGGATTCCATGCCATGTTCTGCAATATCCAGACCTTTCAGTTCCTCTTCTCTGGTTACCCTTATACCGGCAGTCGCTTTTAATACTGCAAATATAGCATAAGCGGAAATGAAGCTTGCTGCACCATAAGCCGCTACTCCCATAAACTGCACGAGGAAAGAATGCTCTGAGCTGAAAATTCCCACTGCCAAAGTTCCCCATATACCGCATACCAGGTGAACAGAAATTGCACCTACCGGGTCATCAAGCTTAAGCTTATCAAATGATATTACAGATATTACCACGATAAAGCCCGCTATGAGACCTACTATTATTGAACCCATTGGTGTAATCACATCCGCGCCTGCAGTAATACCCACAAGTCCGGCCAGTACACCATTTAAAGCCATTGAAAGGTCAGGCTTCTTCTGTATTATCCATGAGAGACACATGGCACCCATTACACCGGCTGAAGCAGCAAGTGCAGTTGTAACAAATACAAGAGAGACACCGCCAGGATCAGCAGAGAGAACCGAACCGCCGTTAAAGCCGAACCATCCGAACCAGAGCAGAAAAACACCAATTGTAGCAAGGGGCATATTATGGCCCATTATCGGTTTTACTGTACCATTTACATATTTCCCTATACGGGGCCCCAGAAGCATAACCCCTGCCAGGGCTGCCCAGCCCCCCACAGAATGAACAAGTGTAGATCCGGCGAAATCGTGAAAGCCAATTTCACTTAACCATCCGCCGCCCCAGTGCCAGCTCCCTGCCCAGGGATATATGAGAGCCACATAGATTGTACTGAAAATAAGAAAACTCCCCAGCTTAATCCTCTCTGCAACCGCCCCGGATACAATTGTCGCTGCAGTTGCCGCGAACATTGCCTGGAAAATAAAATCAGTCCAGTATGTATAGGCTCCATCAGCATACTCAATTAATCCCGCAGCCCCTTCAGGACTGGCTATACCAAAACCTGCAAAGCCGAAAAAGGCTCCAAAAGAAAAATCACCCGGATACATGAGATTAAATCCCATAACCGCATAGGTCAATATTCCAATCGAAATAATAGCAGTATTCTTGAAAAGAATATTAACTGTATTTTTCGCCCTTGATAAACCTGCCTCTAAAGAGGCAAATCCGAGATGCATTATAAAAACCAGAATTGTAGATACAAGCATCCATGTGTTGTTAACCGCAAACATTGCCTCAGCGCCCGATATGGCAGCTTCTGATTTTGCTGCAAACTCCACAGTTTCAGCTGCAAACAACAACCCCGGTAAAAGAGTGATGCCTGCTGCTGTTATAATTTTAATATTCTGTCGCATGTTTCCTCCTGCGCTGTTTATACTTTACCTGTTATTAAAGCATGTTCCGTGCCATAATTTACTGGAGCAGGATGGAGAGCTGATAAAAGGCTTTTGTTTACAGGGATGTAACATTGAAGGACTTAGAGAGCTTCCATGCTGCAGAAAAGATTTTATATAATAGAGATTCGTATGCCCGGGTGCGGTTATTACGGGATAAAGTTGAGGGACAGGCTGTAAAGAATAGTACAAAATTGTACTATTATCTACAGAAAAGACTTTTTTGTCGCGCTTCTTAACAGAGTTTGAAGGCAAAAAAACCAGCCCGGGATTCCGGAACTGGTTCCCGGGAATGATTTTATTTCACTTTCCTATTTTCATTACTGCAAGGTAACCCTGATGGATCGCCTGAAGAATTGTTGAAGGGGAAGTGCTGTCACCTATCACCTCGAAGGGTATACCTGTCTTCTCAAGTTTATCTGCAATCTTTCTGACAGGTTTAGATCCGGCCGCATTGATGATATTATCAAATTCCAGTTTATGTATTTCACCATCTTTTTCATAAATAACAGTACTGTTTTTTACAGATATTACTTTTGCTTCTGTGATTATTTTCACTTCATAATCATTGATGTTCCCCATAAGAATCCACTTTGTTGATTTGCCCACACCGGCCCCGGCCCTGGGGAGCATCTCAAATACTGTTATATCCCTGGATCCTTTCTTTATAAGCTCATGAAGCCTTTCATCACTCATTGCCCTGTATTTAAAAAGAAAATAAAGTGTATCCGGATCAATAGTCCCCTTCTCGGCAAGAAACTCAGCTGTTTCAAGTCCCACAGCCCCGCCCCCTATAACTGCAATCCTATCCCCAAGATTCGGGTCATTTTCAAGAACATCCCATGCAGATATAACAGATTCATCAGTAATCCCTTCAATAGGGGGGTAAGATGACTGAGCCCCTTCAGCAGCAATAATAAAATCAGGGTTTACATTTATTATCAGATCCTCAGTTACCTCTGTTTCAAGATGCAGATTAACATGATATTTCTCCAGCATCATATCATAATAATATATCAACTCATGAAGCTCATCCTTGTGCGGCGGTGTTCCAGCTATCCATATCTGCCCGCCGATTCTGCCGCTCCTTTCATAAAGGTCTACAATATGGCCCGCCTCAGCAGAACGGTAAGCAGCCTCCAGTCCTGCAGGGCCGGCACCGATAACCATTACTCTTTTCGGGGATCCGGTGCGGGGGATATTTCTCTCACCCTCAAAACCTGCCCTGGCATTGGCAAGACAGCCTACAGGCCGACCGCTGAATAATTCATCTGTACACCCCTGGGAACAGGCAACACATGGACGAATCTCCCGGACAAGACCCTTCAATGCTTTCTCCGGCCAGAATGGGTCAGCAATAAGCACCCGCCCCAGATTTACCATGTCAGCATAGCCCTCTTTGATAAGCTCCTCAGCAATATAGGGGTCAGATATGCGATTAGAGGCAATAACCGGTATAGAAACAGAATTTCTGATCCCCCTTGCAAGCCAGGCCAATCCCCCCCTGGGGAGGTTCATTGCCAGCTGGGGAACCCGCGACTCATGCCAGCCGCCGGTTACACTTATTGCATCAATCCCCGCCTCTTCATATACTTTTGCTATCATCGGCGTCTCTTCATCTGTTGTGCTTCCAGGAACAAAGTCATTCCCTGCCATACGGATAGTGATGGGATAGTCGGGGCCAAGGCGCCTGCGCATCATCTCTATAAGCTCCCTTGCAAAGCGCACTCTGTTTTCAAATGATCCGCCATATTGATCATTTCTAAGATTTGTTAAAGGGGAAAGGAATTGGGAAATAAGATAACCTGCAGAGCCAAGAATTTCAACCCCGTCAAAACCCGACTCTTTTGCCCTTTCAGCGCCCCTGATAAATGACTCCTGAATAATTTTAATATCATCAAGAGTCATCTCTAAAGGTGTCTCTTTGGAATATTTTGAATATACAGCAGATGGTGCAATCGGTTTTCTCCCGTCCATTAATGCTGAATAGGCATAAGCACCGGCATGGTAAAGCTGGATCCAGGCGCAGGCCCCCTCATCCTTAATAACAGATGTAAGCTTTTGAAAGTCAGGAACAGATTCATCATCAGCTATTGAAAGAGCGATAACTCCGGTTCCAGTATTGTCAAAGAGCACAGGCCCCACAGTGATTATGCCGGCTCCACCCTTTGCTCTCTCTCTATAATAGTCCAGATATCTTTGATTGACCTTCCCGTCATAGGAATATGTTAAAGCCAGCGATGGATATACTATACGGTTCTTTATGACTGTTTTATTAATTTCTATTGGTTCAAATAATTTATCAAACACTATAAACTCCTGTAAACTTTTTCAAGAATATCCCCTGTGAGCTCTTCTGCATTAAAATCTCTGCGGAGCTGTTCAAAGGGGATTATAAATCTGCATCCCTCCCTGTATCGGTTACACCCGAATGCGGCGCGCCCCCTTATCATATTACCTTTACCGCATACAGGGCATACAAGAGGAACACTACCCTGAGATGCTGCTCCGGCAGATGGAGCTGAAGAACCTGCAGAGGGATGAATCGAAGGTAATTCAGCAGTTTGAGTTGCGCGGGCTTTTACAGATCGTACTGGAACTTTTTTTACTTGAGAAGAACCGGTTGATGCATTGCCTTGCCCCTTTGCCGGCTTCTTTTTCCCGGCCAGATCTATCTTTTTACCGGTCTCTTTCTTTACATCTGCAACAAGGGATTCCACCATGCTCTTCATCTCTGCAAGGAAGTCTCCAGACTCATGTTCCCCCCGTTCTATACTGCGGAGTTTCCCCTCCCAGATTCCGGTAAGCTCCACAGACTTGAGAAGATCATTCTCTATTGTATCTATAAGCTGTATCCCTGTTGCTGTGGCGACTATATTCTTTTTTTCACGTTTAATATAGCTGCGCTTGAACAGTGTTTCAATTATTCCGGCCCGTGTTGAAGGACGCCCTATTCCGTTATCCTTCATTGCATCGCGTATATCCTCATCATCAGACCATTTTCCCGCTGTTTCCATTGCCCGGAGCAGTGTTGCCTCAGTATGATGTTTTGGCGGCTTTGTCTCCTTTTCCGTAATCTTCGGTTCATGGGGCCCTGATTCACCCTTTACAAATTCAGGTATTATCTGTGCTTCCTCATCATTCTCCTTTTTCTCCTGTCTGGGGAATAAAACGCGCCACCCCTCTTCTATAATCTGCCGCCCTGATGCCTTAAACTTAATGCCTTCCGACTCTCCAAGAACAACAGTATTGGAGACAATAGAGTCAGGATAAAATACTGCTATAAAACGCCTTACAATAAGGTCATAGACTTTGTCATCATTTGGAGGAAGATTCTGAGGATTTACCCCTGTGGGTATGATTGCATGATGGTCTGTAACTTTTGCATCATCAAAAACTTTTTTACTTTTCCTTACAGGCTCCCCCAATAAAGGTTCGATCTCTTTTGCATAAGACTTAAGCCCCTTTAGAATCCCCGGAATTTTAGGGTAAATATCAGAAGGGAGAAATCTGGTGTCTACCCTTGGATAGGTGACAAATTTTTTCTCGTATAGACTCTGTACAATTTTCAGGGTGTTATCCGCGGAAAATCCGAATTTTTTATTGCACTCCACCTGAAGCGATGTGAGATCGAATAAAGGGGGCGGTGACTCTGTTCCCCTCTTCCTGCTGAATGATGTTACAGTAAAATCCTTTTCTCTTATCCGCTGAAGAATAATATCCGCCTCATCCACGCTGCTGAACTTCCCCTCAGATGCAGTAAAAAGCACATCCCTGTATAAGGTTTTAAGCTCCCAGTATTTTTCCGGAGAAAAATTTTCTATTTCATAATGCCGCTTAACAATGAGCGCCAGTGTAGGGGTCTGTACCCGCCCTACAGATAAAACCCCCTTCCCGTTTGCATACTTCAGTGTGTAGAGCCTGGTAGCGTTCATGCCAAGGAGCCAGTCGCCAATTGCCCTGGAGTTCCCCGCCTCATAAAGGAGGTCGTAATCGCTCCCCTCTTTCAGCTTTGTAAAACCCTCTCTGATAGCCTCTTTAGTGAGTGAGGAAATCCAGAGTCTCTTAACAGGTTTTCTGCATCCGGTTTTTTTAAGGACCCAGCGCTGAATAAGCTCCCCTTCTATCCCCGCATCACCGCAGTTTATCACCTCTTCACAATCATTAAAAAGAGATTTGATTATTTTAAACTGCTTCCCTACACCTGGATTTGCTATTACCTTTATATCAAACTTTTCAGGGAGCATGGGGAGAGTGGAGAGACTCCACCTTTTCCATTCAGGGGTGTAGTCGTCCGGCTCTTTTAGTGAGCATAAATGTCCAAAGGTCCAGGTTACCCTGTAGCCGTTACCTTCAAAATAGCCATCTTTTTTTATTGTGGCGCCCAGGATTCGGGCAATCTCTTTTGCAACACCCGGTTTTTCCGCAATACATACTTTCAAAATATTAAAGCCTCAGGATTGTCTGATTTTACTATTATTTCCCAGTGTTAATTACTTAACCATTTTGTAAAACAAAATACTCTAATACCCCATTCTGTTTCTCTTATTTCTTGACACCATAGGGACTAATATTGTAGAAATATACATATACAATCCCGGCGAGGCAATGACATGTCAGAAAAAAAGAAACTGAAACTATCCCTTGGAACTAAGATTGAATCTCTTTTCCAGAAAAAACAGTCGCTCATCAGTCATATAATTAAAATTTATGAAGGCTATTCATTTGAAAATGATGTAATCAACCGATTTATTAATGCGGCAAAAATTTTCGTTGTTGCCACAAGAAAATTCATTATTGATGACTGCTTTACCAAAGCATCAGCTATAGCCTATACAGCAATAATATCACTCATACCGGCTCTTACGGTTGTTCTTACTTTCTACTCGGTATTTTCCGGCGCTGAGAATAAAAAAGACGACCTCTTCCGTGAGGTTTCACTCTTTATGGTTGAACACAGCATTAAAATCAACATCGACCCCTTTTTCGAAGCAATATCGGGACTTATCGATAATGCGGCAAGGATAGGGGGAATTGGTGCTGTGGTAATGCTCTTCACTGCAACCGCAACATTACGGGCTATTGAGAAATCCCTTAATGACATCTGGAAAGTGAAAGTACAGCGATCTATTGTTCAGAGAGTAGTATACTACTGGGCAATCCTTACACTTGGTCCTGTGATGCTTATTGCAGGAACTACTGTAGCCACAAAGCTCTCCACAGCCTTCTCTTCAGCTAACTACAACTCTATTGCTGTTCACAGCAACACTCTATGGGTGGCAGGGAGCAAGGGCACAATCATGACAGGAAATCCTGCAGATATAAAGCTTCAGGCAATTGCTGAAACAGCCATAGATATAGAAAACCAGAAAGTCTTTCTTTATAAAGGCGAAGACCAGATTTTTATTGAAGATGAATCCCGTATAGATCGTGAAACATTTATGAAAAATGATTTTAACGATATCCAGTTTATAAACAACAGGGGATGGATAGTGGGGGACAGAGGAACTGTTCTTATTACTGAGAATGGCGGAAAAACCTGGTCTTTAAGCAAATGGGGAAACTTACGTTTAAACAAAATTCATATGATTACAGCAGAAAGAGGTTTTACAGTATCCGATTCAGGGATAGTTCTTAAAACTGAAGATGGGGGAAAGGAGTGGCAGGTAGTTTTTGGAGGCGATCCTTCAACGAGCTATAAATCAATCGCTTTCAACCAGAATGCGGGTATAATAACCGGGTCCAGGGGTAAAATTCTCTATACCGGTGATTATGGTGCAACATGGACACCAAAAACTGTGAATGAAGCAAAAAGAAAAAACAGGCTCCCTGACCTGAATACAGTATATTTCCCGGACAGAAATAATGTGTGGATTGCAGGGAATGACGGGATAATTCTTCACAGCAGCGACAGAGGATTAAGCTGGTCTCAAAGTAATTTTAAGGAGTACAATTTTTATTCAATGCTCTTTCTCAATAGTAATGAAGGGTACATTGCCGGGGAAAACGGCATGATTATCCGTACAATAAACGGCGGTGAAACCTGGAGGAGCGAAAAAATACCTTCAAACAAAGTGAGCACCCTTCTCCTGACTGATGACAAAATCTGGGCTGCAGGTAATGCCGGTTCAATTCAGTACTCTGCAGCAGGAGCCCACAGCTGGAGCGGGAAATCAGGGAAAAGTATAGTCAATATGGCTGTAAACTTCTTTGCTCCCTTTCTTTTTATCTGGCTCCTCTTTGTTCTTGCCTATACTACCATACCCAACACAAGGGTACCATTCAGGTTTTCATCCATTGGGGCGGCTTTTACCGGAACAGTGTGGGTATTGTTTATACTCCTCTTTATCTACTATGTTAAAGCCTTTGCAACAGGTACTTTCGCTATTTACGGGGCACTTGCAGCTTTTCCGCTCTTCCTGCTCATGGTCTACGCTTCAGCACTCATTATTCTTTACGGCGCACAGGTATCCTATACACTTATGCACCCGGAATCGTACAAAAGCCTTAAAAACACGTTTAAAGATATAAGTAAGGTCAATCTGTTTTACGGGCTTGCCATACTTCACCATATCTATTTCAAGTTTGAATCGGGCAATGGCGCCTCATCCTATAATGAGATTATAAAGAAAATAAAATTCAATGCAGCGGATCTGGATTATTTTATAAAACTATTTACCGACCAGGGCTACATTACAACAGACAGCAAGGGGTTCTATATACCGACAAGTCCGGCTGTAAACATAAAACTCATGGATGTTTTTGACTCAATACATGAATCGGAAATGCATCTCCCCGCATCAGTAAAGAAAAACAGCGCTAAAGCAAATATCAAAGAGCTCTTTGACAATCTTACAAATGCCAGGCATAAGGTTCTGGGGGATATGACACTGAAGGATTTGAAAATATAAATTCTCTAAAATAAAAATTTTAGCGGGAATAGTAACCGAAAATAAAGGGGATCAGAACCTGGTCCCCTTTTATATCATCAGGGACAAGCCCGAAATTTTTTGAATAACGGATCGCATCAAGGCAGGAACCGTCAAGAGATTTATTACCCATTGAATCAAGAATATTAACTTCAACTACATCACCGTTTCTGTTCATAATAAAATAGAGTTTCACCTGCTGACTCTGGATAGCCATAATCCTCATGCTCCCAGGGGCATAGGCGCCTGTTACCGGGTTATACCCTCTGATTACCGCATTAGCCATGGCAGGAGGATACCAGTTTGAAGCTATTTTATCCTTCATTCTCCTGAAATATTCAAAATTTTTAAACTTTGCCGTATTAAAAGAAAACATTCCGTCATTGGAATAGTATATGGCATTTTTCCGGGTAACACTGTTTTTATCAGGAATTGCCACCTGGTGTGCAATCCCTGATGATCCGGAAGAGGAACGGGCACTTGTCCAGGGTCTTTTCAGGCTCATTACAACCTCTGAATCATCATTTAAAATAAATCTCTCTCTCCCCTGATTTACCGCCCTCTGCCCGGATTCAGATCCTGAAGCACCTTTTTTAAGCCTGAACTCAAGGGAGTTATTAAGCCACCTGTCACCTTCTTCTCTGGTAATATACCCTTTGGCAGCAGAATCCCTGTCTGAAAGGAGTGTTCTCTTATCTACAACCCGTCTGTCATCCTGGTTTATATTAACGATAATATCCCTGCCGGTTAATGAAGCCCCTGCTTTCCCCCCTTCATCTTTATAGGAAACAAGTCCGCTAAAATCGGGCATAAGAATACCGAAAAATATTACCAGATGAAGAAAGAATGATATTATAACAAGGAGAGAGAGATCAATTTTATATTTTTCTGTGGCTGCCATAATTTTACTTTGAAGCGGATATTATTTAAAACTTTGATTTTTAGACACATCTATTTTATCTTTTGTTACAAATAGTTAAGCCCGCCAAAAAAGGCGGGCTTAACCGGAATCTATATTATCATATTACTTATTTGCTTCAGCTTCAAGCTGCTTTTTTCTCTCTTCAATAATCTTATCAGCATCTCTCCCCGCAATGGGATCGTAATGTGAAAAGTCCATCTCAAATGTAGCTTTACCGCTTGTCATTGCCCTTAAGTCTGTACTGTACCTGAGCATCTCTGACTGCGGAACCTGCGCCCGTATTACAGAAATATTACTTGATGCATCATCACTGTCCATACCGAGAACACGGCCCCTTCGGCTTGTAATGTCGCTCATAATATCCCCGAGAAACTCCTTGTCAGCGAAAATTCTCACATTCATAACAGGTTCAAGAAGCTGAGGCCCGCTATTTTCCATTGCACTTTTAAGAGCCTGCCTTGCAGCAATCTTAAATGCCATCTCCGATGAGTCAACTGCATGAAATGAACCGTAATAAAGCTCGGTCCATACATCAACAACAGGAAATTTAGCAAGAACACCCTCCTCCATACCTTCCCTGAGACCCTTTTCAACACCGGGGATATACTGTTTTGGAACAACTCCCCCTACAATACTGTCCACAAATTCAAAGCCTTTCCCTCTTTCATTGGGCTTAACCCTGAGATGAACCTCGCCATACTGCCCATGTCCGCCCGACTGCTTTTTATGTTTATACTGGGCTTCACCATTTTTAGTAATAGTTTCCCTGTAGGCTACCCTGGGGATTTTAGTTATTATATCAAGTTTAGTTCTTTCCTTAAACTTGTTAAGAATAATATTAAGCTGCATCTCCCCCATTCCGGAAAGAACGGTTTCAGTAGTTTCAGGATTAAAACCGTACTTCAGTGTGGGATCCTCTTCAACAGCCCGGTTCATAAACTGACCTATCTTATCCTCATCCCCTTTTCTTGCTGCTTCAATAGCAAAAGAAAATACAGGCTGAGGGACACTATAGATAGGAAGAACAACCGGCTTTTTATTATCACAGAGAGTATCAAGGGTTACTGCTTTATCAAGCTTCACAAGCACGCCGATATCACCTGCAGTGATTAGAGGCATTTCAACCTGTTTGTTCCCTATCATGGCAAGAAGCTTGCTTGTTCTCTCTTTTGTTCCCCTTGCGGCATTAAGAATTTCCGTGTCAGAAATGATCTGACCTGAAATAACCTTAACAAAGTTGAACCTCCCCGCGTACTGGTCAATAGCGGTTTTCCACACAACAGCAGCCAGGGGGCCTGCGGAATCAAGTTTAACCGTAATCTCCTTTTCCGGGAAACCTGGCTCATGCCCTTTAAATTCCTTACCAGCCAGGGGAGCAGGGCTGAATCTTTTTATAACTTTAAGAAGATTTTTTATACCTATTATTTTACCTGAGGAACCGCAAATTACAGGAGTAAGCTTTGCATCCCTGAGCTGAATACTTATTCCGCGCCTGATCTCTTCTTCAGTAAGTTCCCCGCCATCGAGAAATTTTTCTATAAGCGCATCTTCACCTTCAGCACCAAGCTCAATAAGGTTCAGTCTCTCCTCATCAGCAATCTCCTTCATATCATCCGGGATATCGGAAACAGTAACATCACTGCCGTTACCCTTGGGTGAAAAAAGTTTCATATCAATTGTGTCGATAACGCCTGAAAAATTCTCACCTTCCCCGTATGGAACACATAGAGAAGCTACATTAACACCAAGGCTCTGCTTAAGATTATCAATTACATTGTCGTAATTGGCTCTTTCTTTATCCATTTTATTTACAAAAACTATTCTGGGGATATTATTCTCCGTCAAATATCTCCAGGCTTTTTCAGTTTCAATCTGTACTCCATCAACAGAGTCAACAACAAGTATTGCTGTTTCCACAGCCTGCAGCGCAGTTCTTGCCTCACCTACGAAGTCTGCTGTTCCAGGGGTGTCGATAATGTTTATTTTAACATCATCAAATTCAACAAAGCCCATTGAGCTTTTTATCGAAATTTTTCTTTCCTTTTCATCATCATCATAATCTGACACAAGTGTGCCGTTGTCTGCTGAACCCATCTTATCGATTTTACCACCAACAAAAAGCATTGCTTCAAGAAGCGATGACTTCCCGGTCCCTCCGTGTCCGATAATCGCGACATTCCTTATTTGTTCAGTCTTGTATTCCTTCAACATCTAAGAACCTCCTAAATTATCTCATGCATACTAAAACCTGTTGTATTGTATAGTCTCTATAATGCGAAAAATAACCCCTGATTATTCAGGAGCTGCGTTTCCATGAAAAGATTGACAATATCTGTTGATTAAATACAGGTGTCACTTTTTTTTGTAAAGTACTTTATTAAATATACAACAGGTGTGCCCAAATATTTAAACTCAATAATATTGTCAATTCTTTGGATAAAACTGCAATTAAGCCCCGGCGGTAACCGTTTAATTTTGTGGGTAATGTCATTCCTGCGCATGCAGGAATCTCGTAACTTTGATTCTTTAAGGAGATTCCGGCACTACGTTATCACTTCGGCCGGAATGACAAATTTTTCCCCCTGAAATTCTACTACTACCGCCCCGGCAATCACCCTGTCCCTTTTTTGCGCTTTAGAAAAATCAGGATCATCAGTGCGGCAATAAAAATTAATGATATATAGAGAATAATATCACCAAACCTGGAGTAGAATGTTCTCCTGTTCATTTCAGGGTATATCGATCCCGTAAAAAAACCTTTCTGTAAAATAGGATAGTCTGCTGTGACCCTGCCGTGAGGATCCAGAATTGCACTTACACCGGTATTCCCCGCACGGACAACCCATATACCATTTTCAACTGCCCTGAATACTGACGCGGAAAAATGCTGGAAGTGTCCATTATAGGTGTCGGTCCATCCGTCATTAGTGATGTTCACAAGAAAATCAGCACCCATAAGCTTATACTCTCTGCAGAGCCTGTGAAAAATCCCCTCATAACAGATAAGAGGCCCGAACTTATACCCCTTCACTTCGAATAACATGGGCTTACCACCAGGTATAAAACTTGATCCGCCAAAACTGTCCACAAGCCTTTTAACAGCAGGGAAAATCTTTTCATAGGGGAACCACTCGCCAAAGGGGACCAGGAAAATTTTAGGATAGGTTTTGACAACCTCCCCCTCTCCGCTTATGAGCAGGGCATTGTTCTGGGGGTAATAATCTATAAATCCTTTCTCAACTTTCCCTTTCACTCCAATCTCACCGGTGAAAAGGGGTTTGCCCCATTTTTTTATATGCTCAAAGAGCCTTCTGTCAAAGAGGGAGATTTTCCCGGAATAACTTCTAAATGATATGGTCTCCAGTGTGGCAGATTCTGACCAGATAATAAAATCGGGATTATGCTCCATAGCCTGCTCAGTATAGATTACAAGCTCATTAAGATTACGGTATTTATTACCGCTCCAGTTTTCCCATGGGGAGATGCAGGTCTGCACTGTTGCAATCTTTAAACCATCACCCTCCTGTTCATCAGGAATGGCCGCAAGCCTTACCAGTCCAGCCAAAGTAATTACTGCAACCAGAATGAGTGAGCCTGTAAAATAGTTAAAGCCGGTTATGCGCCTGAAAATTTTATCACTCCCACTGCTCTTTAAATATGAATAAACAAAAAGAGCCAGAGAGGTACTGAAAAAAATCATTATAAAATTAATCCCCAGTATTCCTGTGATTGCGGAAACCTGGATAAAAGGGGTAAAGGGATACTGGGAGTAGCCTATATATGTCCAGGGGAAGGCCAGAAAACCTATAGACTGTATATAATCAACAAGAATCCATACTGCCGGATAAATGAAAACCCTTAGATTTTCAAATCTCCTGGATAAAGCTTCAGCAGCAGCGATTTTTACAGTAAAAAAAGCCGTAAGGCTTGGAATAAGGAAAAGAAGTATAACCAGGTACCCCCCTGGAACTACCGCACCGAAATTTCCAATCCATCCGTATGCGAGGAGATGACCCGCAAGTCCGGTAATGAAAGAAGCGAAGAACAGATCTTTTATTGATTTATCCCGCACATAAATAAAAAGCGGGACCATGGAGAACCATGCGAAAAAAGGGAAAAATTTAAGAAAAAAAATATCATATGAGGGGAAGGATAAAAAAATCAGTACTGAGGTTGAAAGATAATAATTTTTTTTAAAAAAAGTTTTTAATACTGCCATGACATCACTGCTCTTCAAATCCATAATTTCACTCTTCTGTTAAGATTTTTTTTGGCCCTGGAACAGGCATAATACCCCTCTGTAATTATCCGGCTGCTCTTGACAAAGTCAAGGGTACTCACATCCCACAGAAGAGGTTCAATAATCACCGCAGGTTTATGGAAACGGAGGGTCCGCTCAGTATTGATGTCACTCATAATATCTATACTCTGAGAAAGGACTTCGAAAATATTAGGAAATTTAACACTGTCTCCTGTTTTATCCGACCCGAGCCATTGCTCAATGGTTGTATACCACCCTTTAATTTTTTTTTCAGCCGGGATTAAAATCTTTTCGCCCAACTTTACAGTTTTAAGAGTATCACTTTTCAAGGAATCCTTATCACCTTCACCCTTCATTTTAATCAGACTTTTAAAAGATTTTTTCTTTTCCAGGGGATGAAGATTAACAGCAATAACAATACCTGCCCCCATCTCCCTGACAACATCAATAGGCAAAGGCCTTGCCACACCACCGTCAAGCAGAAATGTATCATTATAAGAAACAGGAACAAGTATACCCGGGATAGAAACACTGGCACGCAAAGCTTCCAGAATATTCCCGCTTTTAAAAATAACAGGCTGCCCTGTTAAATAATCGGTTGCAACAATAGCCAGAGGAGTGCCAAGATCTTCAATGTTTGCATCAACGGGTATATATTTTTTCATTAACTTAATAAAACCATTACCCTTAATCAGGCCCGATCTTGGAATAGTAATATCGAAGTAGGAAAGCATCTTCTTCTGGGAAAATGAAAGCATATCCTCCTTGAATTCATCAAGCTTACCGCAGCAGTAAACGCTGGCCACAACCGCCCCTATACTGGAACCGGCTATCATATTAAGAGGAATATTCATACTTAGCAGATACTCAATTACAGAAATATGAGCCAACCCTTTTGCGCCGCCGCTCCCCAGAACAAGTCCCACAGAACGGTTCCTGAAATATTTTAAAGGATTAAACATTCTCTTCTCCAGACTGCAATTACAGATTATTTATCAGTAGTAATTCATGAACATATTCTTAGAGTAATATTAATAATTAGCTATATCATTTTTATTATAAAAAATTAAAAAAAATCAGTGTTAATTCCTTAACTTTTTTTTTGAAATAAAATGCTCTAATATCCCCGCCGCCTACGGCGGCGGGGATATGGGAAACATCATTATTGCACTAAAAAATATCTTTAAGAATAATTACTAAAAAAAATACTTAATATTTATGATAAAATTTTATTATTTCGGAGTCAAATAAATAAAAGCAGGTAAATTAAAATTAATTGATAAAATCTCTTGACACATATAGCCCGTTTCAGTAGCTTGCATTCAGATCGCGCGGTGGAGCAGCTGGTAGCTCGTTGGGCTCATAACCCAAAGGTCCCAGGTTCAAATCCTGGCCGCGCTAATACACTTTACGGCGGAGTAGCTCAGTAGGTTAGAGCACACGGCTCATATCCGTGGTGTGGGGGGTTCGAGTCCCTCCTCCGCTAAAGAGAGAAAATCAAGGGCAAAGAAATTTGCCCTTTTTTATGTCTAAAAAAAGCTGCTGCACAGGAGGTCAACATTCTCCTGATACAGCAGCTTTGAAATAATGGGAAACTGTGAATATATATTAGCAGAAACCTCTGACCATACAATCAGCTGATTTTATTCGATTTTCTCCATATACCCATCTGTTCTGCCTCTTTTACCAGCTCCTCCCTGAATTCCGGGTGAGCTAAATTGATTAGGCTCTCCGATCTTGCCCATAGCGAAATCCCCTTTATATTGGCAACACCATATTCTGTGGCAACCGTGCTTATTACAGACCGGGGAACCGTTACAGCTGACCCGGGTAAGAGAGTACTTCTTATTTTAGAATGGAGTTTACCTTCTTTGTCTCTGTATGTGGAGGGGAGGCATAATACGGCAGTACCCCCCTTTGACTCATAGGAGCCCCAGGTGAAGCTGAGCGCCCCCCCTGTTCCGGAGTACTGAACAGGCCCTATTGTCTCTGAAACTGCCTGCCCTAAAAGATCAACTTCAAGTGTGGCATTTATAGAGAACATGTTATCCTCAACTTTTATGCTGGAATATTCTGTAACATATTCTCCATTATAAGATGCCATGAGGGGATTATTATTCATGAACTCCATTGTCTCCTTTGTGCATAAGCTGAAAGTAAAGACGCTTTTCCCTATATCTCTCTTCTTCTTTCTGTTTGTGATTTTTCCGCTCATATACATATCATAAAATGCATCGCAGAACATTTCACTGTGTACACCAAGGTCTTTCAGGTCGGATTGAGCTATAAGTTTCCCTATGGCATTGGGCACTCCACCTATGCCAAGCTGGAGGCAGGCGCCATCCCTTATAAGGGGAATAATATTCTCAGCAATCTTCACCTCCTCCTCAGTGGCATCGATCTGAGGCATGTAGAACATCTCCGAATTTGTCCCCTCTATAATGTAATCTATTTCATCTATGCTCAGATGCTCTTCAGCCCCTCCATGAACAACAGGAAAATTGGTGTTTACCTCAACTATGCGGATAGGGGTATTGAGCATATCCCTCCTGGTAAGAGAATTTGCTATACCGAAATTAAAATTACCGAAGCTGTCCATGGAGGAACACTGAATAACCGCCACATCCCTCCTGAGACTCTCATGCCACAGGGGCTCTGTTCTTGTTTTTATCACATCCTGAAACTGCATGGGAGCAAATGATACTACTCCTTTTGAGGCCAGCATCCTTTCAAGAGGCCCGTACCATGATGTGTTGTACCTGAAGTCCCCTGTGTCGTTATTTTCCGCCATCTTAAGAAGAACCTGCGGTACAGGGAGTATTGTCCCTACAATTGAAGTATCAAGTTTAGTAATCTCCCCTGAAGCTATCCTTTCTGCCAGGGCAATGTCAAAGGCAATCGGCTTTGTATAAAAACATCCGTATGAAACCTTATCTCCATTTTTCACCAGCCCGGCAGCCTGCTCAGCTGTTATGAGCTTGCTCCTGTAGCTGTTCATAAGTTTTGATGTCATAAAATTCATCTATGCTCCCCCCTTGAGGTATATATTTTCCGGACAGTATAGACGGTTTTTTTACGGAATGTCTCGTTAATATATATTCTGTCCATAAAAAATGGTGTACAGAATATATTATGACCATATCTTTTGAAAGATTACTGTAATGGATATTGTTATGGAACTTATTTACAGCGCCTCTCTTCAGTACATCTACTTCGGACCTGTATTCGTTTTTGTCCTGGCAATCTCTAAAATGATTTCCAGACATAAACTCCGAATTAATTATTTTTACTCACTATCCTATCTTTTCATGAGCTTGGGAATGCTGCAGGTAATTTCATATTCCATAAAGCCCTTCCCCGGTTACTGGTATGCTTCTCATTTTCTCATACCCTTTACTTTAGGCACACCCCTTTTTCTTTATCTCAGATTCAGATTTCTGCTGCAGGGGGCTATGATAAAGATACATCCCTTTATTATTATATTATTATCAGCAATTTCCCTTTTCATTTTTATGGGCCCGCTTTTATCCCCTGCCCTGTTTATTAAGGAATACGCTGAACTGAGGCCACTCATTGACCCGTCATTTTTAAAGCTCCCTTTATATTTCAAATCTGTTCACCTGATTAATTTTGCAGGAAAATTAATACTTACCGCCGGACTCCTGACACTTCTTATAAAAACCATGTACTTCTGGAAAGAAACCGACAAGGGTAGAATCATGCTGGCGAGAATATCATATATCTTTACAATAATGATGTTCCTCACATCAGTGCTGGGGGCTGCAGGTGATCTTATATGTTTTGGATTCAGCAAAGCAGCAGTGGCAATGGTTAATACAGTAACCCTGGGTGTGTTTTTTGCATCACAGTACGATCCGGAATATTATGCCATATTTAAACATTTAAGGCAGAAAAAAAAGTACGCAGTCTCAAAGATCCGCGGCCTTGATATGGATTCTGTAATAAAAAGACTCAATGCACTGATGCATGATGAAGAGCTTTACATGGATGAAAATCTCTCCATAAAATCGGTTGCTGAAATGCTTCAGGTTAATCATCAGCAGCTTTCAGAGATACTGAACAGAGGCCTTGGAATAAGTTTCAGCACCTATGTTAATGACTTTAAAATTTCTGAAGCCAAAAAGCTTTTAATTGAGCAGCCGGAAATGACAGTACTTAGAATAGCCATGATGACAGGATTTAACTCTTTGAGGACATTCAACAGGGTATTTGCAAAGAGTACAGGTCTTACGCCGGTTGAATATAGAATTAAAAAATCATCCGCAAAATAGACTTATTAAAAAATAAAAGGAATTTATGATTTATCGGTATTTGAACTAAACAGTTCTGCTCCCCATATGACATTTTTTTATTTTTGATTTAATCAGATTAATTTCCAGCAGAAGATTACCGTAAACACTTTTCTGCCCTCTCTCCTTTGCCTCTTTAGCCTCCAATTCTCTTTTTTTCAATGTTTTCTGAAGCTTTTCAAGACTCTCCCCTTTTTCCATTATAAAACCTCCGTTTATTATACTGAATAAGGCAATTTATCCTCATATCTGCAGGATAGCAGCATAACGGACTCTATCCTGGCGCTGTTTTATCAATTTAAAATCAACCGCAAAGGAAGTCAAAAAAAAATGCAAAATATTTCATATTATTTCATTAAAAATATTTATAGTTTAATGATTATGTCACTACCTTAAAAAAGTACAACGGAATAGAGTTAACAACAAAATTAATACCGGCAGGGTAAAAAAAATGAACTAAATTAACCCGTATTGATCCAGGTCAATGCGCCTCTATGTAAAATACAGTATATTATAAAAGATTCATCCGGCATCCCCTGCCTGATAAGATCAGGCGAATTTAACTGATGTCATTTTGAATCTGAATTAAAGAAAATATTGTTACAGGAAGGAGAATATTATGTCAGCAACAGCACCGGCAGCAGAAACACTTAAATTAGCAGAAATGGCTCAATACCAGGAAGGGAGTATTGTAAGCAGGCAGATTACCAAAACAGAGGGTGGGAATATTACGCTTTTTGCATTTGCAGCAGGTCAGGGGCTGAGCGAACATACAGCGCCCTTTGATGCTCTTGTTCATATACTGGAAGGGGAAGGTGAAATATATATTTCCGGGGAGAAGTTTACTCTTTCCGCGGGTGAGGCAATTATTATGCCTGCGGACAAACCCCATGCACTGAAAGCGGTTGTGCCATTTAAAATGCTTCTTACAATGATCAGGGCAAAGTAATCGGGGAAAAGGTATTTATTTGACAAGATTTTAATTTCTGATTAGATAAGTTCAATCAGAGAGATAAAATGAAAATTTCCGGCAAAAAATTTAAAAGTATTGTTCAGGAGGAGGCGGATAAAATTATCTCCTCCCTCGCTTATGAGCTGAAGGAACCGGCAAAATCAGTACTCTTCCTTGTCAGTGACAGGGCTGAACCTGATATGGATGATGATGATAATGACGTCATGGGACTTTATGAAGGGACACCCCTTACTGAACGATCAATGTTTTATGGAGAACCGGAAATTCCCGACAGGATTACACTCTACAGGTATGCCATTGCCGGGCAATGCAGATCCTTGGCGGAGCTAAAAGAAGAAGTAAGATTAACCCTGCTCCATGAGCTGGGGCATCTTTTCGGATTTGAGGAGGATGACCTGGAAAAGTGGGGGATTTAGCCGATTAACCGGTAGAGAAAACCTCTGTCGATTTTTCCCTCTCCGCTACAGCGAGTTTAACCTGAAGTCCTGTTTTTAAATTAAAGGTATCGATCTCAACCTTAACAGAGTCATGTGCTATGCGAGGATCATTATTCTCCCTGCTGAGATGGCCCAGAACAACGCATTTAAGATTATCATGACAAATCCCGGAAATCAGCTTTCCTGTGGAATTGTTTGACAGGTGCCCCTTATCTCCGAGAATTCTCTTCTTCAGAAAAAAGGGATAATTCCCTTTCTGCAGCATTTCAATATCATGGTTCGCTTCAATAAAAAGGATATCTGATTCTGCAAGCTTACCCATAATGTATTCATCATAGCATCCCAGGTCAGTGACAATACTTATCTTTCTTCCGTCTTTACTTAAGGTATAACAGAGAGGCTCAACAGCATCGTGCTGAGTTCTGAAGGGGTGTATTACAATATCATTAATTAGAAAGTCATTGTCCGGAACAATCGGGTTAAAGAGGGATTCATCAATAACACCGCAAAGACTGTTCCCTCTGATTTTACCCCAGGTCAGCTCCGATGCATATATGGGGATCCGGTATTTCCGCGACACTACACCGAGCCCCTTAATATGATCGGAGTGCTCATGAGTGACAAGTATTCCGCTGATATTGCCCGGGCTTATCCCTAAAAGGGACAGCCCTTCAGTTATACGTTTACCGCTTATTCCCGCGTCAATGAGAAGATGAGTATTTTCACTCCCGACGTATATGCAGTTCCCGCTGCTGCCGCTTGCTATACTGCATATTTTAAGCATCCCGGTCTCCATGTCCATTGTTAAAGTCATATTTTCTACACTATCTTTTCACAGAGACCTGAGTCTACTTTTATTTAAAACAATCATAATTTTATTTTTCGGTAGCAGTTTAATTTTAGGGGGGGGAAAGTTTGTCATTCCGGTTTCACCCCAAGAGTGCTTCCTCACTGCGTTCAGGGCGTGCAGCTTCAGTTTTTGCAAATACCGGAATCTCATATTATGATTATATGCATATAATACTCATTTCTTAGTATAAAACATAATTTATGAGATTCCGGCATTTCGCTTTCTCTTCAGCCGGAATGACAGGGGGTAGATATTACCCCTAAAATTAAACCACTACCTTATTTTTCAGATTCATCCCTGCTCTTAATAACAGCAAGAACATGCTTTTCATCATACAATAGGAAAAGCAGAAATCCGGCCACCAGGGCAAGGGCTGCAGCAATGGCTGTTAAACGGACACCAGATACAGAAGCTGCTGCTTCAAGGCCCATGTCAACAGCCTGGGCTTTTGAAAGCTGGTCAGCTGAACCTATTGCTATTGTGGATATAATAGGGAAAAGAAAAAGCGTTAATGACTGGCCCAGCTTGCTCATGAAAGTTCTGGCACCGAAAAAAATTGCAGCCTTGAAATTACCATTTTCAATACCATCAGCATCTGCTATATCAGCAACAATGGCATTGGGGAGTATGCCGAATGCAGCTATAGGGAAGGCTGAAAAAATCATTACTGCAAATCCCTGCATCTGCGGAGACAAAGGCATAAGTCCCCATGTGGACATCATGAGCGCAGCAAATATAAAAAGTATAAAGGATATACTGAGAATTCTTTTTTTCCCGAATTTTTTTGCCAGGAGAGCAATCGGGATATAAAAAAGAAAACTGCAGAGGAACATAACAGTCATAAGCGCTGTTGCCATCTCCTTTTCAAGGCCCAGGAGCATTATTACATAAAAGCTTATACCGGTAGCAACAAAAGTCATTGCAAGCCAGTAGGTAAGGTCGGATATGGCGAAATATCTGAAAGCTTTATTCTGGAAAGCTGTCTTCAGTGCTTCAAAGGAGCCCTCGCTTGAAACATGATCCTCGCAGTACCTTTTTTCATCAATAAAAAGTACGGGCAGGAGCATAAAAATAAATGCTATAACCGCAAATATTCCCAGAGTTATCTGCAGAGCTAATGTGGCAATTTCAGGTGAAGGGGGAGCAGCAGGGGTAATGGGCACGCCTGATAATATCCCTTCAAAAATTCCCTGTACAACATAGACTGTGTTGCCTGCAAGGAATCCCAGGGCCCATGTGATAGAGATCATTGTGCTCAGCTGAAGTCTTTCATTGGGCGTATGACCCAGCTCGGACATGAGTGCAAAAAATGGTGTAACATACATGGTCATGAAAAAATAAAAGAGTATTATCGTTACAAAGACCCAGGCTGTGTTGAGCATGCTCCCCCCCTGTACAGGAGGAATAAAAACAAGAAGTGAAAGGAGGGCAAAAGGGAACACGCCGATTGCCAGGAACTTTCTCCGCCTCCCCAGCCTGGATTGGGACCTGTCGGAGAACCCGGCTATAAGGGGATCTGTTACAGCATCAAAAAGCCGGCTTATGCCGCCGATCACACCAATAACTGCAGCAGCTGCAATAAAAACAGGGAACATGGGTGTTTCAGCCCCTTCCCTTACAGGGGGACTGTAAAAATATACCAGGAGATTTGCAACTCCAAATGAAGCAAGTGACCAGCCGAACTGGCCAAGGGCATAAATAATTTTTTTCCAGAAGGGTAGACTCTCGATATTCCGGCTCATGTGCGGCTCCTTACATTTTAATTGAAAAAATAAATTCCAGAGGTGAATTAAAAACCGCTAAAACTATTTCCAGCAATTCTTAATCTGAAATAATTTATCACCGGTTTCCGGTTTCGTCAAATTAAAAAAATTTCTTCAAAGAAAAATGGTTGATTTCCCTGACAGAACAGAACAAAGCTTTATTCGTTGTTCAGGAATTATATATTTCAGGGTTATTCTGGATTTACGTGAAAAGTAATAATCATAGCTGTTCCTGTATTTTACGGAGCAGGCCCCCTGTCCCTCAAAGGGGGCACGCGTAAGAATAATTTTCAGCAAACAGATTAACTAAAGTGGCAGAATACCCTTTTATATTGTTGACCTTGTAAAATTAGCAAATCAATATTATGGAATTAAAAATTAGAGTATGATAATTCATGCATTGCAAATTACAGATGAAGATATTTTGAATAATATTGAAATATTTACAGGAATGATAAAAATAAAACTATCAGAATTATAGTATATGAACTCGTGCCCCCTCCGGGGCGCCCTGAGCAAAGCGAAGAAGTACTCCTGGGGTAGACAGGGGGAACAACATTACAGTAAAACAGAAGAGAGGACATCATTATGAAAAAAATTCTTGTAACAGGCGGTGCAGGATATATTGGAAGTCATGTGGTGAGGCGCCTTACAGCTAAAGGATTTACACCGGTAATTTATGACAACCTTTCCGGAGGATTCAGAAATTTTGTTAAAGACTTTGAACTTATTGTCGGGGACATCGGGGATTATGATAAAGTCTGTGAAACTATAAAAAGCCGTTCAATTGAATGTGTAATGAATTTTGCATCCTTTATTGCAGTGGGGGAATCCTGCAGCAATCCTCTTAAATATTACGACAACAATGTTTCAAAAACAGTCACCCTCTTACAGGCAATGCAGGATTGCGGAGTGAATAAATTTATTTTTTCATCAACTGCTGCTGTTTACGGAAACCCCCTCGAAGTTCCTATTACAGAAGACTCACCCCTTAAGCCTGAAAGCCCCTACGGACGCACAAAACTTATGGTTGAGAATATACTTGCCGATCTTGAAAAATCTCACGGCCTGCGATACACAGCGCTCCGCTACTTCAATGCAGCAGGCGCTGACCCTGACGGCTCCATAGGAGAAAGTCATGTTCCGGAAACCCATCTTATACCCCTTATTCTACGTGCAGCAATCGATCCTGATTACGCAATTACTGTATTCGGTGAGGATTATCCCACACCTGACGGCACATGCATACGCGACTATATCCATGTTTACGATCTTGCAGACGCACATGTGCTTGCACTTGAAAAACTCCTGGCCGGAGCAGAAAGCAGCATCTACAATCTGGGAAATGGAACCGGCTTTTCTGTAAAAGAGGTAATAGATGCAGCAAAAAAAGTTACAGGGAAAGACTTTGCAGTTAAGACAGGGCCGCGGAGAGATGGAGACCCGGCAGTTCTTGTAGCATCATCTGACAAAGCCCGTAAAGAGCTGGGGTGGGTTCCGCAATATCCCCACATTGGCAGCATTGTAAGCTCTGCATGGAACTGGGAAAAACAGCAGAAAAGAAAGGGATATTAGCAGATAAAGATGGAGAGGTTATATTTCCCCTGCTCCATCAGATGCTGTTACAGAATAAAAATCTGCAGTAAGGCCGCACTCCTGCTCATAAATTTTTCCCAGTTCGGATTTGAACCTCTCAATAGAGTCATTTCTCACAAGACTTATGACTGCCCCTCCAAAGCCGGCGCCGGTCATTCTGCTGCCACAGACAAAATCCATTTTCTGCGCGCTTAAGGCAAGAGTGTCCAGCTCTTTCCCTGTGACCATGTAATTATCTTTCAGGGATAGATGGGATCTGTTCATCAGTTCTCCGAAGAGCTTCAGATCACCATTTTTTAATGCTTCAGCAGCATCAATAGTACGCTGATTTTCCGTAATAACGTGAAGGGCTCTCAGGTATTCATTTTCAGTGAGAAGATTTTTATGAAGCTCCAGTTCACCATCACTCACTCTGCATAGATTTTCAGCAGTGATACGCGTGTTAAGTTTCCCTAAAGCGGACTCGCATTCCATTCTTCGTTCATTGTATTTTGAATCAGCAAGTTCGCGCCGTTTATTGGAATTGGTTATTATGAGAGTATAATCATCTGTATAAAAAGGAGCATAACTATAATCAAGAGTTTCGCAGTTTAAAAGAATTGCCCTCTCCTTTTTCCCGAAGCCTACTGCAAACTGATCCATTATGCCGCAGTTAACACCTATATATTTATTCTCCACATCCCTGCAGAGCTTTACAATATCAAGCATGGTGAGCTTTAAATCGAGAAGGGTGTGAGCGATAACTGCAGTCAGAAGTTCTATAGAAGCAGAGGAGGATAGCCCCGCCCCATTGGGGAGATCCCCGAAATAGGCTATGTCAAAGCCCGACTTTTCCCCCGTCAGTTCAAATATACTTTTAAGCACACCTTTAGGATAGTTCATCCATTCATGCTGATTATCAAAATGCAGCTCATCGAGCCCGATGCTGCAGTGTATTGAGGGGAAATTGACTGAGAAGAGATTAAGCTTCCCGATACTGTTTTTTTTTGCTGCAGCGTATATCCCTTTATCAATGGCGCAGGGGAAAACCAGGCCTCCGTTATAATCGATATGCTCACCGATTAGATTAACCCTGCCGGGAGAGAAAAAAATTCTTTCCCCGGAGCTGCTTCCGGTTTTTTCGCGGAAATATTTTAATACTGCATCTTTCAATGTAACAGATTTCTCCTCAGAAATATTTTCAGACCCCACCCCGCGCTACTGCGCCGCCCGCGTTCTCAGGATGAGGTTGATTCAGGCTCAGGCACAGGAAGTGCCGAAAAGAGCCCGCCTCCCCACAATGGCTCACTACTACCCACTTCTCAAAATCCCCCTGTACTTGTTAGTAATATAACATATTAAAAGTCTTTTGGCCGTAATATAGGGGGACTTTAAAAAATAAGTTTTGAAATAAATCTTAACCTAAAAAACGCTATTATTTTACAATCATTTGTCATTCAACTTAAACAAAGTCCCCCTCCGGGCGGTGTACTGAGCTCGTCGAAGTAGAATTTAGGGGGCCAATGCACCGAATAATGGCACTCACTAAATTATTTTTCGTGAAATATCTTTTGTCATTTTGATAGATATAGACTTGTGGGTAGTAGTCAGCCACAATGGAGAGGGGGGAATAAGTCATTTCTTTAAAGCCATATCAAAAAGATAAGACACCTCTGTTATTACCTCTTTATTAAGCTCCTCAAGTGTGGAAGGGGATTTCATAAGGAGATAGAAATGCATCTTTGCATGAAATATATTTGTGAGGATATTGCATATAATCATAATTTCCTCATCCTTCTTTTTTGCAAACTCCTTTGCGCTCTTCAGCTCCTGTACAAGGAGGTCATATGCGGGATGGAAGAAATGGTTCCCGGTTTTTTCCCAGAAGTATGTGAAATCAACTGAAGTGGAAAGGAAGGGGTAATAAACATTGGGGTTTGCTATATTAAATTCAGTCATAAGAAGAATAAAGTTTACCATTCTTTCCTTAAGGGTTTTCCCTCTAAGATTTGCTTTGACATATTCGCCGCACTCTTTTGCAATCTCTTCAATGGCAACACAGATTAAATCATTAATGTTTTCAAAGTAATTATATATGGTAGCATAGGAGTAGCCGGCCATATCCCCGATTTTTTTTGTGGTAATATTTGCAAGCCCTTCAGATTTAATAAGCTTTACGGTGCTTTCAGTAAAATAACCGATCATTCTTGAACGCTGAAGCTCTTTTTTATCCATAGCTTTCTATTCCGGTAAAATATTGTGTGATTATATTTTTTCAGTAAATTGGTAGCAGTATAATTTTGCAGGTGTTGTCATTCCCGCGCAGGCGGGAATCTCATAACTTCTGATTCTTTCAGGAGATTCCGGCAGTGCAGGCACGATGACTGCCTGCAAGCATGAAACATGATGTTTCAATAATGCTTGCCTACGTTATCACTTCGGCCGGAATGACAGACTTTCCCCATAAAAATTCTACTAATACCACACATTTATCGCATAATGACAACAATAATAGTTGACATTGTCCCTCATTAAAGTTTATTTTTCAATCAAATATTAATGCAATTTAAAAATATTAAGCATATTAATTTTGTTCAGGGCTTAAAAAAATGGTTATACCAATACAGAATATAAAAATCTCAATATCGTATATCCTTGAGGATAAAATATATCAGCACATAACAGGTACCGATTTTTCTACCCCCTTTTTCTCCCTGAAACTTCACTCTTCCCCCCTTTACGGAGGAACTGAATACAGTATAAAATTTTCCCCGAAAAAAAAAGTGGAAGCTGTAAAACTTGAATTAATTTTTAATTACGATTTTTCCGCTGTCAATAAAATATTTGCAAACGGTTTCCAGTCATGGTCGCTCAGCCGGGAATATGAGCCTCATGAGCATATTAGAAAACCGGGGGTTTTCGCCCGCAGAGTGATGAAAAAATACACACTTGATAAATATGGCGATGCACATATCTATAAGCAGACAGGTAAAAAAGGGATATTCCACAGTCACACCTACACTTATTTCAAAGAAAATAATAATCTGCACTTCATAGGCTCCTTATCAGATAAAAACGGTTTTACCATAATTGAATCTCATATCCCCGATAAACAGATAAAGATAATAAAGGATTGTGAAGGCGCAATATGGGAAAAAGACTTAACCCTGCTGAAATTTTTCGTTATAGAGGGGGATGAAAATCGGGTATTTGATTCATACTTTTCAGCATGCGGAATTTCCCCGCCGGAATCCAAACCGGTTACAGGCTGGACAAGCTGGTATAACTATTATCAGGATATAAATGAGGATATTATTCTGGAAAATATTTCCGCTGTAAAAGATAAGGCCCCCGGTTTTTCAGTATTTCAGATTGATGACGGCTTTCAGCAGGCGGTTGGCGACTGGTTCAGTATTGATGAAAAAAAGTTCCCCCGGGGAATGAAATTTATTGCTTCAGAAATTCATAAAGCAGGGATGATGGCAGGGATATGGCTTGCCCCCTTTGCAGCGGAAACAGATTCAGAAATCTTCAGGAACAGATATGACTGGATATTAAAAGATAAAAAGGGGAACCCTGTTTTAGCCGGAGGGAACTGGAGTAAGTTCTATGCCCTCGATTTTTATAACACGGAAGTGCGCAAATACCTGGAAGAAGTTTTTGATACAGTATTTAATGTATGGGGATACGACATGGTTAAGCTCGATTTTCTCTACGCTGTATCCCTTATTCCGCAGCATGGTAAAAGCCGCGGCGAGGTTATGAGTGATGCCCTGGAGTTTATAAGAAAGTGTGCAAAGGAGAAACTTGTTCTGGGATGCGGCGTCCCCCTTGGTTCAGCATTCGGCCTTGTCGATTACTGCCGCATAGGATGTGATGCGGGCCTTGACTGGGATGACAAATTCCATATGAGGCGCCTTCACAGTGAAAGGATATCAACTTTAAATGCCATAATAAATACCATCAGCAGAAGGCATCTTGATGGACGGGCATTTTTGAATGACCCGGATGTTTTTCTTCTGAGAGAAGAGAATAATGATCTTACAAATATTCAGAAGGAAACTCTTTTTATAATTAATAATATTTTTGGTTCACTTGTTTTTACATCTGATAATCTTAACCATTATAAAGAGGATCAATTTAAACTTTTAAAAAGGCTCACAGACTTTTCAGAAATAAAAGATATTCATGTAAAGTCTCCGGAACCGATGCTTTTTGATATAACTTATACCGGGAAAGGGAGCCCCTTCAGGGTGATTGTTAATCTTAACAGTAAGGCCGTAAAACTTGAAGGCTTAATAATTGAACCTTATGAAAGCCGGTTTATCAGCCCCTCTATCCCTGGGGAGTGTCGTTAAGTTAAGAGATTCACAATTTCGTAACTGCCCCCCAAACCCCCCGGAGGGGGGCTTAAAGGATATGTTAAGGATGTGATATTGAAATTTTAGTTTTTAAAAAAAGTCTAAAAGTCCCCCTCCGGGCGGTGTACTGAGCTCGTCGAAGTAGGATTTAGGGGGCTTAACTTTAAATAACTCGTGCCCCCTCCGGGGGACAGGGAGGAAAGGTTGATTTACTATTTCATCCTGACATTCCGGAATTAACTTATAAAACAACAAGGAGACAAATCTAATGGAAATATTTAAAAACCGGATAAAAAAATCAGATGAAAGAAAAGCTCTGAAAAATCAGAAAAAACTGAAAAAAAAATTCGGCGATGATTCAGGGAAGGATTACTATTTTACTTCCGGGGTTAATGAAATTATAGGACCGCCCCTTGGAGTTGAGAATATGGAGCTTGCTGAGAGCCCTCGAAAAACAGACTGGTCAAAGGCGATAATTATAGGGAACATCCGCATGGGCTACGGCCATTACCGTATTTCCATGGCAATTGCTTCAGCTGCAAATTATATGGGGTACAGGCCTTTATGGCTTGATTTAAATGCATATAAGGAAACAGCAGGAGGGAAGATCATTTCCCACCTCAATGACCTCTATTCACTGGGATCAAGACTCTCCCAGAAATTTTCTCTATTTGACAGATTTTACTGGGAGCCCTTAAACACAACAGGTTTTAAAAAATTAAGTTACAATGCTTCAGATATAAAGATGTGTGAACTTATGACACCGCTCTTTAAAAATATTCCTAAAAATGTCCCCCTTATAGCAACACATGTATGGCCGGCACATGCAGCAGTTTTGAGTAAAATGGAAAGAGTAGTCAATGTAATCCCTGACAACTGGGCCATGGGGCTTCACCTTGCAGAGGGCTCAATACACGCAGTACAGACCCCATCTGCCTACTTTTCATATAAGACACTTAAGGGAATGGACGGGGATAAAATACTTAACCCCATTCCGGAAAAGGAGATAGTTTATACAGGGCACTACATTGACCATGAACTGGTATCAAACATTAAGGATGACTGCAGCAGAAGAGTTGACAGGATAAAAAACAGTAAACCAAAGAGGGTGCTCCTCTCTGTGGGGGGCGCAGGGGCGCAGAAGGAGATCTTTGTAAAGATTATAAAAGGGCTCCTGCCGGAGATTGAAGCAGAAAAAATTCTCCTTCTAATAAATGTGGGGGATCATGAGGGTTTACTCAATGATCTTACTAAAGAAATCCCGGAACTCAAAAATGCCTCCCTCTTTAAGAATGACTGGAGCGGCGTAAATAAATTTGTAAAAAAACTTACCGCAGGGAGAGAGAGCGGTATTTATATGTTCTGTGATGATAATATTTTCTCCGCAGTTTATGCAACAAATCTACTTATGCGTCATACAGATATACTTATTACAAAACCGAGTGAACTGGCATTTTACCCGGTACCGAAACTATTAATAAAACGGGTGGGAGGGCATGAAGCCTGGGGAGCAATAAGGTCTGCAGAGATGGGTGACGGTACGATTGAATGCGGAACAGTTGACCTGTCACTCCAGATGTTATATCTTATGCTCAATGAAAAGTCGATGCTCATGATGATGAATGAATCAATATTGAATGCAGACAAAGCGGGAATTTATAATGGGGCATACAAAGCTGTAGAGATAGCTGTATCCCGCGCAAAGGGTTAGGAGATTCAAAGTTTCGCAACTGCCCTCCAAACCCCCCGGAGGGGGGCTTAAGCGGATATGGGTTAACAGAATAATCAGGTCTTTCCCCTGAAAACCGGGGCCATGGGGACTTTATAATTATAACGGGGTAATTATGAGAATAATTGAGCATATAAATTTCGGATGGCTTTTTAAAGATGATTACAAAGAGGAATATATTTACCCCGGATTTAATCCATCTGACTTTACCCCTGTTTCCATACCTCATACAAATATTGAAATTCCATACAACTATTTTGATGAATCGATCTACGCCTTTGACAGCTGCTACAGGAAGGAAATTTTTATTCCACAGAAATACAGCGATAAAGATATTTTCATATGCTTTGAAGGTGCAGCGCAGTATGCCAGGGTTTTTATAAACGGCACCTTTGTTGATGAGCATAAAGGGGGATATACAGGCTTTGACGTTAAAATAGATGAAAGACTTTTCTTTGGACAGGACAATCTTATAGCAGTTCACCTTGACTCTAAAGAGCGTAATGAAATCCCCCCATTCGGGAATGTTGTAGATTACCTTACCTTTGGCGGCATATATCGTGAAGTATATCTCAAGGTTGTAAATAAAACACACATTAAAGATATATTGATTAAAGCATTAAATCCCCTGGAGGATTTAAAAACTATTGAAATGGATATTCTGCTCTCCACCTTCTCTCACGGGATTACCATTGATATAGATGTTGCAGATTCTGAGAAAAACCGTGTCTATTCCTGCAAGGATATTCCTGTCACCAGTGAAGAGATGACGATTAAACAGAATATGAGCGGATTAAAAAACTGGGGTATTGATGATCCGAATCTCTATACATTCACTTTTACATTAAAAAAATGGGCCAGCCCCATTGACGAAGTTTCTGAAAATACCGGCTTCAGGGAAGCGGTTTTTAAAAAGGACGGTTTTTATCTGAACGGCAGGAAGGTGAAACTGAGGGGCTTAAACCGGCATCAGAGCTACCCCTATGCAGGGTATGCAATGCCCGCTTCAGTTCAGGGAGATGATGCCCGCATACTGAAAGAGGAGCTGGGCGTTAATATGGCAAGAACATCCCACTACCCCCAGTCAAAGCATTTTATCAGTGAATGCGACAGGCTAGGCCTCACAGTTTTTACTGAGATACCTGGATGGCAGCATATAAGTGAAAACCGGGAGTGGAGAGAACTTGTTCTGAAAAATATTGAAGAGATGATTCTGCAGAACCGGAATCACCCGTCCATAGTTTTATGGGGTGTGCGTATAAATGAATCGGGTGACGATGATAAACTTTACAGCGAAGCCAACCGGATAGCCCGCACCCTTGACCCTTCACGGCAGACCGGGGGTGTGCGCTGCATTGCAGGGAGTAATCTTTTAGAAGATGTTTACACCTATAACGATTTTTTATTCAGCGGAAAAAGCAGACCCCTGGCAGAGCCGAAAAAAATCACCCGATCTGCTGACGCACCCTACCTTGTTGCTGAGCATAACGGGCATATGTTCCCCACAAAGAGATTTGACCATGAGGAGAAGCGTCTTGAACATGCTCTGCGCCACCTCCATGTAATGAATGCAATGTATGGGGATGACCGCATCAGCGGAGCAATCGGCTGGTGCATGAGCGACTACAACACACATAAAGATTTCGGCAGCGGCGACAGAATCTGCTATCATGGTGTTACAGACATGTTCCGCGTAGCAAAGCCTGCTGCATACGCATACAGCTCACAGCAGGATAAAAGACCTGTAATGGAGGTTATCTCCTCAATGGATATGGGTGAACACCCTGGGAGCGTTACAGGCCCGGTATATGTATTTACAAACCTTGACTCTATCCGCTTTTATAAAAATGATTCCCTCATAGGGGATTTTTATCCTGACAGAAAAAACTTCCCCAACCTCCCACACCCCCCTGTTCTTATTGATGACCTGGTTGGTCCATATCTTCAGGAGAATGAAAATCTTAAAAAATCTCACGCAGATATTGTAAAAGATGTTCTCAATTATACAGCCTCAACAGGGGCCCCTCTGCGCCTTAAGGATAAGCTTAAAATGCTATGGGTAATGTTCCGCACAAAACTCCGCCCTTCTGACGGATACCGTTTGTACAGCACATATATTGGAAACTGGGGGAGTAAAAAAACCGCATACCGCTTTGAAGGATACAAAAATGGAGAGCTTGTCAAAACTGTTATCAAGTCATCTGTGAATAAGCCTCGCTTAAAAGTCTATGCTGACAGATACAGACTTATAGAAGATAAAACATGGGATGCTGTACGTGTGGTGCTGCAGATGGTATGTGAAAATGATAATCCCCTCCCCTACGCCCATGAAATTGTAAAGATTAAATGTGAAGGAGCGGTTATTCTTATGGGTGATGAAACTATCCCCCTTATTGGAGGTGCTGCAGCCTTTTATATTAAGACAAAGGGGGAGTCGGGGAAAGGGGTAGTAACTGTAAGTACTTCACGATTCGGGGAAAGATCGATTGAGTTTGATGTGGAGAAGAGACAGGTTCATTCCTGATCTCAGAGTAAACATTACATTTGGCCCCCTAAATCCTACTTCAACGAGCTCAGTACACCGCCCGGAGGGGGACTTGGTATATGTTGAATAACAAATAATTATAAAGGAATCATTCCGGATTTTTGGGATAAGTAATAACATTATTTTCCCCACATATTCCGGAGTAAGCCCCCTGTCCCCCAAAGGGGGCACGTAAAAAAGAACACTTGGGTAAGCATGTGAATCGAATTATAAAACACCCGTTTATACTGTTGAGCTTGTAAAAGATTTTATGAATAATATGACTGGATCAAAAAAAATGTGATTATTAATTGTGGATTAAATATTAAGATCGATTAAATAGTACTGTAATAGTTATATAAGTTATAAAAAATATATTTCAGAATGATAATAGATAACTCGTGCCCCCTTTGGGGGAGAGGGGGAAAAGTGAAGAAGTAATCCCGAAAGGGAAAAGGATTTAATTCGATTCCCAATTTCCGGGAAAACCAAAAAAATTAATATAAACAGGCAGCATAGGAGCAGAGAAGTGAAAAGAAAAAGTATTTTTATCCTGGCATTTTTGATTATAGTCCTCACAGGATGGCATATGGTAATGACTGACGGGTCATATACCTATACCCCGGTTGAATTACCGCAGACATTTGATGAATATTATCAAGAAAAACTTAAACTAAGCAAAGAGCTGAATGTACGGCCCGGCAATGAGGAGAGGCTTATACGATATAAGGCTAAGACAGATATTGCCATACTATATATTCACGGATACGGGGCTTCCCGGGCTGAGGGTGAATATGTTATTGACCGTATATCTAAAACTTTAAAGGCCAACACCTATTACCTGCGCCTTCCGGGCCACGGCACCAATGTGGAAGAGCATGCGGATACTGAAGGGAAAGATCACCTTGATGAAGCTTTAACTGCCCTTAAAATGATGCAGCTTCTCGGGGATAAAATAATTGTCGTAGGGACAAGTATGGGCGGTGTGGCCGGGACTTATCTGGCAGCGGAATATCCGGAACTTGTGGATGCCCTCATATTAAGCGCACCTGCATACCAGTTTGCCCAGCTTATGCCCAGGGCTGCAGGCTTTTATCCGCTCTTTAAGGTTATTACAACATTTATGGAAAGAAGCCCTTCAGAGCCTGCTCCGGAAGGGAATGACTTCTACCTTTACTGGTACAAAAACGGTTACCTCAGAGCACTGCGGCAACTATACCAGCTTCAGGCAATAGCTGGCAATGAAAAAATTTTCAATAAAGTAACTCAGCCTGTAATGCTTCAGTATTACTACAAAGATAAAGATAATCAGGACAATGCAGCATCTGTTGCTCATATGCAGAAAGCATACAAGGGATTCAACAATGGAATAGCGCATAAACAGAGCAGAGAGACAGCCTTTACCAAAGGGGGACATCTCCTTTTCAGCGAATACGCCTACTCCCCTCCCGATTATGATATAGTTGAAAAAGAGACCCTGGATTTTATAAATTCACTTGGATGGTAAAAAAAGAAGGAAACTTTTTTTCAGCAGGAGCAGGGCGCATACGGATTATGAGATTCATGAACTGTTTTGACCCCACCCCGCGCAGTTCGGCAGGCTCACCACATCGCAGTTCGGCAGGCTCACCACATCGCAGTTCGGCAGGCTCACCACATCGCTACTGCGCCGCCCCTCCCCCCAGTGAGAGGGGCTCCGAAGCATGAATTACAAGTTTCACATGAAAATTTAAGATTTATGAAACAGTTTAATCCCTCCGGCCGGTTCGACAGGCTCACCGCATCGCAGTTCGACAGGCTCACCGCATCGCTTCGGCCACCTCCCTTAACAAGGGAGGGCTGTGAAGAATAAAATTTCTGGTTTTAAATAAACTTTTATGATTCATAGAACAGTAAAGCCCCTGCCTGTAGGCGATATATGCTACACTTACCCCCCTTTCTCAAGGGGGGGTGGTGAGCAAAGCGAACCGGGGGGATTGAGCAGTCACATGAAACAATGTAATTCTATGCAAAACCTGGAATTCATGCAGTCACTTCTTAAACATTTTTCATATATATATATAGTTGCAGTATCCCTTTGATGCCATCTTATTATAAATGAAACTTGACTTGATTTTATTCTTGATATAATATTATTATAGCATAGATAATAATATTAATCCGGAGGCCTTAATGGTAAGAGAAATAATTGAAGTTAAATCTGGTGAATATAAACTAAAAATTCCTGGCGAGTATATGAATAGAAAAATCGAAATATTGATATTACCGTATGATATTGACAGAGAATCGGTTAAAAACGGATGTGAAAAAGATTTTATCCAGTACCTGGCTGATAATCCTCTCCCTCTTGATGACAGGACATCTTTTTTAACCAGAGATGCCGCTAATGAGCGATAAAACATTTATTGACTCAAATATATTTCTTTATGCTTTTTCAACAGCGGATGCAGACAAGCAGAAGAAGGCAAAAGATATTGTTCTGGCCGGGACTGTAATAAGTCCGCAGGTAATAAATCCTTTTTTGTAGAATACACCACTTATCATTTTCTGCAGACATTGAATTATTAGGTTTATGAAACTGTTCAGACCCCACCCCGCGCAGTTCGGCAGGCTCACCACATCGCTACTGCGCCGCCCCTCCCCCCAGTGAGAGGGCTCCGTAACATAAAATTACAGGTTTCACATTAGAATTTAAGCTTTATGAAACTACACTTTTCTTACCTGCAGAAAATATTTGCTGCTATTCCCCCTCTCCATGTGGGGAGGGGGTTAGGGGGTGGGGTCAGAGCAGTCACATTAACCGGAAAGCCCTATCCAAAACAGGAAATTTAATAACACAGTCACCCCTCTCCCCGGTATCAATACATGGATTCACTCTGAAGTTTATTCCCGGGAGAGGGGACGGGGTGAGGGCACAGCAGGTCAGCCGGGAACTGTTCAGACCCCACCCCGCGCTACTGCGCCGCCCCTCCCCCCAGTGAGAGGGCTTAGATACATAAATTTCAGGTTTCACATAAAACATTAAGATTCATGAAACTGCTTAATCCCTCCGGCCGGTTCGACAGGCTTACTTCGGCGAGCTCAGCACAGGCAGCATCGCTTCGGCCACCTCCCTTAACAAGGGAGGGCTGTGAAGAATAAAATTTCTGGTTTTAAATAAACTTTTATGATTCATAGAACAGTAAAGCCCCTGCCTGCAGGCGATATATGCTACAATTACCCCCCTTCCTCAAGGGGGGTGGTGAGCAAAGCGAACCGGGGGGATTGAGCAGTCACATGAAACAATGTAATCCCATGCAAAACCTGAAATTCATGCCACAGAGCCCCTCTCCCCGGTATCACTACATGGATTTACTCTGAAGTTTATTCACGGGAGAGGGGACGGGGTGAGGGCACAGCAGGTCAGCCGGGAACTGTTCGGGAAGCGGGAATTATTGAACCACAGTGAGAACGCGGGCGGCCCGGAGCGATGCTGCCTGTGCTGAGTCTGCCGAAGTAAGCCTGTCGAACCGGGCGGGGTGGGGTAAAGAAAAGCCGGCCCCAAGGGGCCGGCTTTTTTATGTGATTATATTTTTTTTAAAAAAAGGAGGCTGTAATTAGAATTTATAACCTGCTTCAAGAACAACTTCATATCCCCATGCTCTGTCTATTCCGTCATCATCAGGAACAACAGAATAAGACTCATATCCTGTTCCAAGCATTACATAGAAATTCTTTGTTAAATACTGTGTAACTGCAACCTGGAATTTATAAGCTGAGAACGGATCGGACTCACCATAAAGTTTAACTTCTGAATAACGGAGGTCTGTATAAACAAGGCCCCCCTTCCAGAAGCTTCCTGCAAAGAATATAAGCCCGCCGTATACTGTAGAGTCCTCTTTACCGTCACTACCTACAAGCATGGGTTCTTCAGCCGGATTTTTCATTTCAGCTATCCGTGAAACAGAAATTGTTACAGAGTCCATATCTACAGGATCATTTGCGGCAAATGCTGAAACATTCTGTCCATATACTCCGGAAATACCGAATGCCATTGAACCTGTCTGAAGCTCGCCAATATTACCCATTTTATATGTTACATTACCAAAAGCCAGATAACCGGTGTAGCCGTCATCCTTTACATCGCCCTTATACTTGTCAAAAACGCCGCCGACTTTTGCGTCAAGCGTAGATGATGAATACTCATAACCGAGCTGCATTATTGGTATAATACGGTTGTCTGTGTTTTCATACTGTACAGGTGTTCCTACAGCCTTGTCGCTTATGAGTGTAAAGAATACATTACCCATATTGTCGCCTGGCTTATAGGTAAAATCAAGGGAGCTTTTTACATTGGAATCACCAAGATCACCTTCATAGTTCCCAACATAGAAGATATTAGCATCCCATCTGTTCTGTACGCCGATTGTGGAATAGGTAACCTTACCTACACCATAATCAAAGGATATATCAGCCTGTTTTGCCTTAACACCATTGTTTGCGTCAAGTTCAACACCAATTACAGCAGTGAGTTTATCATCTTCAATCTTTGCATTGAGCCTTACAGACTGCTCATTTTTCTGACCTGCAAACATACCTTTTGATGCATCAGAGTCTGTAACAGCAGTATAAGCACTTGCAAGACTTGCGGCATCTGGAAATCCTGCTGCTTTAAGACCTGCTTGTTGCTCTGCTGATAAACTTGAATAGACACCGGCTGCTGCAGCATCAACTGAAGCACCCATAGCAATACCACCTTCAATACCTGCTAAAAGTGCAGGCATGGAAGCAAATAATCCTGCTTGAGTTGCCAGGGTTGTATCCTCTTTAAGACCTGCAAGGAAAGCTACAGATTCCATAGAAGTCTTATCCACTTCCATATACTGCATCCCGTAACGTGCCTTTGCCTGGCCGCTCCATGTAACTGTTGGTGCTGACATTGCAGGAACTGCAATTGCAACTGCAGCAAGTACTGCTAAAAATTTAATTTTTTTCATCTTAAACAATCTCCTGTTTAAATTAGTTTTTTAATAAGACTTTTTTCCTTAGTAAATGCCCGTAAATTTGCGGTAAACTATTCCCCTCAGAGCCACAGGCTCCAGGAAGAGATATTTACCAGTTTTTTAGAGACAGTTACTTTTTAAGAAGCAAAAAAAATGATTAATAAAATTGACATTTGTTAATGTCTTTAATATAATTAATCCTATTAACAGTATATACAGACGGTTTTAAATATTGCAAGCATTAATACATTTTTGTTTTTCAAATTCTGAATTTTATTTAATTTTTTTCATAGAATTGAACAAAAGGGATGGTTGTGTTAATAAACTTTTCAGGGAGGAACCGGATGAATTTCATCCAATCATGCTGACCCTGAAATCCTTTAATCATGGTTCAGGCATAGGTAAAAAGTTGTTGCCGAAAGAGGATAATAATCATATATTATTTTTAACTCATGTTTAATAAATATCAGGGAGGGGTTATGTCGGTTATAACTCTTGAAATAGAAAAAGAAGAAATTGATAAACTTAAGAATATCTATCATACTGATGATGATGAGCAGGCAGTCAGAGAAGCTATAAGTTATGCCTTACGACAGAACAACTTTCAAAAAATCCTTTCATTAAAAGGTAAAATCCATTGGGATGAAAACCTTGATGAGTTAAGAGCTTCCCGTATATGATTCTTGTTGATACAACTGTATGGATTGATTTTTTTAACGGCCGGTATTTACAGCAGAAGTATTCAATCTTATAATCGCCTGATGATATTTCGATATTTTTTCTGATGATGCTGATCCTGAAATCCAGGTTTCAGCTATTTTTATAAATTATAAATAGGCTCTGACCCTGAAATGAAAACAGACATAGAAATTAAAATTGAAGCAATGGATATATTGATCAAATCCCTGGGGAATGTTGAAGCTGAAAGGTTTGTAGCATTAGTACAGCGGGATAAATTTGATTACACCAACTGGAGAGAAAATCTCCCTGAGGAAGAAACCATTGAAGAACTCAGCAGAAAGGCAATGGAGTACAGGAATAATACAGAGTAACATCGTTGCATTATCATTCATGTACTCGTGCCCCCTTTGGGGGACAGGGGGCCGGGGGCCAGAATATTTCAAGAGAGGCAACATGACGAATCTTCATAAAAAAATTAGAGGTTTTCAACACTCATTAAAAGGTGGAACCGTGAACAGAAAAATTATTCTTTTATTTTCAGCTGCAGCATTGATGTTTTTTATCTCCTGCTCTTCTCAGGGGGAATTAAAATATTCACCTGCTGAAGATATTACTGCAGGGAGTATAAAAGTAACATCAGACAAATCCTTTATCGATATTACAGATAGCGCATCGGGGCGATCTTTCATAAAGCTCCCTCTTGACAGGCCATTTCTTAAAGGTGAAACTGCTGATATGATAGTGACCTACAGGATGGCATCTTTCAAATTTAAAGAAAAGATAATAAATGAATCTGTAAACCAGAGTATTGATTCCATAACTGCATCTGGCAATACTGTGATAATTAAAGGTGAGCTTTCAGATCGGGAAGGCTCCACAGGTTATGAATTTATAATTAAGCCCCACTCCCCCATGGCTGTGACTTTTGATGTTGCACTTAAAACAGATAAGTACAACCGAATAATCCTCACCTACGGTTCCCATAAGGATGAACAGTTTTTCGGATTCGGAACCCAGTACAGTAATTTTAACTTAAAGGGTAAAAAGCTTTTCACTTTCACTGAAGAACAGGGTATCGGCAGAGGGGACCAGCCGATTACATTTCTGGCAGATGTTACAAACGGCGCAGGGGGGAATGAGTTTACCAGCTACGCCCCCATTCCTCATTACATCACAACAGAAAACAGATCGGTGTTTTACGACAACACCTCCTACGGTGAATTTGATCTGAGAAAAAAAGATGAGGTTACTGTACGGTTCAGAGAGAATAATATCAAAGGGACCATCTGGCTTGGATCAAACCCTCTTGACTTAATAGAAAAATATACACTTAAAACCGGCAGGTTCCCTCTACTCCCTGACTGGGCATACGGCACATGGCTCGGCCTGCAGGGTGGAGCTGAGAAGGTTAAGCGTGTGGTAAAGGAGGCAAAGGAGGCGGGCAATCCGGTTACTGCTATATGGATTCAGGACTGGGTGGGGAAGCGTACTACAAATTTCGGTGACCAGCTTAAGTGGAGATGGTATGCTCAGGAGAAATCTGAACATGTTGACAGCGACGGTAAACCGGAACCATCATACCCTGAATTTAAAAATTTCTGCGCGGATATGAACAGGGATGGTGTAAAAGTTCTCGGCTATGTGAGCTCATTTCTTGCAGATACAAATCCTGAAGTAAAGAATGACACATTCACCAACCCCATGCTTGATGAGGCAAAGGCTAAAGGGTATCTGGTAAAAAATTCTGATGGTGAGAATTACCTTATCAAAACTGTGGGATTCCCCGCATACCTCATTGACCTTACAAATCCTGATGCAGTGAGATGGATTAAAAATATTATAAAGAAAAATATGATAGATATGGGGCTTTCAGGATGGATGGCCGATTTCGGCGAATGGCTCCCGTACGATGCTGTTCTTCACGACAAAAGGGATGCTGCCCTGTATCACAATGTTTATCCTGTTGACTGGGCCAGGGTAAACAGGGAAGCCATTGCTGAGGCAGGGATGGAGGGTAAAATTGTTTTCTTCACCAGGGCAGGATACAGCTATTCCAATAAGTATTCAACAGCTTTCTGGCTTGGTGACCAGATGGTGGACTTTAAAAAGAATGACGGGCTCCCATCTGCCATACTTGGCCTTAACTCATCTGGCATGAGCGGTATTGCTGTTAACCATAGCGATGTAGGCGGCTACACCGGTATAAAGGCCCTCCCTGCATGGATCTCCCCATACGACAGGGTAAAGGAGCTTACAGAAAGATGGGCAGAGGCGAATGCCTTTACTGCAATTTTCAGGACCCACGAGGGGAATCTGCCGGGGAGATTTCATCAGGTCTACAGAGACAGAGATTCAGCGGAAAAATTCGCACGCATGGGTAAGGTCCATTATGCCTTAAAAGATTACATTGCACACCTCTCAAAAGAGGCTGCAGAAAAGGGGTATCCCATTGTGAGGCACCCATACCTGAATTTCCCGGAAGACAAAAATACATATAATTTAAAATACCAGTTTATGCTGGGAGAGGACCTCCTTGTAATTCCTGTAATAAAAAAGGGTACTGACAAAGTAGAGGGTTATTTCCCTGAAGGGACATGGAAGAATATTTTTACAGGTGAAACAGTTGAAGGGGGAAAAAATATTACGGTCAAGGCCCCTTTAGGTACACCTGCAGCTTATGTAAAAAGCGGAGGGAAGTGGTCGGAAAGGATTTTAGAGGCAGTAAAAGAAGCTCTTTGACCTCACCCCGCCCGGTTCGACAGGCTTACTTCGGCAGGCTCACTTCGGCAGGCTCAGCACAAGCAGCACAGGCAGCATCGCTCCGGGCCGCACGACCCCATCCCCCTAACCCCCTTCCCCACATGGACTGCACACAGGAAGTGTGCGTTTCGACGCGCGACAGGAGGTCGCAAAAAGCGTCGATGAAGGGGGAAATGACAGCAGATATTTTATGCAAGTATTGAATTATCAGGTTCATGAATCTGTTTAATCCCTCCGGCCAGTTCGACAGGCTCACCGCATCGCTTCGGCCACCTCCCTTAACAAGGGAGGACTGTGAAACATAAGATTCAGGTTTCACATAATACGGAATAGTTCATGATACTGTAAATTCTATACCCTTAAAAGATTCATAATTCGATTTCCCCCCTTTCTTAAGGGGGGTGGTGAGCAAAGCGAACCGGGGGGATTGAACCGGTTTCATAATTCATTAAAATAAGAGGGTTTAAAAACCCCCCTCTTACTTATTCAAAGCTTTCTGCATTTCAGATTTAAGATTTTCAATATCAAGCGGTTTCTGCAATACTCCGCTAAATCCTTTTGCAGTAATATCAACATTAATATCTGTAACACTGCCGATGCTGCTCAAGAGGTAAATAGGCACATCCTTATCCTCTTTCCTGATAGCCTCAGCCGCTTTCGCTCCAGCATCAATACGCTCCATCATCATATCGCAAAGAACCAGGTCAGGCTTTTCAGATTTAAATTTATCAACCCCTTCCTTGCCATCCATTGCAGTAACCACAATGTAATTCTCCGATTTCAGGACAACAGAAACCGCATCAAGAATATCGGGATCATCATCTATTACAAGTATCTTTTTGTCAGACATAAATTTCTCCTTATTTGATTTTAAGCTATTATTTTCTTTTAAATATCAGTGTTATTTTCAAAGAATCTATATTAATTCAAAGTAAAAGATTATATCTCAAGGCTGTCTAAAAAGTCGAATTTATCTGTATTTGTCATTCCGGTTTTGCAAATTCTTTTTTTGCAAATACCGGAATCTCCTGAATGAATCAGTTATATGAGATACCGGCATTTCGCTTCGCTGCAGCCGGTATGACAAAAAATTGATTTTTAGTCATCCCCTGGATTAAATCATTTTAAATTATCACTGCTTCAGCATATCATCAATCTTTTCAAGAAGAAATCGATAAGCCTCATTAAAGTTTTTCATAGCCTTTTCTGTTAAACCTTCAAACATCTCCCACTCATAACCCCTGATTGCCAGCACATAAGACTCAGGAACCCTGCCGTAAATATCGCCGCAAAGGGCTATGACAGATTCCGGGGACATGGAGTGTGTAGTGAAAGTAATCTCAGCTGACGGTTCAATCCTTTTAAATGAGAAAGGTTCATCAGCATCGATAGAAGCATCCACAAAAATTACAATATCACTCCCGGAGATATTATCAGCATCTTCAATATTGAGCTGATAATTACTGTCAGTTGTTATACCGGCAATATTTTCTGTCTCCAGTTTATCTATAATCATGGGGCCCAGGCCGTCATCCTGACGGCCCGGGTTACCGAAACCATACACATAAATTTTTTTATTTTTCAAAGAGCTTATTTCCTGCTCTGATCAAGAATATCGCCATTTGAATCAAGGAGTGTAATCTCCATAGGCATCTTCCCCAGAGCATGAGTAGCACAGCTGAGGCATGGATCATAAGCCCTGATTACCATCTCCACCCTGTTCATCATACCTTCAGTAATTTCTTTCTGTCCTGTGAAATTAGCTTTGGCAACATAATTAACGCCCCTGTTCATAGGCTCATTATTATTTGTTGTGGAAACAATAAGGTTCGCCATTTCAACCTGATCAAGGTCATTGATTCTATAGTGATGGAAAAGAGTTCCCCTTGGCGCCTCAATAAGGCCAACACCCTCTTTCTGCTTGGTCCCTTTAACTACAAGATTATCCTTCTGAAGATCGGGGTCATTGAGAAGCTCCTTGATAACCTCCGCAGAGTGGAGAAGCTCAATCAGCCTTGCCCAGTGCATGTGCATAGACATATGATTCGGCTTACCGTTTGTATAGGCTTTGAATAACTCCAGCTCTTTCTGCGCAAGAGGAGTTGGAATAAAATCAGCTGTATTACACCTTGAAAGCGGACCTACAGTGTACCACCCCTTCTCCATTCCAATCTTTCTCAGATAGGGGAACTTCATATAGCTCCAGTTTTTAACCTCTTCACCTATATGCTTATGATAATCCTGATAATCAATATCATCAAGGAGTCTGTTTCCATCAGCATCGATGCAGCGTATAACCCCATGATAAAGATCCATTGCCCCGTCTTTTCTCACTAGTGAAAGGTGACTTGAAGGGAATACAGAGAAATTATCAATATAATCCTTATTCTGCGCATGATACCCCTTGAAGAAATCGAGAGCAGCCTGTGACCATTCAATCATCTTGTCTATATTAAGAGGGCCCGCGCCTTTAAGAAACTCGTCTCTCTCTTCAACAGAAAGATTCTTGTTTATGCCGCCGGGGATTGCGCCTGTACCATGGATCTTCTTCCCTGCTGTGGCCCTGATTATCTCCTGGCCGAATTTTCTCATCATAACACCCTGAACAGCAAGATCCTTATGCTCAAGTGCAACGCCTATTACGTTTCTTATTGCCGGGTCACCATCTGCGCCGAAAAGAAGATCGGGTGAGGCAAGATGAAAAAAATGGAGGGCATGTGACTGGAACATCTGTCCGTAATGCATAAGCCTTCTCATTTTTTCTCCAACTGGTGTAAGACCATCGCCTGTACCTGCACCAACAATCACATCAAGGGCTTTAGCAGCAGCAAGATGATGGCTCACAGGGCAGATTCCGCAGAGCCTCTGTACCAGTACCGGTGCTTCCCAGTATGGCCGTCCCTGAATAAATTTTTCAAAACCGCGGAATTCTACAATATGCAGTCTTGACTGAGATACATTTCCCGAATCATCGAGCTGAATAGTTACTTTACCGTGACCTTCAACCCTTGTTACCGGTTCTATCGTTATTTTTCTTCCCATATTAAGCGCTCCAATTAATCAAACTTTAATACTTCATAAGGAATTTTAAGCTCGTTCCCTGTTACCAGGGCTACAAGCGCTTCCCATATGAGGTCAGCCCTGGGCGGACACCCTGGAATATGATAGTCAATTTTAACTATCTCGTGGCAAGTATAAACCCTGTCCAGAATCATAGGGAGTTCATCATCATTGGGGATAATCTTCCCGACATTTTCATCTACAGTAGGCCCGTTCAGGTATGCTTCTTCAAGACAATCCTTTACAGGAATGCCGTTTCTCATGGCAGGGAGACCCCCCATAATCGCGCACTCACCGAGAGAGATAAGGATTTTACAGTTCTTCCTGAAATCCTGGAGCACATGAACATTTTCACTGTTGCAGCATCCCCCCTCAATAATCCCTATATCGCACATCTTTGTAAAAGTTTTTATATCGTCTATAGGTGATTTATTAAACTCCACCAGATCGATAAGCTGTAATATTCTATCGTCAATGTCAAGTATTGACATGTGGCATCCGAAACATCCTGCCAGCGACGCTGTGGCCACAACCGGTTTACTCATTTTAAGCCTCCAAATTAACTTATAGCTTCTTATCTGCCTTCGATTTCACTACCGATAGGCCTGCTGTCGAATTTTCTCTGACCAATAGGTACTACATATCCCACTTCTTTTCTGAGGATACATCCCACAGGGCACTGTGCCATAGCTTTCATTGCCATTTCTTCACTTAGATCCGCAGCCAGAGTCCTGTCTATAGTGATGATAGTCTTACCGCCACGCTCTGTAACAGCGAAAACGTTTTTCCCGTCTGCAGTAACTATATCCCTGACGCATCGAAGACACTGAACGCATCTGTTTCTGTCCAGATAGATCTTCGGTGTGTCTGCTATCACTGTCCTTACAGGCCAGAGGTATGGGAACCTGGGCACCATCATCTGATATCTGTAGCCCAGAGCCTGGAGTTCACAGTTCCCGCTCTTTTCGCATGTAGGGCACATATGGTTCCCTTCAACAAAGAGCATCTCAACAAGCTGCTTCCTCATATCTTCAATTTCCGGAGTTATGTTATCAACAAGCATCCCCTCTGCCACAGGGGTTGTGCATGCTGCCATAAATCTTCCCCCTACTTTTACTGTACAGATACGGCAGGTCCCGGCAGGTTTAAGGCCGTCAAAATGACAGAGAACCGGAATATAGATGCCGTTTTCCTTAGCTGCCTCAACTATAGTCTGGCCGCTTTTAGCAGTACAATCTTTTCCATCTATCTTAAATTTTATATCACTCATCTTAATATCCCTCTACAGTTGGTTTTCTTCCGGCAGCCTCGCATGAATCTTTAACAGCTGCAGCAAGGTCAAATTCAGAAACAAAATCCTTACCCTTCTGAATTTTCGCCTCGTACATGGGCCTGAAATTCTGTAGTGTTGTGTAGATAGGATTGGGTGATGTCTGCCCCAGACCGCACCTGCTCATACTTTTAACAGTAACACACCACTCTTCCATCTCTTTAAGATCAGACTCTGTTCCGTGGCCGTGCATTATTTTGTCCAGCTTATGAATTAGGAGCTGATTACCGGCACGACATGGCGTACACCATCCGCATGATTCCTCTTCAAAAAACTCCATAAAGTTTTTAACCACTTCGAAGAGATCTCTATCAGGGCCTATAACTATTATTGACCCGCCTGTTGACAGATCATCATAGCAGATTCTCTGTCCGAATTTAGACTTGTCAACGCATGTACCTGAAGGTCCGCCAACCTGAACCGCCATAGCTGTTCTCCCTTCACACTCTTCAAGTAGAGTCTGTACTGTTGTACCATATTCCACTTCATATATACCTGGCTTTTTGCAGTCACCTGATACGCTTAGAAGTTTTGTCCCCTTAGACTGGGCTGTACCCATTTTTGCGAACCACTCCCCCCCTTCGAGGATAATCCTTGCTGCGGAACAGAAGCTTTCTACATTATTCACTGACGTGGGCTTACCCATGTAACCTTTCTGTGCAGGGAATGGAGGCCTGTTTCTCGGCTCACCCCTTTTACCTTCAGCAGATTCGATAAGCGCTGATTCCTCACCGCATACATATGCGCCTGCACCCATCTTTATTTTAATGTCAAAGCTGAAGCCATCCTTTCCGCCTGCGTTTCGGCCTAATGTACCAGCCTGCCTCATCTTTGAAAGCACATCTTCAAGATAATTTTTCAGGTACATGTATTCAGCCCTGAGATAAAGGAGTCCTTCATCTGCGCCCACAGCGTATCCGGCAATTGCCATTCCTTCGAACATCATTTCAGGTATTTCGGTAAAGATTACCCTGTCTTTAAATGTTCCTGGCTCACCCTCGTCACCGTTACAGATAATGTATTTTTTGTCACCTGCAGACTGGCGTGTATAATCCCACTTCATACCTGTAGGGAAACCGGCTCCCCCTCTACCCCTGAGACTGGAGATTTTCATCTCTTCAATTACATCTTCAGGAGACATTGAAAGAGCTTTCTTAAGCGCTGAACCTGGAGTAAAGGGGGCGAAAAGCACAGCCCCTTTCTTCTGAATATTGTTTTTCACCATTGCTTTTATAAGGTTGGACTGGTTCTTACCTTCACCCGCCTCTTTAACCATGTCTCCTGCAGCTTTACCCGCTTTCATGTCAGCAACGATAGCTTTAACTTTGTCAGCTGTAAGACTTGTAAATACCACCCCGTTGATAATTGCGGATGGTTCCTGATCATTCATCCCCATGTCAGCAGTATAATGAAGTCCGATCTCCCCATCAGGAGTTACTTCACCAAACTTACAGCCTGCTTCTTTTTCAAAAGCCTTTGCAACCTCATAACAGCCCATCATTACTGATACTGCGCTGTTATTGAGATAAACAGAATACTTACCCACCTCTTCTTTCGAAAAGAAATGATAAAATGTTACCACACCTTCAACATCAACAGAGGAGACATTCATCTCCCTGGCTATCTCGCTGATAGCAGCGTCAGAAACCTTACCCAGCTCCGCCTGAACATCGCGTATTACGTCAAGCATTCTGGCAGGGTCTTTCTGATAATTGTTCACAGACTTTTTTACAACTTCAGACATATTACCCATAGGGCCCTCTTTGTTAATAAATTTTGTATATATTTTTTCAAAAAGATGCAAAATATAAAAACTGCTTCAGGATGATCAGATTAAGTGACCCCTGATATTTATGTTTTTCATGATGCTCCTGAACCGGCTGATTCAGATTGTTAAATAATATGGAATAATCAGATCATCAATGAATTCATCAATCTTTAAATTAATTTTAATAAACACTGAATGTTATTCAAACATAACAGCGCTGTTATAAATCAATAACAGACTTGTTATCGGGGAGGGGGGAGCCCCCCTAAATCGGAGGGGGGTTTAACATTAGTTGAATAATAAATTTCTATAGGGGGAAGAAGTTTTTTTAGAGGCGCACTGAACCAGTCCGGGGAATGTTTTAAATTACACTATGCACCTGATCCTGAATCTCTATCATGTTTTGGAAGTTCCACTAAAAAAACTGTTCCTTCATCAGGGACGCTTTTAACAGAAATCTTTCCTGTATATTTATCTTCTACAATTTTTCTGATAATGGAGAGCCCCAGACCGCTGCCGCTTATTTTCCTTGTTTTATCATTCTTTATTCTTACAAACTCCTGGAACAGAGAGGGGATATCATCTTCACTTATCCCAATTCCCGTATCAGAAACAGCAATTGTAACATTATCCTGGAATTCTTTCAGGATACAGCGCACTTCCCCATTGTCTCTGTTATATTTTACAGCATTAGAAATAAGATTATTAAAAATTATCTCTATCTGCTCCCTTTCTCCAAGGTAAAAAACATGTGCCGGATCTGAATCTATAATAACATTAACTTTTTTCTGAGCTGCCATGGGGGATACTATCTCTTTAGAGGTAAAAGCTATTTCTGTAATATTAATTTTTTTCCTGTTACTGCTTTTCTTATCAGATTCAATTCTGGTCAGATCAAGAAGATCTGATATGAGGAGACGCATCCCCTTAATACGTTCAAGGGAACGGTTAACCATGTCATCATAAGCTTCAATAGTTTCCCCTGCCATGCGGTCTTTCATAATCCTCAAATAACCCTCTATGGCGCTTAGAGGAAGCTTAAGCTCATGCGATAAAACAGAGAGGAACTGGTTGCGGATCTGCTTATCCTCACTCTTCAGATCTCTGGTCATTCTCCGCAGATAGAGATGCTTTGTTATACTCTCCATGGCGGTTTTAAGTTCCAGAGGAGTGAATGGTTTTGGAACAAAATTATAGGCTCCATTATTTGTAGCTTTAATTGCCAGGTCAAGAGAGGCGTATGATGTAATCATCATAACAGAGCAGTCTATCTGCTTTTTATTTATATGCTCAAGCACATCAATACCATAAACTCCGGGGAGTTTATTATCGAGCAGAATAATATCCGCCCTCTCCCTGTCTATTATTTCCAGAGCTTCTTCACCGGTACCAACCTCCCGGATATCATAAGTGAACTCCTCTTCAAGAAAAGGGAAGCTCACCGAATAACCGGAAAGTATACGGCTTATACCGGAACAGATACCCGGCTCATCATCAACTATCAATACTCTCAGCTTTGCCATGCTTATTTTCTTCCAGGAATTTTTATTTTAAATGTTGTGCCTGTAGGGCCTTTCTCCGGATCATTATTGGAATTAACCGAAACGTGCCCATTGTGCATTTTAATAATACCATAAATCAGAGAAAGACCGAGTCCTGTCCCCTTCCCTATAGGCTTTGTAGTAAAAAAAGGTGTAAAAAGCTTATCCATATTCTCCTTCGAAATCCCTGTCCCATTATCATCAAAGGAAAAAATTATGTCATCATCCAGCTGTGATAAGCTTATGTTAAGGGTGCCCCCCTCTGCAGGGAGAGCCTCTATGGCATTCTTTTCAATATTAACCAGAACCTGCATCCATTGATCAGGGTCTATATCTGCCATTTTATCGGACAACTCAGAGCTGAAAACAACCTTAACGTTTTCAGGTATTATCAGTGAGTTTATACTATGCTTTACAAAATCTTCGATATTAACAGTGGTATAATTGATCTGGTTTTTACGGGCAAAATTCAGAAGCCCCCCCACTATCTTTTTACACCTCTCAGCCTGTTCAGCTATAAGTTTCAAATCCTTACTTATCTGATCATTCCACTTATGATCTTCAAGAAGGATATTACTGTACATGGTAATTATCCCCAGTGGATTATTCAGCTCATGGGCAATACCCGCTGACAGCTGCCCCATTGTGGCAAGCTTCTCTGAATCTATCAATGACTGCTGAGCTGAAGCGAGCTTTTCATTTGTAAGATTCAGTTCATCAATATAATTATGGAGTTTATCAATTGTAAAAGGGAGACACATTTCCGACTCGGCAAGCCCCACAATTATTGCCATTGCGTGTTCTCTGCAGCTTTCATAACCGCAGGCTCCGCAGTTGAGCTGATCTTCCGGTGAAAATTTACCTATCTGCTGAAGCACCTGTTCAATCTCATCATCCGACGGGTGAGGGTTTCTCCTGTCATCAGCTGAAAAAGTCCTGGAAAAATCGAAATCTTTATAGTAGTTGAAACTCTTCTCCCATCCGGCCTGGTCAATTTTTTCAAGCTTCTCTTTTACATAGTTACGAATGTTCGCAGTTTTAGAAAAATGATTCTCCTCACTGGTCATTCCGGGCCCCATAATACACCCCTCGCAGCATAAAAGCTCCAGATGCCGTGTCGCAAGGGGGTCCTGCCGGAATTCTTTTATTGCCTCTCTGAAGTTAATCCTTCCTGAGGCCACAAATATATTCTCTTCACAGATGTCATCAGACTTCTTTACTGAGAGGAACTTCCCTCTTGTTACAGGAAAAATCGCTGCCCTGTTTCCCGGGGGACCATCAAAATCAGCAGGTTCGGCATTATCAGGACTAACCCCGTAAAGGGTAAACAGTTTTCTTAATTCAATGAATGTCAATACAACATCGAGTTCCGCGGATTCAGCTTTCTTGGCAACACAGGGCCCGATAAAGACCGTTTTGCAGTCACTTCCGTATAGATCTCTTGCAACCCTTGAGGTTGCCACCATAGGTGATACCACAGGGGTAAGGGATGAAACAAGAGCGGGATAATAATACTTTACATAGTATACAATAGCAGGACAGTCTGATGATATTTCATGAGCCCCGTTTTCATCCTGAAGGTTCTTTTCGTATTCATGGGAAACAAGATCAGCTCCAAATGCGACTTCCATAACATAATCAAAGCCGAGTTTTTTCAGCATACCCACGAGAATTCTGAAATCGCTGATTTCGGAAAACTCCGCCGGGAAGCTTGGAGCAATACAGGCAACTTTTACAGAATCACTTTTAAAAATTTTAACAGCATCTTCTGTTGAATCAAGGAAGACCTTGGCATTCTGGCTGCAGACCCTTGTGCAGTTTCCGCACCCTATACATCTTGATGCTATAACCTCGGCCTGCCCATTAATAATTCTGATAGCCTTTACCGGACACTCCCTGACGCAGGTGTAGCAGACCCTGCATCTGTCTTTTACAGTAAAAACCAGTTCGCTGTATATCCTTGGCATATAACAAAATCCCGTTATTAAATTAATTCAGCTCTTCCCGGAATGCGGGAATAAAAAGCAAACCCCTCATACCCGTCTACTCCTGGATTAGTCTGCATTTCTACACATTATTTTTGCAATAGAAAAAATTAATTAAAAAAGATAAAAAATTTCATTGTTAAACAGATTTTTTTATATTGGGGCTGTCCAAAAGTCGGATTTTCAGGGATTTGTCATTCCGGTTTTGCAACTTCAATTATTGCAAATACCGGAATCTCCTGGTTGAATCAGACCTAAGAGATACCGGCATTTCGCTTCGCTACAGCCGGTATGACAAAAAAATACTTTTTGGACAGCCCCAATTATAGCGCATTTTTCTACAATAATAAGTTTAGGAATAAAAACATAAAATTTTGTGATTTACAGCTCAATTAGAATGCTGCATAAGGTAGAAAAATATTCGACAGAGATTCGATAATAATACTTATATGGCTTATTCACAATATTGATATTATTTTTTCGGGAGACAGAGAGATTGAAAGACTTAATAAATATATTCAATTATCAGCAGTTTCTCGACACACTGGACAGCCACTATCTGGTTCTTGACATAAAAGGGGTTATACTGGCCTGCAACGAGGCTTTTAAACAATTTGTAATCAAAGATATTAATCAGAAGTATCCTGAATTAAAAGGACAGATAGCCGGGATGACATATGAGGATATTGTTCTTACCGGAAACTGGGGAAGTATAATAGTCAGAGAAAGAATGAAAAAATTCCATGAATCGATTGAGGAGCGGTGTAAAAAACGTTTTGTTGATGTGAACAGAAATGAAATACTTGAAGGCCTTATAACACCTATTTTTGATGACAGCGGGAAAGTCCGTTACGTTACTGTAAATATTGAAGTTGTAACAGGAAAAAAAATTTTCGAATTAAAGAAAAATCTCTCATTCTTCTCTTTAAAGGAGATACAGTTCTTAAAGGAGATCGTTAACCAGAAGACTGAACTGGAAATTTTCACAAACAGTGAAGCCTTCCTCGATTTCTACAATCTTCACCTCACTGAATCCTCTAAAAGAATAATAGACAGGGCGCTTATGAGCGATTCAGGTTTTTTTAACCGCAGTGAATATCTGAAACGGGTAAACAATAAACTGCTGAAGCGCCATATTAGCCTGAATGAATTTCTACTATGTCTCAAGTTTACAATCTCACGTCTCCCCGATTAGTCAGAATTATTACACCTCAGCCTCATAACAAGACTGTTATATGCTGATAACAGAGGCTGTTAAAAAAAATAAAATTTCATGTTGCTGAAATTTATATCTATGCTGATCTGTTTCAATTAAATTCATCCGGAAAGTTTAAAAAGGGTTAAATCGATTTATGAATAAACGGAAAATACTGATCGTAGATGATGATGAAGATATTATCGACGCCATGAACATTATTTTAAAAAACAGAGGCCACGAAGTAATTGAAGCATCCAGCGGCGAAGAGGCCCTGATTAAATTCGCTGAAGCAAAACCGGATATTATTTTTCTCGATCTTATGATGGAAAAATTCGATACCGGTGTTACTGTATGCAGAAAGATGCGGGAAACCGATAAAGATATACAAATATACCTCGTCAGCTCAGTAGGTGATGAGACTGCAAATACTCTGGATACACATGAGATCGGATTTAATGGCGCATTGTCAAAACCTGTTTCACCTGAAGAGCTTCTCTCTCTTGTAGAGTGAATCTTTTTATTCAGTAAAACCCCTTGGTCGTTATTTACATCTGTTGCCTGATACTAATTATATACAGGATAAAATCAGATGTTTATAATTGCCCATCAATTTTGAGTTAGATTTTGTCCACGGTTCACAGGCTTAATTTAAGCCTGTGAACCCCCTTTTTTCACCTCAATATCCCTTGACAAATTTCTCCGGAAAATTCATTAAATTAAAGGGGTATGGTATTATGCAGCAGTCATTTATAGATGAAGAATTAATAAATTCTCTATTACAGGAAAATTCGAATCCTTCAGATTCAGCAGTGAAATCTGTGCTTGCCAGGGCGGAAAATCTTAAAGGCCTTTCTCTTGAGGATGCCGCTATTCTTCTCAATACTAATAATAGCGAACTGCTGGAAATGCTTTTTAATACAGCCTGCCGGATAAAACAGACAATATACGGAAACAGAATTGTTCTATTTGCTCCTTTATATATTTCCAATTACTGCTCAAATAACTGCCTTTACTGCGGATTCCGATCTGACAATAATGAAATCCAAAGAAAGCGTTTAACTATAGATGAAGTAAAAAGTGAAACAAAGATACTTCTTGAACAGGGGCATAAAAGAATTCTAATGCTCATGGGGGAGGAGGATAGCGCCTCATCACTCGACTATTTTGCTGAGTGCATTAAAGCCGCATATTCAGTTAAAGATTCAAAGGGGAATTCAATCCGGAGAATCAACTTTGAAATTGCTCCATTAACCACGGATGAATTTAAAAAACTGAAGCCGCTGAATATCGGCACATATGTTGTTTTCCAGGAAACCTATCACAGAGAAACATATGACAGAATTCATCCCTCAGGGAAAAAGAAAGATTACATACGGCGCCTGGATGTTATGGAGAGAGCCCTTGAAAGCGGTCTCCACGATGTAGGTATCGGAGCCCTTTTCGGCCTCTATGATTACAGATTTGATACACTTGCTCTTCTGACCCATGCAAAGCATCTTGATGAAAAATTCGGCATAGGGCCCCATACTATTTCGGTTCCACGAATTGAATACGCAAAGAACGCCCCATGCGCGGAAAATATCCCACACCCTGTTTCCGATATTGACTTTAAAAAGATAGCGGCAGTGCTCCGCTGTGCAGTTCCATATACAGGTATAATTCTCTCCACCAGGGAGAATGCCCGGATGAGAAGCGAGCTTATGCATCTTGGTGTTTCCCAGCTCAGTGCCGGCTCAAAAACCGATCCCGGAGGCTATGGGCAGAATAACCATACCTCTTCCCAGTTTTCCCTCAATGACACAAGGAGCACAGGTGAAGTGATAACCTCGGTGATTGAAGAGGGTTTTATCCCCTCCTTCTGCACAGGATGCTACAGACGCGGGAGAACCGGAAAAGACTTTATGGATATGGCAAAACCGGGGCTCATTAAAAATCATTGCCACCCCAATGCCCTTCTTACACTGAAGGAATATCTGATAGATTATGCAGATGAAAAAACAAAACTTTCCGGAGAGGATCTGATAACAAAAGAGATTGAATCTATTCCCGGCAGGAAAAGACGTGAAGAAACAGAAAAAAATCTTGCGAAGATAGAACAGGGTGAACGTGACATCTATTTCTAAAAAAGAGATTATTGAACTCCTGGCTCTCAGGGGGGGGGAACAGGCTGATCTGCATAAGAGAGCCTCTGAAATAAGGAAGAATCATGTATCTGACAGAATTTACATCCGGGGGTTGATTGAATTTTCCAATATATGCGTCAATGACTGCTTCTACTGCGGAATAAGAAAATCGAATAATAGAATAAACCGGTATGAACTAACAACTCAAGAGATTATGTCATCAGTTGATGAAGCTGTTGCCTCAGGTCTTACTTCTCTGGTACTACAGTCAGGAGAAAGAAGGGACACTCTCTTTATATCTAATGTTGCAGAGACATTAAGACTTATAAAAGACAAACATCCCGATATTGGGATTACCCTCTCATGCGGGGAACAGAATAAAAATGTATACAGAGAATTTTTTGAAGCCGGCGCTTCCAGATATCTGCTGAGAATAGAAACCTCCGATGAAAATCATTACAAAAAACTTCATCCTGAATCGATGAATTTTAACAACAGGGTAAGATGTCTCAGGGATCTGCGCAGTACAGGATACCAGGTGGGAACAGGTGTTATGATAAATTCCCCCTATCAGACTCCGGAAATACTGGCCGGGGACATCCTCTTTTTCCGTGAACTTGATATCGATATGTGCGGCATGGGCCCATTTATACCACATAGAGATACATCCATGGGGGGATGGGATTATAATATCGATGAAAGCCTCAATCTCGGGTTAAATATGATTGCGGTGCTTCGCCTTGTAATGCCTGATATAAATATTGCATCCACAACCGCACTTGAAACACTATCTCATCAGGGGAGGGAGATGGGGATTCAGGCAGGAGCCAATGTTGTTATGCCCCAGTTCTCTCCGGCAAAAAACAGAAATCAGTATATGCTCTACGACAATAAACCTGTAAGTGAAAAACCGGGAAGCGAACTTGTTGATTTGATAAGCAGAAAGATTAAAATACTGGGATTAATACCTGCAGCTGAGGAGAGCGGAACATCAATTCATTACCTGAGGAGAAATGACAATGACAGTTCCTGTTGAAAGAAATAATATAGGCATATTCGGAAAAATTAATGCAGGTAAAAGTTCGGTGATGAATCTCATTACACAGCAGGAATCCTCTATTGTTGATTCCAGTCCGGGGACAACATCTGACACAAAAATTTCTCTTTATGAAATGCATGGTATTGGCCCGGTAAGATTATTTGACACTGCAGGTATAAATGAAGGGAGTGAACTTGGTGAGAAAAAAAGAAAAAAAGTATTAAATGATCTGAAGGAATCTGACCTTATACTGATTGTTATAGATCCCTCATCATCAGACCTGAGCCATGAGAAGGAAATTGTCAGAGAAGCCAGAGATCTGGACAAACAGATACTTATTATCTACAATCTCTTTAATGAAAAAGACAGAGATTTAATTCCACTTGTTGAAGAGAATATTCCCCATCTGAAATTTCATCAGAAAATCTCATTAAAAGCAAATGATGAAAAATTCCGCAAACCCCTCATAGATTTTATACTGAAAAACTTTGAGCAGGAAAATTCTCCTGTTGAACTTCTTCCATTTATCGAGAGAGACAATTATTATATTCTTGTTATACCAATGGATGAGGAGACACCGGAAGGGCGATACCTGAGGCCCCAGGCAATGACTGAGGAATATATTACACGTAACTGGGCCTATCCTGTATCATTCAGGCTCGACCTGGCATCAGCCAGAGGCAACAACCCGGGAAGAGAAAAGGAGAGATTTCTTGCATTAGTGAAGGGCCTTTCAAAAAAACCGCGGTGCATTATCACCGATTCTCAGGCAATGGATATAATGAGCAGATGGTGTCCTGAGGATATTGATCTTACCACATTTTCCATTGTTATGATAAACTATATGAGCGGCGGCAGACTATCGGACTTTGTAAGGGGGATAAGTGCTCTTGACACTCTAAAAAAGGGAGATTCAATTCTTATTTCTGAAGCATGCAATCACAGCCGCATTGGCGAGGATATAGGCACGGTGCAGATCCCGGAAATAATGGGAAAGAAATATCCGGGTGTTAAGATTGAACACAACTTCGGCAGGGAATTTCAGGACAACCGGTCACTGGAGAAGTACTCGCTCATAATTCACTGCGGCGGATGCATGATAAGCAGGCAGAAAATGACCGCAAGAATCCGCGATCTGGATAACCTTGGAATACCTTATACAAATTACGGCATATTTCTTTCAGCTGTAAACGGAAAAGAGGCGCTTGAAAAAGTTCTTAAACCCTGGGGGCTTAAACCCTGAATTAAATCAGTGTTAATCCCTTAACTTTTATCTGGAATAAAATTTTTTAACATCCGGGGCTGTCTAAAAAGTTGGATTTTAATGAATTTGTCATTCCGGTTTTGCAGCTTCAGTTCTTGCATATACCGGAATCTCCTGATAGAATCAAGTGTATGAGATACCGGCATTCCGCTTCGCTACAGCCGGTATGACAAGAAAAATACTTTTGGGACAGCCCCGGATGTTAAAGCATTATTGCACTAAAAATTATCTTTAAAAATAATTACTGAAATTGAATCAATATATTTTTCGTTTAGAAAAACCTGTACCGATTACATTAAAAGTATTTTCCACAATAAAGATGGCATCCTCATCAGTAGAAAAAACAACCTCCTCCAGAGGCTTAAGCATAATATTGTTTGTAATGGCCATAATTATATTTTTATCCTTACCTGAGTAGGCTCCGCTCCCCCTTATGAATGTTGCACCAAGTTTAAGCTTCTCCATCATCTCCTTTGCAATAAGCTGGTTATATTCAGAAATGATCATTACAATTTTTCTCTGGTTAAAAAGAGCCAGCGTATATTCCAGCACAATTGACATTATAAAAACAAGTATGAGAGATACTATAATCAGATCAATCTCCAGAACAAAAAGGGCGAGTGAAAAAAGAACAAGGTTAAAGAAAAAATATACTTTACCTATACCCAGATTAAACTTCTGATTAAGAATAACTGCAACAACATCAAGTCCGCCGTTTGATCCCATGGATCGAAGCACAATACCGCTTCCGAAACCGCATATACCCCCTGCAAGTATTGCAGCATAAAGCTGATTCTGCACTTCAAAGTTCAGTTCCAGAACTTCATATGCAAGTGTTGTAACTATCATGGCATAAAGACTGTAAAAGAAAAATCTTTTACTTAAATATATCCAGCCCATAATAAAGAGAGGAATATTAAGCAGAAAATACCAGATACCCGCAGAAATAAAAGGGAATACATAATAAACCAGCACACCAAGACCGAACAATCCTCCCGGAACAAAATTATGATGAACAACCACCCCTTTTAAACCGGCGGAGAAAAGCACAGCCCCGATTGATATAAGCAGAAGATTCCACCAAATGCTGTATCTATAGTTTTCAAAAGCCATTATAATACCTGCGCTGCTTTTTTACTTTGTGTGTCATTGTAGCAGAAAAGGCGGTCAGGGTCAATTATTAACTGTAAAAAATACCATCCCTTGATCCAGGTCAAGGGATGGCAGGACTAATAATGCTAGTATAAAGAAGAAACCGGAATAATTAAACTTTGTTTTACCAGGGAATATGCTTAATTTTAATTAAGTCATGTTCAATAAGAACAGGCCTGATGAACATCATCATAAAAAATATATGGAGGATATAATGAAAGTACATGTAAAAAATAATGTTTACTGGGTTGGTAAAACTGACTGGGATTTGCGAAAATTCCATGGAGATGAATATTCCACACATAAGGGATCAACATATAATTCATACCTTGTTAAAGAGGATAAAATCGCCCTCATTGACACAGTGTGGAAGCCCTATGCAAAGGAGTATGTTGAAAACCTCATGCAGGAAATTGATCTTAATACAATTGATTATATAATCTCCAATCATTCAGAGATAGATCACAGCGGCGCTCTTGCTGAACTTATGCAGCATATCCCCGATACCCCCATATACTGTACAGCAAACGGAGTAAAATCGCTGAAGGGGCATCACCACAATCAGAACTGGGATCTCCGGGTAGTAAAGACAGGGGATAAATTAAGTCTGGGGAGCAAGGAGCTGATTTTTGTTGAAGCCCCCATGCTTCACTGGCCCGACAGCATGATGTGCTATCTCACAGGGGACAACATACTATTCAGCAATGACGCTTTCGGGCAGCATTATGCTTCTGAATATCTTTTTAATGATCTTGTAGATCAGCATGAACTCCTTGTTGAATGCATGAAGTATTATGCCAATATTCTTAACCCATTCAGCCCAATGGTAACAAAGAAAATTGAAGAGATCCTTTCATTTAACCTCCCTGTGGATTACATATGCACAAGCCATGGTATTATATGGCGGGACAATCCTGGTCAGATAATAACCAGATATCTCGAATGGGCAAAGGAATATCAGGAGAACCAGATTACAATAGTTTACGACAGCATGTGGGAAAGCACACGCATCATGGCTGATAATATTATTCAGGGAATAAAAGAAGCTGACAGCAAAGTTAACATTAAAATGTATAATATTGCCGGTAGCGACAAAAATGATGTGATACTGGAAATTTTCAAGTCAAAGGGTGTGCTTTTCGGTTCATCAACTATTAACAGCGGAATTCTTTCAGGGATGGCAGGGCTCATGGAAGAGGTAAAAGGACTCAAATTCAAAAAGAAAAAAGGGGCCTCCTTCGGCAGTTACGGCTGGAGCGGGGAGTCAATAAAGATACTGAACGAACTTGCGGAGAAGTCGGGATTTGAAGTAGTCAATGAGGGATTAAAAGTTCTCTGGGCACCGGATGAAGAGGCAAAAAAGAAATGCATTGAATTCGGTAAAAGCTTTGCGGCAGATTTAAAATAATCCGGCACTTTACACTATTCAGTGCCGGATTATACTCAGGTAAAAATATCTCATGCAGTCATGAGCCTGTCAAACTATCCTTTTTGACAGGCTCAATACAGCAACACACTCTAGGCAATAGATAGTTTTCCACCCTTCTCCTCCACTCTCTTCTTTCTGGAAAACCTGAGATAAGGAATAATATCATCATTTTTAAAACCGCCGGTTCCATCGTATTCAATTGTAATTATCGGAATATTAGTGACAGATTCTATCTTCCCTGCCATTGCTTCAGTTACAAGTGAAGGGCAGCAGAATGCGGGGTTTGTCTGCACAAAAAGTGAAATGTCCGGATAATGGTTTATGAGCGAATAAATTTTCAGGGCATTCTCCATAGACTCACCTGTGTGCTCAATCTCAAGATTGAATTTTTTAAGAACTTCATCAACAGATGGAAGTGAAATTGATGCGGTTTCACCGAGAACCCTGCTGAAATAGGGGGAATACCTCCTTTCAAAAAGAGAGATAGCTTTCATCAGTATTTTTGAGGTCACCGCCCCCCATACATTCCCCTCCTTAAACCATCTCCGTATATAAGGATCTGCAATAATTTTGGCAAGCTCACTATATGGTGTAGTTATAACCTCTCCCCCGTTTCTCTCTATAACATCTATAAGATTCTGATTAAGTACATCATTATCCCTGGCATAAAGATCACCAAATACTGCAACCTTGGGCCTCTCTTCACGGCTCACCTCAATTTTACTGAACATTGCCTCAACCTTTTTCAGGACCTTCTGCTTTGATGTTCCGTTACGAAAAGCATGGGAGATAATCGCGGCAGATTTTTCTATTGCCATGTCTGTTGCACCCTTAACTTTTTCATAGGGACGTATGTGACATCCCATACGTCTCAGCATTCCGGAGAACATAAATGCAAGATACATATTCACCGATGTTTTAATTGAAATATCTGTAAAGGTTAAGTCCCCTGCATAGACCTGAACTTTGTCATAGCCCTCACCCATTGACTCAATAAGGGTTTTACAGTAATAGGGGAACATCCCGAGATTGCAGGAGATTGATGAGCAGATATTCCACATAACAGTTTTAGCCGGGTCAAGGTTATGTTTTTTAATATAATCTGCGCAATTCTGAACAATAATATTAAGAGGTATACACTGGCCGGTGTTGTGGCTTAAACTCCGCTGTATTGAGTCACGGCTTTCATCCACAAGCCTTGCATCAATCCCCTCATTTTTAAGAACAGAAACCATGAACTCGCCAAGAATGCTGTCAAAGCGGGGGAGGAGAAGGGTTTTCCCTGTAAGGGATCCGGCTCCGCTCAGCACAGAAGGTATAACAGAAAGCTCTTCAGGTGTAAACTTGATATGATTACTGCTGAAATGATTCCGGAAAGACCTGACCCCTGCTTCAATTCTTGTTTCATAACCTACGCTTGAATCGTGCTCATCAAGCTGAAGTATAAGGTAGGGCTTTTCATAGGCATCCATTATCTTTTTAAAATATTCCACAGCATAAGCATCGGGTGTACATTTAAATGATGTAACAAATACGGGATAAAGCCCCTCTGTTTCTGCAGCAATATATGCTGCTTCAAGTATTTCCGAAGCATAATTCCAGTGAATAGACTTTGTAAAACTCCCCCCCTCTTTAATATCATTTACTCCAGAGAGCATGTCCTGAAAGAAGACCTTTGATCCAAGCCTTGAAAAAATATCGGGTATCCCCTTATTCATATGCCTTGATAATACAGTATAGTCCCTTCCAAGAAGAAGAATATTCACCGAGTCTTTATCAAATGTTTCAGTATAAAGATTCTTAAGTTTTAAGGCCGACTCCTGCTGTTTTTTCAAAGCCCTGTCGTATGCGGATGAAACCTGCATATAATTTATTTTACCGCCGGTTATCCTCTTCATCATTTTTAAAAGCTGCAGCTTTACAATTGCAATACTGCTCCCTGACCTGAGAAGGGGTGAAAGAATTTTACTGCTGTCAATTGAGGATGATGCTTTTATTATGGGTGGAAGGTACTGGGTATAGTAGCAGTACTGCCTCCTCACACCAGGCTCCTTTGATTTTGTTTCAATGTACACAGGGAGGAAAACATAATCACATCTCCCCGCAAGATGGGCAACATGGCCGTGCATCTCAGACATGGGCGCGCAGAATTCCGCAGCGGAAATATTTTTACCCTCCCTTACCCCTTCTTTATACTTTTCACTGGTTACAGTTTTTACACCCATGAGTGCAAAGAAGTCCTTCCATAACTGCAGATCCTTAAAAAGATACAATGCCGCAGGTATGCCCAGGGTAAAATCGAAATTACTATTATCTGCAATTTTCGAATCTGATATTTTATTTCTCTCTTTAATCAGATCAAAACCGGAACTGCTGTTATTCACAAATTTTTTTGTTTCATAATCACGTCCGCATAAAAACCCGAAAGCTACAGATTCGCCATTAACTTCAGCAACCTTAACCTTGCAGCTATTTGTGCATAAATCGCAAACCTCAGACCTTACCGGAATACTCTGTCTGTAAATCCCTATCCCCCTGAAGGAAGTACCTGCAGCTTTGATATCGGAGAGATGGAGCGCGCACCCCAGAGCACCTGTTAAATGACAGTACTTTGAAACCATAATAGGCTTACCCAGTCTCTGTTCAAATGCAGCTACAAGGGCCCTGTTTTTTGCTGTAGCACCCTGGAAGAATATTCTTTCACCTATATTATTTTCTATTGCCACCTTTGTCAGATAATTCTCCCTTACTGAATGGAGGACAGAAGCAAGCACCTCACCTGTTGAAAAACCGCGGCCAAGATAGTAATTTAAATCTTTTTCCATAAAGACAGTACACCTGTCGCTTGCCAGAGGCGCTGGGCGGAACTCCGCCCTTGCAGCATACTCATTTAAAGGGCACCCCAGTTTTTTCGCCTGCTCTTCAATAAAGCTTCCGGTACCTGCTGCACAGACATTATTCATAATAGAGAATGTGACGCTGCCGTTCTTCATAGTAGTAAACTTGGCGTCCTGCCCCCCTATTTCAATAATAGTATCAACTTCAGGGTCCAGCATATAGGCAGCCCTTGCGTGAGCTGTAATTTCATCAAGGGCAACATCCGCCCCGATAATACTCCCTATAAATTTTCTTCCTGAACCGGTTGTTGCTGCCCCCAGAACATTAAACCTGCACCCCTCACTCTCCTCTATACTGTGGAGCGCTTCAAATATTGTCTGTACAGCTTCAACAGGTCTCCCGGAGGTGCGGGTATAAAGCCCTGCAACCACCTCATTATCCATATCAAGAAGTACGCTTTTTGTGCTTGTAGAACCTATATCTATCCCCAGGTAAAGATCTAACTCACCGGACCGGGGGAGCTCTTTATAAATATCAACCTCCACCTCTGTAGACAGGGGGTAAAGTGCAGACTTAAACATGAAGGACTTTAAGCTTTCAAACTCCGGATACCCTGACATTTTAAGCTCCAGTGGCTCATAGTGATATTCCCTGACCTGTTCTTCATTACGAAAAATATCCTCTACAGTAAAATTATCCGCCATAGCTGTCCCGAATTCAGCCCTCTTTTCCAGCAATAAAAGAGCAACCCCTATTGCTCCGAAAAGATGGGACTTTTCATGAATAAGGATTTCGCACCCAGTAAGCTTTTCCAGGTGTTTAACCACAGCCCTGTTTTTTGACACTCCACCTGCCATTACTATCTGTCCTGCAGGGGTATCCCCGCTATAAAGTGTATCAACAACATTCCGTGCAAGGCCCAGGCAGAGACCGTCGCATATCCCCTCAAGGCTATACCCCTCCTGCTGGGCATGTATAAGATCAGTTTTAGCAAAAACCGAACAGCGGGAGGCTATACCCGGCACATCACCCCTGTTCTCAGCTGCAATTCTGCTGAAATTTTCTATATCCTGAAGATTGAGCCTTTTGGCCTGCTGGTCGAGGAAACTCCCTGTGCCTGCAGCACAGGATGAATTTGATCTGTAATTAAGATAATTACCCTCTTTATCAAAAAGGGCAAGACCGAACTTCTCACCCCCGATTATCATAAGTGAATCGAATGTTCCATAGATATGTTTTGCCGCAGAGATTACAGCAACTCTGTTATCGAATTGTTCACCTGCTGAAAAAATATCGGGACAGGAGGAGGATAAAGCCATACACCCTATAGCGGTACAATCAGTACCTTTAAGCATCTCCTGAAGCGTCTCTTTTACATGCCCCTCATGGAACCTGTAATCACTATAAAGTATTTCCTTTTCATTATTCATTACTACCAGAGAAATTGAAATCGATCCAGCATCGATTCCCAGTACATTTTTTGATACTTCCATTTACTAAACCTCTATATTTCAGATTAAATCTTTATATTTATGCTCATCTATTTTTTAACAAACAGGGGAAATCTATTCTCCCTGTTTACCCCCCTGTCCCCCGAAAGGGGCACGAGTTAAGTTAAGCCCCCTAAATCCTACTTCGACACGCTCAGTACACCGCCCGGAGGGGGACTTCTAATCTCTTTTAAAAAAATGGAAAGTTCAGTATCACAGCCTATAAGCCCCCCTTCGGGGGGTTTGGGGGGCAGTTGCGAAACATTACGTGCCCCCTTCAGGGCTCCCTCTGCTTGTACTGAGCTCGTCGAAGTAAGCACAGCGAAGAAGTACCCTTGGGGTAGACAGGGGGCCAATAGATACCTGAACAAATAATTTTTCTGCATTTCATGGAAATCCGCAGATTTCTGATTGTAGTATAGAGGGGTTAAAAAAATTTATCGACCGGATAAAAAAATCCGGACTTTTTTAATTGAGGTTTTTCTGTTTTCTGTAGCGGGCCGGGGAGAGTCCTGTCTCTTTTGTAAAAGCTTCGTAAAATACTGACTTTGAATTAAAACCTACGGCAAAGGCTATTGAGAGGAGCTGCCTCTGCGGCTCTTCATGCATAAGGAGAATCGATTCCTTTACCCTGTACCTGTTGATAAATGTATTAAAATTAACCTTCAGGTAATGATTAAGATAAGCGGAAAACTGCTGCTGTGTTACACCAAGATGATCTGCAAGACGTTTAATTGTAATATCCTCATCACAGAAAAGCTTCTCCTTAACAAGAATTTCATCAATCATGGCTTCGATCTTTTTTATATCAATCCCGAGCATAAGGGCCTCCACCCTTTCGTTCTGCCTGTTCCTCTTTGCAAAGGAGATAACCATGTCGGGATAGATCTGTCCTATTATAAACCAGTATATTATAAAAAAACTGATTAAGATCAAAGCTGCTCTTGAATAGAAGGGGCGGTCAGTAATCAATGAAATAATTATGAGTGAGATGATAAAGAAGAGAACAATCATAACAGTAAGAGCCACTGCTGTAATTCTGTCCCTTGCAGGATCTTTTACCACATGAATAACATCCATTCTGGAAAGTATAGATACAATATAACCGAGTATAAGGGCAAAACCGAGTGAGTGAAGATGATCGAGCATTGAGTGATCAAGAAGAAACCTGTAAATACCATCCATTACTGAATAACTGTACCCTTCTGCAGGTGTAAGAATTGTAACTGCCAGTGAGGCAATAACCAGGGGGATAAAATGAACAAACTCATTAGCAGTAAAAGCGTACCCTTTTTTAAAAACAGTAAGATAGAAAATATATAATGCAGGACCGAGCACAAACTTGGACAGGAGAAGCAGGAGCATCCCTGCACTGTTGCTGTAACCGGGGGTTGTGGCCACAAAAAATTCCTGAAGCTGGATAATTGCAATGCAGATAAATATTACAAAAAGGAGAATATTTTTTATTGATCTGCCCGGCCTTAGAAGCTGCACAAAGCCGAGAAGAAGGGCAAGGCCGCCGCCGAAGAGTATTATGGCATTAGTTATATCTGGGAGCATTCTTTATAGTAATTAAAAATATTGTCATAAAAATTTTTTTTACGGCTGATCCCGAATCGACCGGGAAAGCCTTATAAAACTATTGCTTAACAATAACTTTCTTCATTTTATAAATGCTTAGTATTTTTATACCCGCAATATGCACCAGGGTTATTCCTGAAGCAATAATCGTTAATTCAATAAGAGTAAAGATCATTGAAGTTGTGAGTATACATGACATAGAAGCCTCCATTTATGTTACAACTAAGTATTTTCTCAGCTAAATGAATTTTAAAAAAACACTGTAATTATTCCTAAAGATATTTTTTAGTACGATAATAATGTTTTCCATATCTCCGCCGCTTACGGCGGCGGAGATATTAAAGAATTTTATTTAAAATAAAAACTAAGGAATTAACACTGAAAAAAATATAATTCTCTGATTTTCTGTCAACAGCAATTTCATTAACCCGACCTTCTCAGAAGCCACTCAAATCCGTACCTGAAATCTATTCTGCTCCAGAGCTTCACCCCTGCCAGCATTACCAATAAAACCGCTATCTGCAGAAGGGTTGCTTCAGATGCAGTAAAAGTTTTCCAGTATCCTGTTTCCACCATAAAATTTCTGATAATAATAATGTGAAGCATAAAGATTGTTAATGAAACACGGCCTGTAAGTGCAATAATATTTTCGGAGCTTAATCTCCCCCCTTTATGAATCACCATTATCAAATATATAGATAAAAGCGAAATAGCAGAGAGAAACAGAAACTGAACCGGATAAGCGGGATACATATAGAGATTGACCATAAAAACCCTTGATCCCATGGGTGAATAGATAAATTGAAAACCGCCGGTTTTTACTGCAAGGAGAATTATTACAGCAATGAACATCGCTATTGATGCCTTGAAAATATTATTATACTCACCTGAAACAATCCATCTGCCGCAGATTAATCCTGCTGTAAAAAGAGCAAGCCAGGGGAAGATGGGGAAATTCCCTGCAGCAAAGGCGAGGAGGAGAATATCTTGCAATCCTGAAAAGGCTGCCATCTGCTCATTTGAAAAGTATCTGGGGAGATCGTAATATGTAAGGAGAATAGAAGAAGCTGCAATGCAGATAATCGATATTACAGATAGTATCCGCACCGAAGCCTTCATCAGTAATGGCGAAAGTATGATCCCACTCCCTATAAGGTGCAGCACATACCATGATCCGGGGGAGAACCAGGCCGGTGTGCACACATTAAGGATATAGCCAAAAAGAATAATTACTGCTCCCCTTTTAATCATTGTTCTGCCCGAAGCGCCTGCAGAGAGCATTAAGGCTGCCCCTGTACCGGCCAGTGCAATAAAGAGGGGCGCTGCCATTCCGCCAAGCCCGTTTACTATTACCATGAGGGGATAGTCACTCATAGATGAGGCAATTGATCCCTTATTATTCCAGAACCAGAAACCTGTATGCTGCTGAACCATAAGTATAACAGCAATACCGCGAAGAAAGTCAAGGCTGGCAATTCTATTCTTTACCTTGACGGGAGCTGGATCACCATTTATTTTCTTTTTTGTTTTTTTCATTTATATACCTGATATATTTGGCTATTGCAAATGGGTCAAGAAATTTATTTTAAAGGTTAGGCCTTATAAACAGGAGCGAATTAAATTTCGAATAAATAATCATTCATGCCCTCACCCGATCATCGCTGCCGCTTGACCACCCTCTCCCGCTGAAGCGGGAGAAGGTGTATTACATCAAAAAAACAATCTTTTTATACAAAAACCCTCTCCCGGACGAAGTCAGGGAGAGGGTGAGCGGCCTTCAGGCTCGCTCGGGTGAGGGCAGTTGACGCATGGAGAACTTTACCCGAAATTTAGTTCGCACCTTTAGAAACCCTGCTTTAATATCTTGACACCTGCAGCGTGGGGATTCTGCTCTTCATAGATAATTTTGGCTCTTCCTGGATTTTTGTGTAAAATAATAATATTATTTTTTTCCACATATTCTGGAGTCAGCCCCCTGTCCCCCAAAGGGGGCACGTAAAATAAAAAATTTGAGCAAGTTGATAAATCAAAGTATTAAAAGATCCTTTATATTGTTGAGCTTGCAAAATATTTGTGGAACAATGTAAATATAATTGTTATCGAAGTGGTAACAATTATATTTACAAGTGATAATAGATAACTCGTGCCCCCTTTGGGGGACAGGGGGAAAAGCAAAGAAGTACTCCCTTTGTAACCCAAAAATCCGGAATGAGCTATAATTTTACATGAGGTAATTAACATGAGTATTTTTGAAATAATAATGCTTGTATGCTTTGGCGCAGCCTGGCCCTTCTCTATATACAGGTCCTATACATCACGTTCGATTCAGGGGAAGAGTCTTTTTTTTCTGATTATACTCCTATGCGGATATACATCAGGGATTCTCCACAAGATATTTTATAATCCAGATAATGTTATATTTCTCTACATCCTGAATCTTATTATGATAGGGCTTGATACATTATTGTACTTCAGAAATTACAGATTAGGGAAGAAGGGGGATTAGTCTTTGGAAAGACCTGAATAAAGCATAGAAACGGAATTGGGTCATAAATCAGCTGCTACCAGATTATTTTTAAACCATAATCTGTATATAAAGATAGAGAACTATCCTTTGAAATTAAATGTAAATCATTATGAATAGATTGCCAGATAATCATTCGATCAAAGGGATCTTTATGCCCGAGAACCGGTAGTTTGTAAAATGAAGATACCTCAACCTCATTCTGATATAGTATTTCAAATCCCGAGTCTCTGACATATCCGGGGAGTTCATCAGGCTTAATATTATGAAGTGACAATTTTCCAATACTATACTTTAAAGCAATTTCCCAGAATGAAACCAGGCTCACATAAATATCATTATCAGGATTTACGATTATTGAAGCTGCTTTTTTTGATATTTTTTTTCTATCAAACAAAGACCATATGAGCACATGAGTATCTAAAAGATATCTCATGACCGAAGAAATTCCTCATCTGTAAATTTAAAATTTTCTGGAATTTCATATGAAGCCTTCCCTTCGAGGATACCAAGTTTGCGGTTCATACTTTTTTTATATTTTGAATATGGGACAATAACCGCAATTTTTTCTTTTTTTCTGCCGAAGGAAATAGTTATTTCTTCACCTTTTTTAACATCTTCAAGAATTTCAGAAAAATTAGCCTTTAGATCTGCTACCTGTAGTGTTTTCATACTTTATATAATAACAATTAAATGACAACTTGTCAAGTAAAATCAAGAAAAAAACTCTGCCAAATCCTATCAAACATAAAACATGCCTTGGTCTCAATTTATAATAAAAGGCAAAATTAAAAAGCTTGTGCAAGCTGTTTTTTTATTGTAAAACTTTATGAGCTATAATAATCTGCATAAATATTCCAGTAATTATTCCTAAAGATATTTTATAGTGCAATAATGATGTTTCCCATATCCCCGCCGCCTACGGCGGCGGGGATATTAGAGCATTTTATTTAAAATAAAAGTTAAGGAATTAACACTGTAAATATTCATAAAATCAGTATATAAAAAATTCCAGTCGCCGGGGGGACCATGATGGAAGAGAAGTTTATAAGCAGGCTGAACCTTGATTTTTTACTCTACGATGTCTTTAATATAGAAGAATTCCTTAAAGACCCCTATTTTGAAGAGTTCAACAGGGAGTCAATCGATCTTATAATCGGCACAGCCCACAAGCTTGCAGTAGATATTATGCGTCCCTGCCTGCGGGAGATGGACTCTAATCCCCCGGAATATAAAGAGGGACAGGTTTATGTTCACCCCTCAGTAAAAAAATTCATACAAAAGTGCGGTGAGGTCGGTTTTATCTCAGCCCACTTCCCTGCTGAAGCAGGGGGACAGCAGCTCCCATATATTGCCACAGCAGCAGCAAACTATATATTCTCAGCGGCAAATTACTCCCTCAGCGTATACCCGGGCCTCACATCGGGAGCAGCAGGATTGATTGCAGCATTTGCCCCGGATGAGCTGAAAGAATTTTTTCTCCCTAAAATGTTTTCCGGGGAGTGGCAGGGAACAATGGCCCTGACAGAACCGGAAGCAGGGAGTTCACTCTCAGATATTAAGACAAAAGCAAAGCCGACAAATGAAGGATTCTATCTTATCAGCGGCCAGAAAATTTTTATCTCCTGCGGAACCCATGATGCGGTGGATAATGTTGTGCACCTTATGCTCGCAAGGATAGAAGGAGCCCCGGCAGGTGTTAAGGGGATATCCCTTTTTGCTGTACCGAAACTTAGAGGTGACGGCAAAGGGGGGCTTGAGCCGAATGATCTTTTCTGCGGAGGGATTGAGCATAAACTGGGCTACAGAGGGTCACCCATAGCACAGCTTCATATGGGTGAGGATGGAGACTGCAGGGGCTGGCTCCTGGGGCAGGAGAATATGGGGCTTGCATATATGTTTCAGATGATGAATGAAGAACGGATAAATGTGGGGATTGGAGCTGCGGGGATTGCATCTGCCGCTTATTACGATTCACTTAAATATGCCGGGGAGAGGGCCCAGGGGCGTCCATTGAATGACAAGAATCCCCTTGCTCCACAATGCCCAATCATCAGCCACCCTGATGTGAAAAGAATGCTGCTGTACCAGAAAGCCATATCTGAAGGATCTCTTTCTCTTGCTCTTCAAACCGGTAAATATGTTGACCTTAAAACAATCTCCAGTGACAGCGAAAAGGAGAAATATGATCTTCTCCTGGAATTTCTCACACCTGTGGCGAAATCATACCCTGCTGAAAACGGCATTCTCTCAACCAGCGCTGCTATACAGATTCTTGGAGGCTACGGTTACTGCAGCGATTTTAATGTGGAGCTTTATTTCAGAGACTCAAGGATACATCCCATACATGAAGGGACAACCGCAATTCAGGGGCAGGATATGCTTGGCAGAAAAGTGCTCATGAAAAAAGGGAGAGCCTTTGAACTTTTTATTGATCAAATTACATCTGCAACAGAAAAAAGTACAGCCTATCCGGAACTTGCATACTACGGAAATCTTCTTGAAAGCAATATTCATATATTCAGGTCTGTTACAGAGTACCTCACAAAACAGGAGAATTCATCGGACAATGAAGTATTTCTGTCAGATGCTACTCTATATCTTGAGCTTACAGGGATTATTACTATTGCCTGGCAATGGCTCCTTCAGGGTATTGCCGCGGCAGAGGGGAAGAAAAAACAGAGCGATGACACTTTAAACGCCTTTTATGATTCTAAAATCCATACAATGAAATTTTTCTTTAAGTATGAGGTTCCGAAAATTCAGAGCCTTTTTCTTACACTGATTGATGAAAATGTCCTTACAGCAGGGATTGATGAAAAAATATTTACTGATTAACTATACCGGGCGGAATGGGTGGACTCGACACAATTGAAATTATCCGGAAGCTCTATCCCGACCTTCCGGTATTTGTTTCAAGCGGTTATGGGGATAACCCTGTAATGTCTGACCCTGAAAAATCCGGTTTTACTGCGAGTATTAAAAAGCCCTTTACTTTTGATGAACTCGCTGTAATATTAAAAAAGAATTTAGGATAAAATCCTTATAATAAAATCTCAGCCCTTCTCCTTATGCGGTGGCATAAATATCCCCAGGCCTGCCGGGCGGGCTGAAGCCCCCCCGGGTCCATATTCTGCAGCGATTTTTTTTATCTCATCAAGTTCATATTTCAACCTGATTTCAGTATTATCTTTATCCGGAGAAGATTCAATATGCAGAGTCTGAGTGGGGAAAGCAAAACTTACTTCGAGATCGTGAGCAAGACGGAGAATTTCAACAAAAACATTCTGTTTTTCAACCAGTTCGCTTGACCAGTCAGGAACTTTAAGGAAAAAATAAAGAAGAATATTAAGACTGGAATCTCCATATCCGCTGAAAACAACGTGAAAAAAATCTTTCCTTGTACTCCCGTTACTTTTAATAATATTTTTTATCCCCTCCAGAAATGCCTCAAGCTTTTCCGGCGGAGTATCATAAGTTACACCAATTACCTCTCTTACTCTGCGGTACTCGCGCCTCCCCATATTGTCCACCTCTTTGGTGGCAAGATCAGCATTTGGAACAGAAATCAGAGAATTATAAAATGTCCGTATCTTGGTTGACCTGAACCCGATCTCCTCAACTGTACCTTCAGCATTACCGACAACAATCCAGTCACCTACCTGAAATGGTGAATCAAAAAGTATCATTAGAGATCCGAAAAAGTTTGCCACCATGTCCTTGGCAGCAAAGGCAATAGCAAAACCCCCTATACCAAGACCAGCCATAACAGAAACAACATTAACACCAAGGTTCTGAACAATTATCAGTACACCGAAAATAATTACAAAGACTTTCATTGCCTTATTGAGAAGAGGTACAAGCTGGTCATCCAGTGTTGATTCGGTTTTAGAAGCGGCATCCAAAAGAAAATCTGAGAGAACATTCATGAGCCTGTATATAAGCCAGAGTAGAACACCGCTTAGAGATATTTTAAGAAGCACATTAAAAATAGTTAATACAATACCTTCAAATCCCATAAAATACAGAGTAATGTACCAGAAAAGAATAGCGCCAAGCCAGCCCGTAGGCCCTGAAAAAGCCGCGCCAGTTTTTTTAAGCCATACACCGGATTTTTTCTGAAAAACAAAATTGATTAAATCGACTAAAAACTTAATTGATACCCTGATCACCAGCCCCGCCAGAATTGCAAAAAAAAGTCCAACCCACTGCCATATATATAAATAAAAAACCTTATCTCTCATATATACCGGTACATTCTCTTCAACAAATGTATCCTGATACAAAGCTCCGCCGCCCGACCCCTCTTTATAGTGGAGATGCTTAACCTTGTCGTAAAATTCTCTCATCCTCATGGTTGTATCTGCTGAAAAGAGGTATTCCCCGGCACGGTTTCCCGATTCCTGCATGGAGATAACAATCTCTGTACCTTTAAGCCTCCATCTTAAAAGTTTCCCACCCGGAACATCACTTTTTTCAGGAATTTTTGAATAATCAATTATAATTACTCTGTCCAGCACCTCCTTAAGAAGGATAGCGGTCTCCCTCCCCCTCTGCTGCTGCTCAACAAAAGAAAAACCGCTCAGATCAAAACATCTTACTGCCCTGTCTATATATCCTGTAAGAAGAGGATCCCTTTTCTCTTTCCCTTCCTTATACTTTTCCATTGCATTCATGAAAGTCTGCATTGTATCCCTGGGATTATCAGTTTTTACAGGCTCCAGGGGATTTAAAATTACATCAGATTCAGAAACCCCGGGAATCGGGAAAAGTAATGATAAGATTAAAAATATAAAGAAAAGAAGAGACTTCTTCATTATGCACTCCATTGTGATTGTTTATTATTAAAAAATGGCAGAATTGATTCTTCCGGAGGATGATACCATAAATTTAAATATTTGAAAAGAATTTTTTTAAAAAAATTATCACTGAAAGGAAATAAAAAGAGGGTATGAACCTTTATCGTCATACCCTCTTTTATGCTTAGCCTTTCTGTTGTAGACATTTGCAGGTGTCTCAATTTTGGGCGGCTTCCTGATGTCGAGCCTTATACCCCTCTTAATCTCCTTGGATTTTTTATCCATAAAAAATCTCCCTAAGTAATATTATTGCAAAGCCTCATAAAAAAATCTCCTCATCATCATCCTGAGCTCTATCTCTGTGAGGATGAATAAATTCATAAAAGGAAGTCTCTGTATTAAGAATCATCCCTTCAAACTTTCCGTGACAACAGGTGCCGCTGTTAAAATATCTCTTCCTCTTATTAATAAAATATGTCTTAACAAACTCCTGCTTATGAGTATGCCCCAGAATTACTGTATCATATTTCAGCAGCAGCTTCAATGCATAATTCAGATATTTATAACGGTCATACTTCCTGGGTATCCGGTGGAGCTGATCCTGCCACTCAACAATCCTGTAATACAATTTACGTACACTCTTGAATATGACAAGCTTTTTAAGAAAAAGATACAAAGCCCTGGCAATAAATCTCCCTGAAGGGGAACCGTTTCTCCAGTCAACATTATGGCCGTGCTCAATAAAAATTGTCTCCCCCCTGCTGTTTGTATGTTCCCAGAAATCATGGCCGAACTCGCATAAGCTGTCATGATTCCCGTTTATATAGTAAAACTGCTGGAGGTAATCAACAAGCTCAGGATTTGCTTTTTTAATCTCTTCAAAGGAATACTTATAGAGCTCAAAAATATCCCCATTCAAAATTACCTGATCAACTCTATATTTTTTTACATAGGAATCCATAACTTTGATAAAACTATGGGGGTTCCATTTAAACACATCATTATTGGGATCATTGATCCCTATATGCAGATCTGATATAATCAGTAAAATCATAAAATACCTGCAGAATAACTCATCAGTAATAACCGCCTTTTAATGAATATAACGAAACTTCAATACATAACAAATTATATAAGACCGCCGGGGATTGTAATAGTTTAAAAAAATCGAAAAACTTATTGAAATAATAAACAAAAACCCCCTTACTGCATTATACTAATATATGAGGACATAAAAGTATTGATACAGGATCATACAAATAAAGAAAAAAAATCAACAGTGGCGCTTATTCTTGCCGGATACGATAAACCTGATCTTCTTACAAGACTTAAAAGAAGACGGGAGCTTCGCCAGTCGTATGATGGTGAAATAATCTACATGGGCAGAAACAAGTTTATTGAAAAAATAGGCTCGAAGCCTGTAATCCAGTATGTCCTTGATGCTGTAAATGGTGCAGAAAAAGAGGGGCTCCCCCTGTATGACAGAATATATCTCTATAATGACATTGAGAGCCTTAAAAAGGCATTTAACACCGGAAATTACTCCCGCCTTGAATTAAGACAGATGCAGGGATCAGTTGGCGGGAACTGGAAAGACTTCTACACAAATGATATAAACTATGGTGACAGGGTGGATGTTTTTTTCGGCGACACGCCTCGCATAACTTCAGAGGATGTGGAATGGATACATGACCAGTACAGTAGAATACTGGACAAAAAAAAAGATCACCGGGGAGTTACAGTAAGGATGGCTTTGGGAATAGTCCGGTTTGAAGACCTCCATGATGACTGGCTCACATACAGACACAGGTATATTAAAAGAGGCAAGAATCAAGGTAAACATAAATACTTTGTGGGCTTTGAAAATTTCCAGGCCAGGGTGGGGAATTCCGGCGCCATGGTTAAACATCATGTTATGGATGAAATAATAGATAAAGAGGCGCTGAACTTTTTTTATAACCTTAGAAAAGCCCTTACACCCAGCGTCTTTTCAAAAATAATATATTACCTGATGAAAACCAGGAATTTTGAGCTTATTAAGCAGGTAAAGAATCGCGAAATAAAAGAAGAAGTCTTTATAAATTCCCTCTTTGATATAATCTCAAGTGTTTACAATATTGATGTTAGCGGATTTGCAGGAGCCCTCTTTATCACATCGAAAAATGCAGCACGCTGGGAAAACGATATAGATACCCCTACAGATTTAAAAAAAATAAGCAGACATATGACATGAGTATTTATAAATTATATTAGTGTTAATTCCTTAACTTTTTTTTAATATAAAATGCTTCCCATACCCCCGATGCCGCAGGCAGTGGGAATATTAGAGCATCATTATTGCACTAAACCATAATTTCAAAAATACTTACTGAAATTATAGTTTAAATGATATAAGTAATTATTCCGAAATATATATTTAACAGTAAAATAACAGATTATAACCAGAGGCTGATCCAATTTATGTGGAGAAAAAAACTGACAAGTAAAGCTGAAATTACTGCAGAAAATATAAAGAAAACCCTGGTAAGCGGCTTTGAATCTTTCAATAAAGAGGATTTAATAAATATATTAAACAGCCTCCCTGTAGCTATTATGCTCATTGATAACAAAGGTAAGTTTATCATTATTAATAATAAATTTACCGAAATAACAGGCTACCACTATTCAGAAATGCCCGATATAGAAGTCTGGTTTGACAAGGCCTATCCCGACTCAGAATACCGTAAAAAGATTTTCACAAAATGGAAGGGGGTAAAAAAATCTCTTCCAGGTGAAACAAACAGAGATATTGCCATAACCTGCAAAGACGGCTCATCAAAAGACGTAATTTTCTCATCAGCACGACTTAATGACGGCTCCAGCTTTGTAACAATGGTGGACATCACACAGCTCAAAGAAGCGGAGGCTAAACTTCAGAAAAGTGAAGAACAGTTCAAAATAATGTTTGAAGCCGCTCATGACCCCATATATGTCCTGTCCAAAGGGGGACGTTTTCTCCAGTGGAATAGAGCTACAGAGGAGATGACAGGCCGTAGAGACCTTGCAGATGAATACTTCTACAATTTTCTAATTCCGGAATACAAAAAAGAAATATTGGAATTTTATCTGCACCAGTATGAAAACAATATTGAACTCACATATAAAGAATTTCCCGCAATAATACAGGGCAAAAAGGTATGGATTGGACAAAACACCGTTCCATACAAAAAAGATGAAGCTGGAAACACTGAAAGCTTCCTCATTATCAGCCGGGATATAAGTGAACAGAGAAAATTACAGCAGGAACTTGAGAAGAAAAATAAAGAGCTGGAGGAACTCTCATCCAGTGACCCCCTCACAGGTCTTTACAACCGCCGCTATTTCAATGATTTCTTTCCTCAAATAATAAAAAATGCCAGCCGTTTCAATAAGTCCCTGGCAGTAATCTTTATAGATCTCAATGATTTCAAAAAAGCAAATGATACCTGCGGACATGCTTTTGGTGATAATGTACTTAAATCTTTCTCTCAGGTATTAAAAAATTCAGGGATGCGTGAAACAGATATTATCTGCCGGTATGGAGGGGATGAGTTTATTCTTGTTCTGGGAGGTCTGGATTATAAGAACTCCAGAAGTATAGTGGAAAGAATTATTAAAGATATCGCAAAAAGCTGGAATAGAAAAAAAGAGGAATCACCTGAAATAAGCGCGGCTGTTGATCTCAATCTGAGCCTGAGCATAGGGGTAAGACTTGTAAATTATCGGGACATAAACCATTTTTTAAACGATAAAGATCTCTCCGGAAAAATTGATGACGAAATATTGAGACAGGCTGATGCCTCCATGTATGTGGCAAAAGAAAAATATAAAAAATCTAAAAACAGAAAGGAGAGCCAGTTTCATTTTTTCAACGGCAATTTATAAACGGAATGAGTTAAAAAAAATTTATCCCAGCTCCTATGCAAGGTAATAAATTAAAAGCTTCTCACTCATTCCTGGCCAGCTGTACAAATCAACTGTTTCAATTTCCCGCTGTTTGTAAAGAAGCTCATAAAAATGCTCATCACCTGAAGAGGCAGGATGGGGATCACCAATATAAATAAGAGTTTTCCCTCCGGAATCCATATAACCTGTCAGGGCATTGTATGCCATTGAACTCTGGGGCATAGGCCATGCCATAAAAAGGGCACTATCCGGATGGGCAGCAGCTGCAGATTCATCCCCCTTAATTATGCCGTACCAGGAATCATCAAACCATGGATTCCCTTTCTGCCACTCCCATGGACTATGCTCACCAGGGGGGAATCTGTCATAAGCTGAAACATCCGCTCCCATTTCGCTGAGGCATCTTGCCCAGTATCCGCTCCCTGCACCAATTTCAACAATGGGGGAGTAAGATGCCACTTTACTTAAGATTTCATAATAAGGTATAGTAAAGCTGAATTCAGTCACAAAATCGTTCCGTTTATCCATAAGTAGTGATGTAAGCCCGTTGAAATCAAGATGAATATTATCATGAATCAGCTTATTCAATTTTTGAATATAGGGATTATACGATTTAATGTCATTATCAGTAATTCTGTAATTTAAAATACTATGGTCAGCAGAAAGCATCTTAAACGGTTCCATCCTATAAAGTTTTTCTATTTAAAACCTGTAAGAGAAACTGCGTCAAACATTTTCCAGATCCAAAACTATAACTTTCTGGATAGCTGTAGAATTTTATAGATGTTGTCATTCCCGCGCATACTTCGACGAGCTCAGTACAGGTGCGGGAATCTCATAACTCCTGATTTTTCCAAAAGATTCCGGCTCTACGTTATCACTTCGGCCGGAATGACAGCTTTTTCCCAACTCAATTTTACTAATGCCAATTCCCGGATGCAGGAAGTGCAGCATTTCTGCTACACCTCCTTGAGGAATCGCGAAGAATCGAACCTTATTCGTTTCCCCCAGATTCCACCCTTCTTTCTTTTCCCTGTTCCGATTGCCATAACTACAACAGCATCCTTAGGCAGGCCAAGAATCTTTTTAATCCTTGATGAATCGTACCCTTCCATAGGGCATGAATCGAAACCGTAAGCGCGCATTGAAAGCATAAAGTTTTCACATGCCAGGGCTGTTGACTTAACAGCCCATGTTCTCATGTGGTGCATGTTAACAGGCTCGCGGATTATTGCGCTGCTGATTCCCTTGACTGAGTATAATATCCATTTAAAACATCCGAATACATTCAGAACCCCCTGACTGTAAACAAAGGGAACAATTTTACCATAATATTTTTTCGCTGCCTTAGGCACATCACTCCCCTGTTTATTAAAGAGAGCCAGCATTTCATCAGCATGCTTACTCCATGTTCCTGTACGTGCCACAAAAATAAAAAGTTCCGCTGCGGTCACAGCAGCAGTCTGATCAAGGCATGCGCTGTTAATCATATGACGCTTTGACTTATCCTTTATTCTGTAAATTTCCCAGGGCTGCAGATTTGATGAATTGGGCGCAAGAAGAGCATTCTCCATGCATCTCTTTATAACATCTTCAGGTATTGGATCGCCCTCAAACTGACGCACAGACCTTCTTGAATCAATAACCTTCTGAAATTCAGATGCATTTATTTCAGGTGCTTTTTCATTGTAGTTAAAATCGGGTGCTTCATTTAAAATATTTTTAGCCATTGTCCACTCCATTGCTGTGATTATAAATAATTAGTTCTTAATAAGAGTTAATATAGCGGATAATTCGGCAGAAGTAAAGCGGATTTTGGAATACTATATTGACATTCACCTTAATTTTGATTTTATTTTAATCAAGAGGTAATAATCCCATGAAAAAGGAACTATCGGAAAGCACCTCCTTGTACCTGAAAAGTCACCCATCGGCAATATACCTTGAAACTACAACAAGGTGTAATCTTAACTGCGCCATGTGTGTCAAAAATACCGATCCAGGCTGCATTCCGGACAGGGACTTCCCGGTAGATCTCTTTGAACAAATCGCCCCTGCACTCCCCTACGCAGAGACCCTTATACTTAATGGAATCGGGGAACCCCTGCTGTATCCCCGACTTGAAGAAGTGATAAAAAAAGCAAAAGCATTGATGCCTCCCCAGTCCCGCATCGGATTTCAGAGCAACGGGATGCTTTTAAATCCGGTTAATACAGCTTCACTCATTAAATCGGGTTTAAACCTTATCTGCATCTCCATGGATTCACTCAACCCGGGACTCTTCAGTCTAATGCGATCAGGTGCCGAATTATCAGCAATAAAAGGGGCTTTTAATATAATAAACAGGGGAGCAGATGAAGCTGGTAAGAATATTAAAACCGGAATAGAATTTGTACTCACCAGATATAATATTCATGAACTTCCCTATGTCATTGACCAGGCTTCCGCTTACGGTATTTCTTTTTTTATTGTTACCCATCTTATACCATACACGGAAGATATGCTAAAGCAGACAGCTTATGAAAACAATACAGACCTTGCTGTTGAGCTGTATGAGCGATGGCTTAATGACTCCCGGAGGAAGGGGATCGATATTACAAGATACCAGAAAGTAAAATGGAAGTTTTCGAGGAATGAAGATGAAGAGCTGGTAGTAAAAGCTGTTGAGGATATGGTAAATGAAGCTCACGATAAAAATATTTTCTTAAATATTAACAGAATTATGAACCACGACAGGGGGCTTAAAAAGGCAGTAAAACAATCATTTGATGAAGCTGTTAAAAATGCAGATAAAGCAGGGATTGAGATTATACTCCCCGGAATTTCACCGGGGGGTGCGAAGAAATGCGACTTTATTGAAACAGGGAGTGTTTTTATTTCCGCTTCAGGGGATGTTAACCCCTGCCATTTTTTATGGCATAAATATCAGTGCCATGTTTCCGGATGGAAAAAATATGTTAATCCTGTAAGCTTCGGGAATCTGCAGCATAACAATCTGCTGGAAATATGGAACAGTGAAGATTACATAAAATTCAGAAGCACTGTAGCTCAATACGATTACCCTGTATGCTCCAACTGCAGTTTCAGCCCCTGTGACTATATCTACTCTGAAACTTTTGAACAGGACTGCTACATTAACACCATACCGTGCTGTGACTGCCAGTGGTGTCTGGGGATATTTCAGTGTCTTAAATAATAATGGAATTTATGCTTCAATAATCGCACTTTAACATGCTACAGCAAAAACTACATAGAAGCAATCCCCACTGCTGCAATAATAATAAATGTGATAAGGATCAGCGATATAATTGACTGCATCTGGAGCCTGTACCTGCCCAGGGAATACTCTTTACTATCTGAACCGTCATTAACAAAATAACGGAGCGGGTTTCTGCTCATTTCATATAGAGCTGATACAGCAGAGATAGAAAGTTCCTCCATCCTGTCAAAAAAGGCATTAACATAGTCCACAAAAATAAGGCGCATAAAACCTGCCGGTTTTCTGTAGAACCAGTCAGTATCAATAGATATATTTAATCCCGGGATCATTTTACCCCGCACTACCCAGAAGGCAGTAAAAGTAAAAATAGTAACATAAAGTGACTCTATAACATGGGCCATTGTAAAGGGATCATATGAAGAATCATAGGGGAGATACCGGTAAAGAAGATCAGGCATGACCCCGAAAAGTGCACACAAAAAAGCCAGCATGGTCATTGCCGCAAGCATAACCTTTGGTGCGGCTTCCGGCTTAATCCCCCTCTCCTCGCCAAACCATGTGAAGTAAGGAAGCTTAAGCGCAATTGACAGGAATGTACCGACCGATGCAAGTATAAGAAGAAGCATAATAAGATTATACTGAGCATATCCTGCAGCGCTCACAATCATGGACTTGCTTATAAATCCATTCAAAAGAGGAAATCCGGAAATTGCAAATGCCCCCACAAGGTATAAAAGGGCAGCTACTTTCTGATGCCTGTAAAATCCCCCCAGTTCAGCCATCCTGCTTTTACCTGTAGTATAAAGAACAACACCTGCACCCATAAAAAGAAGGGTTTTATAAATAATATTGCTGAAGGCAAGGGCCACTGCACCATTAAGCGCTAGTGCTGTACCAATACCCACACCGGTTACCATGTAACCCACCTGGCTGATAATATGATAAGAGAGTATTTCACGTATATCATTTGCAATTATGGCATAGATGAGGCCGTAAAAAGTCATTATTACACCCGCATAGATGAGGATATCCCAGCCCGGGTAAAGCCTCACAAGAACATATACTGCGCACTTGGTTGTAAAGGCGCTTAAAAAAACTGAACCTGTAACAGAACCCCTGGGATAGGCGTCAGCAAGCCAGGCATGGAGAGGGGGAATAGCAGCATTGATTGCCACACCGGCCAATATAAGCCAGGAAGCTGTGCTGCTCCCCTGTGTAAAAGGGAGAAGAGAGGTGTCACCTGCAGCGCTTATATGAATCAGTATACCGGCAAGAAGAAGTCCTCCGCCGAATAGATGAACAAGAATATAGCGCATCCCCGCTTTTCCGGACTCCTCTGTTCCCCCTGCCCATATAAGCCAGGCGGATGAAACAGCCATTAACTCCCAGAAGATAAAGAGTGTAAAAAAGTCTCCGGCAAAAGTAACACCAATTGCTCCACCGGCATAAAGAAGCGCCGCAATCTGCTGCCCCGTATCTTTAAGATTCAGTGAATAAACACCGCCGATGAATGCAATAAGTGCAAAGATTGCACCAAACACCCTGCTGAGAGGATCAAAGCTTGAAAGTATGAGTGTATATCCTGCAAGAGAATAATTTATAATTTCACCTTCCGGTGTAATAAATATCATCAATAGAGTTAAAGCAGGCCATAAAAGAAAAGCTGAAGAACGGATTCTAACAGGCAGAAATGGCAGAATAAGCGCACCGGCAATCATAAAAACAAATGGAGGGAAAATTAAACTACTGTTCATCGTAGTAATCCTCCTTCTGCTGAATAAAAAGCTTACCTAAACCCTTGGCAAAGAAAATAAGCCCGATACACCCTGCGAAAGATAGAACTATATAAAAACCGGGTATTGCTGTAAACCTGTAGCCGTATGCAGGATGAACCGCCACTGTTACATCAAGAACAATGGTTATTACAGTTACAATCCCTATTATGATCCAGTATATACGCTTCATTAAACTCACCTGAGTAAACTGTTTGCTATTTCAAAAGCAAACTGATAAAAATTGAAAAACAGATCCGGGTCTAAACCCAGGATCACCGAAAATACCGCTGTACATACAAGCGGCACAACCATAAAGAGAGGGGCTTCGCCATAACCCTCCAGATTAACCCCTTCCTTAAAAAAGGCCCTATGCACAATGGGGAAAAAATATGCCGCATTTAAAAGACCGCTTATAATAAAAATACCAAGAATAAATAATTTATCCGCTTCAAGAGCTCCCAGGGCAAGGAACCACTTGCTTAAAAATCCATTTACCGGGGGCACACCTGCAAGGCCCATGGCGCCGATGGTAAAGGCGCCCATGGTCCAGGGCATAATTTTACCTATGCCGTCAAGCTGGCTTATATTCTCCCTGTGAAGATTAACATAAATTGCGCCTGCACAGAAAAAGAGTGTAATCTTCATAGTGGCATGAGTGGCAATATGAAGAATCCCCCCCAGGAAACCGGCTTCAGTGAGAAGGGCTGCACCAAGAACAATATATGAAAGATGGCCCACTGTGGAGTAGGCAAGCCGCGCCTTAAGATTATCCTGCTTCAGGGCGATCAATGAAGCTAAAATTATAGTTGTACCTGCAAAAGCCGCGAGTATGGTATTAAGATTGAAATTCTCCATTACATTGGGACCGAAAACAAAACCCACAACCCGAATTACAGCAAAGACACCTGACTTAACAACCGCAACAGCATGAAGGAGTGCACTCACTGGGGTGGGTGCCACCATAGCTGAAGGGAGCCACCCGTGAAGCGGCATTATACCCGCCTTCACTCCTACTCCGGCAAGGAAGAGCATAAAGAGGGGGACCGCAACTGACGGGCTCAGGGACACATGGTTAAGAATACCCCCTGCTGCAAAATCCAATGTGCCTGTAAGATCATAAACCCATGCTGATGCTGCAATAAGGCAAAGCCCGGCTGTAAGGGTATAGGCAAGGTACTTGCGCCCGCCGCTTATAGCTTCAGGTGTCTCCTTATGGATAACCAGAGGATATGTTGCAATAGTAAGAATCTCGTAAAAAACAATAAAGGTAAGGAGATTGGCTGAGAAAGCCACGCCGATTGTGGAAGATAAACAGACAGCAAAGCTGGCAAAATAACGGGTCTGTTTCTTTTCGCTGTTACCCCGCACATAACCGATAGAATAGAATGAAGTAAAAATCCAGAGACCTGATGCAATCAATGCAAAGAATATACCAAACTGATCAGCCTTCAAGGCAAGATGAATACCCGGAGAAATTTCCAGAAGATTAACCTCTGCAGTATAACCCTGCATAGCAGCAGGGACAAGTGAAAAGACCAGGGCAAACTTGACAAATGCGGCAATCAAAGTCCAGGACTCCCGAAGGTTGGGCTTCTTATCGCTTAAAATAATAAGCGGCACTGCTGCAAGTGAAACCATAACTGCTAAAAAAGGGACATATGATATGTATGACATTTCATTATTCATGTTTATTTCTCTATAACCCCGGAGGCATCATTAAAAGTATTATATTGTTTACAATATAAACGTTAAAAAGCCCAAGAAGTAAAAGTGTCATTGCAAAAAGAACGAGAGGACCGATCATTGAAAAACCGGGTTCATCCTCAGCCAGGGTACAGCTTTTCATCTCCTCATCAGAGTCTGATGATTTTATGTAAACATTCTCTATGATCCTGAAAAAATAGACAGCATTCAAAAGACTGCTTAAAAGAATCACCCCCATAAATATCCATTGCCTGTTATCTACAGCACCCAGAACAAGATACCACTTGCTGAAAAAACCGGCAACAGGGGGGAGGCCGATCATGGAAATAGCAGCAACAGTAAAACATGCCATAGTCACAGGCATTTTTTTTGCGCATACTTTATGAAGCCTGGAAATGTCTGAATGTCCTGTACGTATCCTTAAATTAGCAGCCACAAGGAAAAGAGCACCCTTCATAAAAGCATGATTAATGATATGAAGAACAGCCCCTATAAACCCCAGGGGATTGGCCATGCTTATACCAAGGGTGATATACCCTATCTGGGCAACACTGCTGTAAGCGAGCATACTTTTCATCTCTTTCTGGGCAATGGCAAGAATAGAGCCGTATATAATCCCCGCTGCTCCAAGCCACCCCAGAACAAGGGTAACAGGAAAAATCTCTGTAACATACTCAACACCAAAAACAAAAAAGAGAATTCTGATCATTACATATGCGGAAACCTTTGTGCCGATAGCTGCAATAAGGGCAGAGGTTGAAGATGAAGCCAGGGTATAGGCATCGGGAAGCCAGCCGTGAAGGGGAAATACAGCCATCTTTATTCCAACCCCTGTAACCATGAGTGTAAGGGCAATAATAAGAACCGGGCTATTGCTCAGGAGAGGGATAATCTCCTTAAGGTCGGACATATTAAGGGATCCGGATACCATATATAAAAACCCGAGCCCGAGAAGAAAAAAAGATGCCCCGATTGTTCCAAGAAGAAGATACCTGAATGAAGCGAATGCCGAACCTCTGTCCCCCATTGCCATAAGGCCGTAAACAGAAAGGGAGGATATCTCAAGAAAAACAAAAAGATTAAAGAAATCACCTGTCATTATCATTCCATTGAATCCGAGCATCATCAGCATAACAACAGAATAATATGGTATCTCCTTTGAATGTAATTCAATGGCATTAACCTTAACAGCATGAATTAGAATAAAAAACACTACTGAGTTGATAACAAAAACAACAAAGGCTGAAAGGGGATCAAGTACATATTCAATCCCTATTGGAGGGGTCCACCCTCCGAAATGGTAATGTATTGTACCATTATTGATAACATAGTAAATATTATTAATTGAAACTAAGGCAGCAGCAAAAACCGCTGAAAGGGCGATTGAGTGGGCATACCTCTCATGTCTGCTGCGCAAAAGCGGTATTAAAAGTGCTGCTGTGAGGTAAATTGCAGGTATTATTACTGGAAAATTCTTTATCATTTTATTCGCTTTCTGATTTCATTTCCTGAATTATAACATCTTCATTAAGAATTTTAAAACGCTTATAAACCAGGACAAAGAGGGCGAATGCAACCCCCAGAGTAGCCACACCTACAACAATAGCAGTAAGCATGAGGGTATGGGGAAGAGGGTTTATATAATTTGCTGTATTTTCAATGGAATAGGCCGAATCATAGATAGGAACAGTTGCATTCCATTTTGATGCGCTTGAAACCCAGAAAAGAATTATTGAAGACTGGAAAATACTTAAACCTATAAGCTTCTTTACCAGGTTCCTTTTAAACATAATGGTATAAAGCCCTATACACAATAAAACAATTATAAACCAGTATGCGTAATGTCCCAGGAAAAACTCCATATTAATTACCCTTGCCGTCCATTAAGTCATCATATATTGAAACAATTATCCCCATAACCGCCAACCCTACCCCCACCTCAACAAGGAGTATTGTCATTGACCTGAGCATGGCTCCGGTAATACCGGGAATAATAAAATATTCATAATTCAGAAATTCCCCCCCCATAAACATTGTGACAAGTCCTATAGCGAAAAAAATTAAAACCCCCATTACTCCAGCCGGCAGCCCCCAGGCTCTTCTGAAATGGAGTTCCGATAATGTTGTACCAAGTGCCAGCCTTATTATAAGAAGACCGGCAGCAAGCATTGCCCCCCCCTGGAACCCGCCCCCCGGGCTGTAATGCCCGTGAGCAATAATATAGAGTCCGAAAAGCATAATAAAGGGGGAGAGAACCCTGCAGACAATCAGTACAATAGGACTTTCATCAATTCTATTCATGCTTTACTTTCCTCTTTCTTAAAAGAAGATAACAGATAATCCCGGCTGTAAATATAACAATCACTTCCCCCAGCGTATCAAAGCTCCTGTAATCTGCAAGGATCACTGTAACCATATTTGGTGTGGCAGCATCTTTATAGGCGTTCTGAATATGATAGGAAGCTGCATTTACAGTCCCTGCAGGGCTCAGTTCCCGGTTAAAGACTGCCTCACCATCCCCCCTGTCAGGGAGGCCAAGGGACCCGTAAACAAGGAGAACCCCGAAAGAAATAAGCAGTAAAAATCTAAGGTACTTCAATCTTCACTCCGTCGTGTTGTATTAAAAATAATAACAATAAACAGTACTCCGGTTACTCCGGCTCCCACAACAGCCTCTGTAAAGCCCACATCAATGGCTCCCATAGACACAAAAATAAGGGCGGAAAGGAAGCTGAAAACGGAAAGATTCACAGTGGCAATAATAAGATTCCTGCTCCTGATAGAAACAATTGCAGTAATTATCAAAAATATAAAAAGAGTTATTTCCAGTTCCCAATGCATCTTACAGTTGCACCTTCTTTTTTTTCTTTCTTCTAAACCAGGGCCATGGCCATGGCCTTAAACCGTATTTAAATCCTGCACGAGCCAGAGCATGAGTCCCTGTGGGATTGGCTATTGCTACAAAAATAATCGCTACAACGAGTTTAAAGCTGTTTACATTCATCCCTTCATAAACCGCAAGTCCGGCAAGAACAAGCATAATCCCCAGGGTGTCGCTTTTGGTTATGGCGTGGCTCCGTGTATAAAAATCGGGGAGCCGCACTATACCTACTCCCCCCACAAAGAGGGAAAAAGCACCCAGGCTGATAAGAATAACTGATATAATATCAGGGATACTACTCACCATCATTCCTCAATGAATTTATATATTTTGCAACAGCAATAAAAGCTATAAAATTCAGAATCGCGTATGCCAGAGTAATATCAATAAACATATCGAATCTGCCGTAGACAACACCAATAATACAGATAAGCACCATTGTTTTGGAACTTATTGCAGCAGCTCCAAGCATCCTGTCAAAAACAGTAGGACCCTTTACAACCCGGTATAAAGGGATAAATATGATTATTGTAAGAATTACAGAAATATAAACAAAAAAATCATGCATTATAATTCATCTGCCGTTCTGATAATTTTAAATGACTGAAGCGTATCTTTACTCTCTGACAGAAAAAGAGCACCCACATAATCGGGGAGCCTGCCGCTGGAGATGAGACTGAAAGCTTCATCAGTAAGAGCATGGACAAGAAACTCATCCCCCTCAATATCGATTGTCAATGTGCCGGGAGTAAGGGAAATTGAATTCCCCAGAATAACCTTTGAGGTCATATTAGGGAGCCTGACTTTAAATCTTATAATAGAAGGGTTGATAGGCATTTTAGGGGAAAGAATAATAACTGCAACCTGTATACTTGAAAGAACCATCTCCCATATAAGCCATGGAATATATACAAGAAACCGGTGAATCCGGAAAGATGCATTGCTCCTCTCCTGAGAGTAAAAATTAAGAGAAATCACTCTTCTGTTAAGCAATACTACAAGAATAACGGATGCTGCACCGAGCGACAGATGGAACAGGTCGTACATCCCGCTTAAAATAACCCAGAAGGCTGCGAGCAGAATAATAAGATAAATTTTTCGATCAGAAACTGATTTTTTAAAAAACAAAATCTTCCCCATTATAAACTATACTGAAAAACATTTTTTCTATCAAACCATATAATGTCAAGAATAATGAAGCAGGTCAGCTTAAGTATAATAAAATAAAAATAAAAAAGAAAAATTTTTTATCTCACTCCATGCGATTTTATTTATTTGAAATACTCAAACACTACTTTCTTCATTATTATATAAATAGTACTCTCCCCCACATTACATACTGAACCAAAAATTTTTTATTACCTTCAATAATTTATACCGACAATATATAATAAACAGTCCCGGCGGAAAATATTGATGGCTACAAGAATTAAAATTCTAATTATACTACTCCTGCTCATATCTGCTTCTATGACAGTCTACTATAAACTTAAAACAGAAAACCTCCGGGAGAGCTATATAGCAGAAATTGAAAACTCAATGAGGGCTCTGACCCCGATTTTTGAAAAGATAGAGGGGATAGGCAGTTCTGATAGCAGCGAAAGAGGGAGAGCCTTCGAAAGCATCATAGAAAAAAATAATTCCATAGCACTGATAGCGTCAGTGGACCATGCAGGGACAATCGGCGCAATTGCTAAAAACAACAGGGAGATCCGCTCAGGTTCAGTTTTTGACGCAATAACTAATGATATAAAATCGGGTGAATTTGAGGCAGTCTCACTTACCCCTTCAGTGAAAAGCTATTCAGAGGGAGACGGGAGAAAGAAAGTTTTCTTTATAGCCGGAGCTGCCGCAGGTAAAGGGAAAACAATTGCTGCCTTCATATTCAGGCCGGACAGGAAAACAGTGGTGCGCATGGCACTGGAAATTGTACTGATTATAATTTTCTGCATAATAGCAGCAGCACTCTTCTTAATGTTCCTTACTAAAAAAGGGATTATTCAGGACAACAGGGAGATAAAAGAAACAACTATTAATCTGTCATCATCGGGCAGGAAAGAGCAGGACAGGGAAACTCCGGAAACAGATTCAGGTGAGATGAATACCGGAGATGAAGCGGATTCCCCGATACCTATTGAGGAATCTGAACTGGCCATGGTATTCAGCAATGACGAAAAAAGAGCAAGCCGCGGAGCAGCTCTTAAAAACATGGGGAAAACCGATATTAATTCCGAGGCGTTGAATTCCAGAATATTTGAACTGTTTAAAAAAATCCACAAAGACCTGGCGCCTGAATCAATCTCCCTCTACATAAAAAAAACCAAAGAAAGCATGAGCAAAACCTATGAGCTTAAAGGGAAGGCTTTCCTTAAAATAGACTCAGCAGTATTAGACAAAATAGATATAAGGGATTTGCATTATTTAAAGAAATCAGGGGCACATATCTCACAGAATGGAACACTTATAAGGATACCGCTTATCCATGATGAATCCTTAACAGGTCTTGTTGAGCTGAAACTCGCCGGATCAGCTAATGACGTGGACCTGGGCCTGGTGCAGAATGAATTGAAGGATACAGCAGAGGAGATAAAGGAATATCTGGTAATCAATAATGTGATTATAGACAGCAGCACCGGTTTTTACAGCACACCCTACTTCAACATGAAGCTCAGCGAAGAGATATACAAAAACGGGAAAACCGGTTCCGGGTTCACCCTCCTTCTTATTGATATATTCAACAATCTTGAGATTACAGATGATCAGAAAAAAACAGTACTCAAGATAATACACCCCGGCATAAGGGATCTTGCAGGTGATACACTCGATATATTCCTATTCAATGATATAATTGCATCTATAATACCAGACAGCGTCAAAACAGGCGCAGAGGAAACAGGGGGGAATTTTTTAAAAAATCTTTCCCGATATAAAATAAAACTGAAAGAGGATGAGATTATTACACTCAAACCCTCAATCGCCCTTATTCATACTTCGCAATGTGAAAACACAAAGACTATCCTGAATAAAGGGATTGATATTCTTTCCGGTGATTCCGGTTTCAGCGCTGAGCCGTAAGACGCTTTGCCAGTTTCACCGCTTCCATGGCATCCCTGGAATACCCCTGAGCCCCTATTTCATCACAGTATTCCTGGTCAACAACAGCACCGCCTATCATAAACATAAAATTAAGCCCCCGATCCCTGGCAAGGGAAACCACGGTATCCATCTCGGTCATTGTTGTTGTCATCAGTGCTGAGAGTGCCACAATCTGCGCCTTCTCCTCAACTGCCCGATCAAGGATTATATCAGCAGCAACATCTTTACCCAGGTCAACTACGTCAAATCCGTAGTTCCGGAGCATGAGCGCCACTATGTTTTTCCCTATGTCGTGAATATCACCCTTAACTGTTGCAATAACAATTTTCCCGGCCCTTTCATCCCCCTCCTTCTTTACTAAAAGAGGCTCAAGAACATTAAAACCTTTACGCATTGTATCAGCGCTCATAATCAGCTGGGGAAGAAAGTACTCCTTTTTTTCATACTTATCACCAACAAGTGCAATGGCAGGTACAAGAAAATCGTCAACAATAGAAGCAGGATTCATGCCTGAATCGATTGCACTCTTAACATACTCATCTATCCTGTCATCCAGCCCCCGCAGAACAGCTTCAAAGACCTTCTCCCCGGGAGATAAATCCTTTTTCACCTCAGACTGGCTCCCCTTTACCTCAGAAAACCTTGAAACATAATTATTCAGATTCCTGTCCCTCCCGGTAAGGGCATTACATGAAAAAACAGTGTTCATTAAAAGCTCAGACCCGGGATTGGCAATTGCGCATGTGAGCCCCCTGCTTATTGCCATAGCAAGAAAGGATGAATTGATCCACTCCCTTGCAGGGAGCCCGAAGGAGACATTGGAAAGTCCACATACTGTGTTCACCCCTAAATCCCCGGAGCACCACTCCACCATCTCCAGGGTCCTCTCAGCTGCTGCAGCATCGGAACTGACTGTCATTACCAGTCCGTCAACAACATAGCTCTCCGGAACATAGCCGTACTCAAGCCCCTTCTCCATTATATTCCTTATAACACCTTTACGCTCTTCAATAGTCTCAGGGATACCGCTGTCATCAAGGGGGAGAAGTACAATCATGGCTCCATATTTTGCAGCTGCAGGGAGGGTCTTTTCAAGCCTTTCACTCTCACCTGAAACTGAATTGACAATTGCCCGGCCCGGATAAATCCGCAGAGCAGCTTCAACAACTTCAGGATCTGTTGTGTCTATACATAAGGGGAGTGAGCTTACACGCGATAAAAGTCTCACGGACTGTAACATCATCTCTTTCTCATTTATACCTGAAAGCCCCATATTTACATCAAGGATAGAAGCTCCCTTAAGCTCCTGATCAAGTGCAAAATCGTGAACAATCCCTGTTTTCCCTTCACGCAGTTCAGCCTGGAGGGCTTTCTTGCCTGTGGGATTTATACGCTCACCTATTACTGTAAAAGGGTTCCCCCCCCCGAGAAAGACCGTACCCCTGGCAGATGATACAGCGCTTACATCTTTTACAAGGGGGTGCAAGGTTACAACCCCTGCTGATGCTTCTGCCACAGCAGCGATATGCTCAGGGGTTGTTCCGCAGCACCCCCCCATTACATTAACGCCTGCTTCAATAAACCTGGGGACAAAAGTTCCGAATTCCCCGGCATCCATACTGAAAACAGTTTCACCATCCTTAAGCCTGGGTACACCTGCATTAGGTTTTGCAAGTAGAGGTACTGATGCATATTTTTTCATTTCAATAATAATTTTAAGCATGTCATCAGGCCCTGTGGAGCAGTTACAACCCACTGCATCTGCGCCAAGGGACTGGAGTGTAATAAGAGCGGAAACAGGGTCTGTTCCATTAAGTGTTCTTCCGTCACTCTCATATGTCATACTCACCATAACAGGGAGATCGCAAAGCTCCTTAACCGCTATAAGGGCTGCCCTGGCCTCCTGTATATCGAGCATTGTTTCAATTACAAATCCGCTTACACCTGCATCAAGAAGAGCCCTTGCCTGTTCAGTATAAACATCAACCGCTTCTTCAAAGGGCATATCACCAAAAGGTTCAACAAAACGCCCTGTTGGAGCAAGATCGCCGAAAACAAATGCACTGCCGCAGCTTGCAATAGAATTTTTTGTCAGAGTGGTATTTATTTCATAGAGCCGGTCCTCAAGGCCGAATTCAGCAAGCTTTACCCTGTTTGCACCGAATGTGGGGGCATATATAATATTGCTTCCAGCAGAAGCATAGCCAGCCTGAATTGCGCTAATGGCATCACGATTTTCAAGGCACCATAGTTCAGGGGAGACATTTTTAGGCATCCCCTTTTTTACGAGCTCAGTGCCTGTTGCACCATCGAGTATCACAAGTCCATTTTTTATAAGATCAGCAAATTCCTTTTTATTCATCACAGTTTCCTTAGTATATAAATGTTATAATTGCATCATTATTTTCGCTTATCCCCCTGTCTACCCCGGGAGCACTTCTTAGCCTTTCCACCTGTCCCCCAGAGGGGGCACGAGTTATCGAACATTAGTCTTATAATTTCATTACTATAGTTTATATAACTATTTAAATCGCAAGCATGACCTTCATTTTTATCAAGTCATATTGCTCCATAAATCTTTTGCACGCTCAACAATAAACAGGTATTCGAATACTTTAATTCATTTACTTACACATAAATTCTTAATACGTGCCCCCTCTGGGGGACAGGGGGTGCACCAGTGCGAATAGAATTTTCAATGCCATTTCCTCCGTCTCCGGAGATTATACAAAAAAATCTCACCCTGAAATTCCCGCCAGAGCTGTTACTGTTTTTTCAGGGACAAGAATAAATCTTTCAGTAAGTTGTATTCCCATTTCATCAAGCTGGAGCAGATCATAAAAGAGCTCCTGATACTCAAGTTTAAAATCTCCGTAACCGGGGGAGAACCTCATAGAAGTTATACTCTCCCCTTTTTTCTTAATAATGCTTCCTATATATTCGTTAAGCCACTCTATTGCAGCCTCAGCAGTTTCACTCCCCACAGCATCATAAATTATTGCAGACCCGCCATCACCCGATTTTACCGCTTCAGAAGCCATGTCAACAATTTGCGCTCCCACAGTTGCTGACATAAATACTGCAGAATGAGATCCGGAGAGAAGTTGAGCTATGGAAGCACTCCTTATTTCAATACCTGATTCGAAAACAACCCTCTCTTCTGCTGTTTCAGCAATTCCCAGTCTCCCCCACACCCCCTGAGGCTCACAGGCGCGGAAACCCTTATTCATAATACCCTTAATCCTGGCCAGAGAATCATGATCAATAACAGTTTTATGTATATTATACTTAAGCCTGAAGAGAATATCCCTCTCCGGAAGCTGAACATTTACGGGATTAATTCTATTTATCCTCATTACTCCTCACCGGTAACCTTCAGAAAGTGGAATAAAGACAGGATTGTACTTTATTCTGTTAAATCAATAATAATTCTCCGGTTAAACATGTTTTTTGAGATCCGGATAAATTAAATCATTTCAACATTTTACCATATTAAAATTTTATTAAATAGCCTGCACACAAACATAAAATTTTTTTATTTTTGATTGACATTTATATAAAAAGATTTTAGTTATTTGAATTGAAAAAATATAAAAAGATGAAACATCATTAGTTTCATAACCGGTTCATTAATAAAAAACTTTTCAGGTGTAAAGAATTACAACTCTTTCAAAAATAAAAACAAAGGAGAATTTTTGTGAGACGTTCATTGCTGCTTTTTTTTACCCCTTTTATAATCTTTACTGTCGGTTCTTATGTGCTTTCTGTAAAAGGATGCGATAGTCTGATGCAGGCAAAAGCTGTCAAGGAAATTCCGTTTAACCATAAGGTTCACGTGGAAAAATACGGCCTTGATGACTGCGATACCTGTCATGGATATGAAGAAAACGGTAGATTTAAGGGAATACCGACTGTAGGTGTATGTACAGGCTGCCACGCTCGTGATGCGGCTCTTACCTCAACTGATCCGAATGTGCCTAGAAGGAAACCCATGTTCGACAATTATGAGGATACGGACAAACCATGGACTGCTTTTGCACAACAACCCGATCTTGTCTATTTTAGTCATAAGGCTGTAATGGAAGCGGAATATGAAGACGGCAGAAAAAAGGCCAGATGCGCCTCCTGTCATGGGGACAAAGCCGGTTCTGTTAACACTGCCATGATTAAAGGGAAAATGCCCATGGGCCCCTGCATGGACTGCCATACGGCTCTCAACATCAGCAATAAATGTGCTGTATGTCACGACTAATAATGAAACTTTGAGAGGAGTAAGTTAATCTTATGAAGAAAATAGAAAGAAAGGACTTTTTAAAGATCAGCGGGGGCGTCCTCGCGGGCGGTCTCACAGGTTGGGTTTTTTCCGGAGCTCCTTTCCTGGGATTCCAGATGTCTGTTGAATGGACACAGGATCAGCATGTACCGCCCAAGGGCCTGGAAAAATTTGTTTCCGCCGTTAATGACGCCTGCCCCAACGGATGCGATGTTACAGTACGGAAAATAGGCGAAAGGGCTCTACAGCTCAAATCAGATAAAGGACTCTGCCCCTCCTGTCAGGTCTCTCTGCAGCTCCTTTACCACCCCGAGAGAATCACAAGCCCTCTTAAAAGAGTAGGCTCTAAAGGATCGGGTAAATTTGAACCTGTAACATGGGACCAGGCTTTAAAGGAGATAGCATCTCGCATCAACACCCTTTCCAGCGAAGGGAAAAGCAATACTATTGCTGCAATTAACAAGAATGAGTCTATATCAGCAATAATGCTCGATAAATTTATTTCTGCTTCAGGCAGCAGAAACGTATATTACGAATCGGGCATTAAATCAGTTACAACTCCGGTACTTGACGGATATGTTGATTATGACTTCAATAATACTGACTATATTTTAAGCTTTGGATCAAGACTCATCGAAGGGTGGGGAGATATCCCCGCAATGCGCCAGTCGTATATCAACTGGAAGAAAAAAGGTGTTAAGCTTGTTCATGCCGACACTGTAAGTACAAGGACCGCATCATTAGCTGACAAATGGCTCCCTGTTAAAGCGGGTACAGAAGCTGTTCTGGCTTTTGGAATCGCCAATTATTTCATTACCGCAAAAAGGCTCAACTCAAGCGGGGCGGAATTCGGCAGATGGGCGCAGATGATAATAAACAGCTACCCTCTTGCAAGAACTGCAACCCTTACAGGCCTCTCTGAGGATCAGATAAAAGAAACTGCTGAAGAATTCCTGAAAGCAAAAAACCCAATAGCAGTAGCCGGTAAAGGGGGGATTGGAATAAGCACATCATCAGCGGAAATACTTGCGGTATACTGCCTCAATTCACTTGTAAAAACCAGAGCAGCATCAATTAAGAGAAACAGCGCAATTACATATAAGGCGGAATTTAACGGTCTTGATGCTTTTATAAAAGATGGTGAGATCAACATGCTTTTTCTCAACAATTCCAACCCGGTATTTAAAAGCGTTCTTGGTGATGAATTGAAGAAAAAGATGGACAAAGCCTTTGTTGTGTCACTTAACCCTATAATGAATGACAGCGCAAACTATGCTGACTATATTCTGCCATCCATGACATATTTCGAAACAGGTGCTGCTGAAAGTAAACCTGTAGTAAATCCTTATAAAGAATCTATGGATGCAAGAGACATTATAATCTCCCTTTCCGGTATGGTTGACAAAACAAAAAATCTCTTCCCCTTTGCCAAAGGGATAAACGCGGATTCTATGGCAGGGAAAGTAACAGCAACAGACGGCAGATTTTCATTCAATATTGAAAAAGTAAAAGGGAGTATTGAAACTCTCGAAAAGAAAATAGCGCAGAATAATGAATTCCCTCTTACACTTGTGCCGCTGGAAATACCTATGGTTGGTGATGGAGACGGCCTGGCATTCCCCTATGTTCTTAAAACTATTGATCCCGGTTTCTTCTTCAAAGGAAAACTTCTTGTTCAGATCAATAGAGAGACAGGGAAAAGATTCGGCCTTTCTAATAACACACCGATTGTATTGCAGTCAGCCAGAGGAAAACTCGGGAAAGTATATGTTCGTTTAACAGATACTGTTGCGCCCGATACTATAGCCATACCGCTTGGCTTTGGACATGAATCATACACCAGATACGGCAACAAAAAAGGTGTTAATCCAAAGACAATCATGTCCAGTGAAGTTGACCAACTGACCGGAACAGCTGACTGGTGGTCAACTCGTGTTAAAATTAGTTAAGAGGTGAAATATGACAGTCAAAGACGTAGCTATGAAAAGACGCTGGGGTATGGCAATAGACCTTGACAAATGTATTGGCTGCGGCCAGTGCGCGGTTGCCTGTAGCCAGGAAAACAATATGCCGATTTTCGAAGATGACTCTGATGTTCCAAAAAGAGTTGCCTTTCTTGAACTTATGAAAGTGACAAACGACAGGGACGCTAAATTCCCTGATGTTAGAACAGCTTTCATCCCTAAAATGTGCCAGATGTGCGAAGGGAATGACCCTGCAAATCCTGATCCGCCATGTGTATCAGTTTGTCCGGTTGTTGCAACTGACGTGGGTGATGACGGTGTTGTAAGCCAGATATGGTCAAGATGTATCGGATGCAGATACTGTCAGGCTGCATGCCCCTACGAAGCAAGGGTATTCAACTGGTGGAAACCGAGATATGAAGGGAGTTTCAAAAATTCATTAAACTCTGATGTATCCATATCATCACGCGGTACAATAGTAAAATGCACATTCTGCAGCCACAGATGGAAACAGGCAAGAGATAAAGCTGTTGCAGAGGGGAATCTGGACATTAATGCCCCTGTATACAAAACAGCATGTCAGACAGCATGCCCTGTGGGAGCAATAGTTTTCGGAGATCTTGATGAAGCAGGTTCAGAACTTTCCAAGCTCGTTGCAAGCGACAATGCTGTAAGGCTTACTAACAGCATTGATGACCTGCCGGAAGACAAGCAGAAGGCCTTTCTGAAGGTTAAGCAGTTCCCGAATCCTAAAGTATACTATCTGACAAGCCAGAGCTGGCTCCGCGATATGATGCGGTTCAAGAAGAACTCCTGAAATTGGAGAGTGAGGAGATTTTATAATGATACAAAATATCATACAGTTTATAAAAAGCATTTTTACTGACGCCTCAAAGAATATGAGGATAACCCTCTATATCCTTTTAGGGCTTACAGCTCTCTTCGGAATATTCGCTGTCCAGATTCTTGGCTGGGGTCTTGGTTACACAGACATGGACAACAACTTTGCCTGGGGCGCCTGGATTATCGGCGACCTGGTTCTTGTTGCCCTTGGAGGCGGGGCCTTTACAACAGGTTACCTGCTTTATATTTTCAGAGTGGACAAACTGAAGCCGATTATTAACTCAACAGTTCTTCTCGGTTTCCTGTGCTACCTCTTTACATTTGTATTCCTGCTGTTCGACCTTGGACAGCCCATAAGGGCATGGTTCGGTTTTGCCTATCCAAACTGGGGTACAGGGGTTTATCCGGTTTCCATGCTTACAGAAGTATTCTTCTGTTTATCGCTATACTTCTGTATTCTTGTTGTGGAGCTGATACCTACAATTCTTGAACACAAGGTACTGATTCAGAACAAAATTATAAAAGCTATTGCCCACTATATGCACCTTCTTATGTGGACTATGGCTGCGGCGGGTACATTCCTATCCTTCTTCCACCAGGCATCTCTGGGCGGCGGCATGTGGGGAGCTCTATATGGGAAAGCTGTATGGTACTCTCCCTACTTCTTCTACCTTGCTGTAGTAGCCGCAATAGCAGGTGGAACATCATTTATGGTAATGGTCCCCTATATTGCGGGTAAATTGATGAAAAAAGAATATGTTCCAATGGAAACCTATCAGACACTCACCCGTGTTTCAGGTATGGTCTTTATTGGTTATCTTTCATTCAGGCTATTTGACATCTACAAGGCGATCACACATTACGCGCCAATGTCAGGAAGAGAATACTTTGACATGTGGGGCGGATATTACGGCGTATGGATGCTTGCAACTGAGCTTATTCTATGTGTGGTTGCAATAGTATTGCTGAACCCTGCAAAACTGAGAAACCAGGAAAAATTCATGGTTATCGGAGCGTCAAGTGCTATTGGAGCTATTGTTATGAGTAAGCTCAGTGTACTTCTACACGGTTTTTCTGCTCCAAACTTCCCATGGAAAGGCTTTACTTCATACTGGCCTACAATCCAGGAATGGTTTATAACACTCGGAGCCCTGTCAATAATGGTCCTTGTTTATATGGCCTTTGTAAAATGGTTCCCCCTCTTCCCTCATGTGGAAGAACATGATGAACATCATTGATTAAATTAGAAATATAATAGAAAAGGCTGCCTTAGGGCAGCCTTTTCTATTATTCCGGAATATCGGGATAGAACAAAAATTCATTCTTTCCTCCAGGTTAATTCTTCGCTTTTCCCCCTGTCCCCCAGAGGGGGCACGAGTTATTTATTATCACTTTGATAATTTAATTTTTTTTATTATTTTTGCAATTATTACATTTTTTAATACATCTGCATCTATAATTCGTCATGCTTGAATTAAACCACATTTTTCTCTTATCTGGCCATATTGTTCCGCAGTTCTTATGCAAGCTCAACAACTTAAAAAATGTTTCAATACTCTAATTCATCTACTAACTGAAGTTTCTTTTTACGTGCCCCCTTTGGGGGACAGGGGGCTGAACTGGATAGATGCGATAAACAAAAGATTATGATTGTTCCCACAAATACAGGATGAGCATATATCTATCTCTTCATCTTCATTTCAAAAGCCTTAACTGTATTCTGCAGAAGCATGGCGATAGTCATGGGCCCTACACCGCCCGGGACAGGTGTAATTGCAGATGCTTTGGCAGAAACCTCATCAAAAAGGACATCCCCCACAAGCTTTGTCTTTTCCGGATTTGCCGGATCAGTAATTCTGTTTACGCCCACATCAATTACAACCGCACCTTCCTTTACCATGTCTGCAGTTATAGCCCCGGGGCTCCCTGCTGCTACAACAAGTATATCCGCCTCCCTGGTAAATGGAGCCAGTTCTTTTGCTCCTGTATGACAGATAGTTACCACGCAGTTTGCCCTGTCGTTTTTCTGGAGCATCATATTTGCTACAGGCTTGCCTACAATATTACTTCTACCAACTACAACCAGGTGTTTCCCTTTAAGATCCTTAACATTTCTGTATATCATCTCCTGACAGCCAAGGGGTGTACAGGGTAAAAGGCAGTCATCCCCTATTACCATTTTCCCTGTATTTACAGGATGGAAGCCGTCAACATCCTTATCAGGGTTAATCGCATATATAACAGACTTTTCATCAATATGCTTAGGGAGAGGAAGCTGAACAAGGATACCGTCCACTTCATCCTGATTATTGAGCTCATCTACAAGGGAGAGGAGTTCCTCCTCTGTGGTAGTTTCAGGGAGTATATACTGAAAAGATTTTAATCCAACCTCTTCACACCCCTTCCCCTTCATCCTCACGTAAACTGCAGATGCAGGATCATCACCAACAAGCACAACTGCAAGGCCGGGCACTGCATCATACCTTTTTTTAAGATCAGCTACTTTTACTTTTAACTCATCTTTAATTTCAGAGGCTATTGCTTTTCCGTCTATTATTTTCGCCATTCATCTCTCCATAATTTTTTACTATTTACACTCGTGCCGGGGAGTCTTTCTACCCGCTTCCCATAAACCCCTCAGATGAAGGCTTCTTTGCTTTCCCCCCTGTCCCCCGAAGGGGGCACGAGTTAATATACTTTCACACTGATAATTTACTTTTTATTATTTCTATAACTATTCCAATATTATTTAACTGCATAAACAGATGTTTTAATACACTGATTCTTCTACTTACTCAAGTCCTCTTTTCTCCGTGCCCCCTCCGGGGGACATGGGGTTGACCTCAGTTAAATACTGAAACAATTCTATACCGATTTCTCTGTCCGGATACTTTTCTGCAATCATCCCGTTTAGACTGGAAGGCTTTGAAATGATTCTACACTTCTCTTCTCTGGTATTAGACTTGATAAATGCTTCTACCCTCATGGCATCACCTTTTGTTCCATTGATCTGCCATGCGGCAATGAGTTTAAGGGGGGGGAACCCGCGGGTAAACTTTGCCCCCCCTTTGCCTGAAAAGTGCTCTTTTATTCTTTTATCTATATCAACTGTATAACCGGTATAATACCTGCCATCACGGCACTCCAGGATATAGACAAAATATGACATATTCACAAATCAGAAAAGCCCTATGATACGCCCTTCATCATCAACATCAATATCCTCCGCAGCTGGACGTTTGGGCAGGCCCGGCATTGTCATTATTTCACCTGTATGGACAATAAGAAATCCCGCACCGGCAGCAAGTGTTACATCTCTTACTGCGATTTTGTAGTTACGGGGCCTACCCACCAGAAGGGGATCATCGGAAAGGGATGCCTGGGTTTTAGCTGTACAAACCGGAAGATCAGCATATCCTTTAGCAGTATAGTCATCCATCTTTTTAAGCGCAGGACCGCTGAAAGTAACTCCATCCGCACCATAAATTTCTGTGGCAAGAATCTCAATCTTCTCACGAATTGGGATATCAAGGGGATATATATAATTGAAATCTTTTTTGTTTCCATTTTCAACAATAGCAGCAACTTTACGGGCCAGATCCTCTCCACCCTCTCCACCTTTTGCCCATACTTCAGAAAGAGAGAACTCAACATTTTTCCCTGCACAGAAATCGCTGATAACTTTCAGTTCCGCATCTGTATCATCAGGAAATCTGTTTATAGCCACAACAAGTGGTAATCCGAATTTATGTATATTCTCCAGATGCTTTTCAAGATTCTCCAGCCCTTTTTCAAGGGCGGCGGTATTCTCTTTTTTAAGATCATTTTTTGCCACACCGCCGTGCATTTTAAGGGCTCGTGCTGTTGCAACAAGAACCACGCAGTCAGGTTTTAATCCGCCATACCTGCACTTGATATCGATAAATTTCTCCGCACCAAGGTCGGCTCCGAAACCCGCCTCAGTAACAACATAGTCCGATAGGGCCATTGCCATTTTGGTTGCAATCAGCGAATTGCAACCGTGAGCTATATTGGCAAAGGGGCCGCCATGAATTATTGCCGGTGTATTTTCAATTGTCTGTACGAGGTTGGGCTTGAGCGCATCTTTAAGCAGTGCTGCCATTGCCCCGTGGACCTTGATGTCTGCAGCGGAAACAGGCTTCCCCTCCCTGGTATCAGCAACAATAATGCTCCCCAGTCTCTTTTTCAAATCTGCGATGCTGTCTGCCAGACAGAGTATGGCCATAACCTCAGAAGCTACAGTTATTGTAAAACCATCCTCCCTGGGCATGCCGTTTATAGTTCCGCCAAGACCCACAATTATATCTCTTAATGCGCGGTCATTCATATCCATAGCGCGCTTCCAGTAGACTTTTGTGATATCTATATTCAGTTCATTCCCATGCTTAATGTGATTGTCAATTGCAGCAGAAAGGAGATTATGGGCCGCCCCGATTGCATGGATATCCCCTGTAAAATGAAGGTTAATATCCTCCATTGGAACAACCTGGGAATATCCCCCACCTGCAGCTCCACCCTTTATACCGAAGCACGGGCCGAGAGATGGTTCGCGAAGAGCTATTGTACACTTTTTCCCTATACGGTTAAGAGCCTGTCCCAGGCCTACAGTAGTTGTGGACTTCCCCTCACCTGCAGGTGTTGGAGTAATTGCAGTGGTTAAAATTAACTTTGCATCAGGCTTCTTCTCTTTTAATACATCAAGATTTATTTTGGCTTTATACTTGCCGTAATACTCTATATCATCTTCGGTTAAATTAAGGATAGCTGCAATCTCCTTAATATGCTTCAACTCAGCTTTTTGCGCTATTTCAATATCTGATAAATATACTTTTCCCAATTTCTCTAATCTCCTTCTATCAAGCTTGTTTTTACGTACTTCTACTCTTCGCCTTTAAATATAAACAGCAGGAGCAGTGCACCTGCTGCATAAGCTGCCATGCCCAGTAAAAAAGTAAATAAAAAACCGTAGGTAATATTAAAATAAATAGCGGAAACAGCTGCAACTGCCCCTGCACCGCCGCTGATTGCATACATCAATGTAGCATACTCCCGGGAAATATCTTTTTTAATCTTTTCCATGGCCCTGGGGAATGGCACACCCATTAAGAATGAAATGGGGATCATCATAATTACTGCAAGATAGAGCCTTGCTTCAAAAGAAAATGGTGCAAAAAAAGCAAATACTGTATCAAGCCATGTATGATAAAGATATAGTACTGCCGGAATCAGGAATACAGCGATATGAACTCCCAGTCTGCTCCACCCTGAAGAAACAATACTCCCCAGTCCGCTGAAAAAGAGGAGCCCCCCCAGTGTTATTATTACAGAGTAGACAGGCGCACCTATAAATCTCTGAAAAAACTGCATTAGAACAATTTCAACCAGCATAAAGCCTATTCCTGTAAATGAAAAAAACAGGGTATGATTCAGAAGAGTGAACCTGTAAGATTTATACTTCCGGATCATAAGAAGGAAAACCGGGAGAAATATTAAAAGGGAAAGATACCCGGTAATTTTCAGTATTTTCAGAACCTCTTTCTTTTCTTCAAAAACATTATATGGGAATGGGCTGTCATCAGTTATAGGGGTGATATCCATTTTATATGAATAATCTGTTTTATCAAGCAGCTCTTTATATCGCGATTCATCCTCTGCGGAGATCCCCCTTTTTAATATATAACGCCCCTGCCTGTAATTATGAACTGTATTGACAAAATCAAATCCTCTGGTGATCTCCTCTTTAGGGTAAAAGTTATATAATGACTTAACAAAGTCCCGATCATACTGTTTCTCCAGCCTGGACAATACATCTTTTTCGAAATCATCAAACCAGTAATAGTCGGGAAGCTGATAATTCTCAATGGGTATACCCCGGATAATATCACCAACCTTACCCCGTATATTTTTTCCGGGGAAAGCGAGTATGGGCTGCCTGCTCGACATAAGAGGGATCTTTTTATTTGTCAGATAATAGTTAAGATTTTTATTAATAAGCCTTTTCTCTTCTTCAGTAAAAGGTGTTCTCTTAATTACTACAGACCTTACTGCAGGCCTGGAGTAATTCCAGTAGTCCCACTGATACACCAGAATATGGTCTCCTGGATTCTCAACCCCCATCCCCTTCAGGGCATGAACAATGGTATTGATAAACTTATAAAAAAACCAGTGAGCCCTGGTGGTCCACAAAATCTCCTCATATACAAGGATCCCCCTGTCGGTAAGACAACCAAGCATCTCCTGTATCGCCTCAACAGTGTGGAGATATTCAGGGGCTATTGTACATATGGCGCCATGTTCTGCATGATTATTCATATGTGTAATCATATCATAGCGTTCATCACTGCTTCGTAAAAAGGCCCTCCCCTCTGTGCGGTGGATCAATGTATTTTCATAAGCCCTTTCCGATTTTTCAAAAAAATAACCGGAAGACATTGTTTCATGAATTATCGGATTAAACTCCACACCTGTGATTTCAGGCTTTCCAGGGAGTCTTTTAAGAGACTTTACTATTCCGTCTGCTGAAGCGCCCACAATAAAGACTTTTGCATCCTCAATATAATTTGGGAACCGGATATCGTACTTTGAACCCCTGTAGCGGGATATTACCCTGTCGAAAAATGACCCGTTATTGATATAAAAGAAATCAAAATCGGTTTTTGTTATATACTCAACACGCCCCACCAGACTGTCCCTTGAGTAGAGAAAAGTGTAGTTGGAAAGTTTCTCAGTATAAATTTTGTAATTCTTTTCCGCAGAAAAGGATGGTTTAAAATTCCGGTTTAAATCCATAACAAAGGGGTAGTAGGGTGTGCTGTTGAGCACACTCTTTGCCATAAGGGCTTTATCAGGATCATCAGTACTTAAAATATATTTTGTCCCGTCATGGTTTTTACTGTATACACTGCTGATTATTTCTCTCTCCAGATCCTTTGAAAGTGAAGGAATAATTTTTTCCTCATAGTCCCGGGCATTAATCACTGTGGGGATACGGATATTCATTATAAGAAAGAGAATTATAAAAACAATAGATAAAGCGGAAATTATCTGCCCGGTTAACCTTACTGTCATGTTTTTGACTGTAAAAAGCTGAAGAATAATATAGACTATGGGGAGGATCATGAGCATAATAAGGGTATTTTCTGATTTAAAAAAATAGACAGCTATAATAGGAAAAACTACACCCAGAGCAGAGGCTGTTAGATCAACAAAGTATACCCGATGAGAGTTTGCCCTGGAAAAAACTGCTGATGCAACCAGGGAAGCTGAGAAAAAAGGGAAAATCATCATCCAGGGGAAATTGAAATTATCGAGTCTTACAATACTGTAATAGGAAAGCCCGACTGAAAAGACAAAGGAAATTGAAGCAAGGATCATTACCAGAGACTGATTAAAGCGGAGAAGATAAAAACTCACAAGGCCGCCAAAGGCAATGCCGAAAAGAGCAATAGAAATTATTATCGAAGCCTGCTGATAATTAGAGACAATCATGAGGAGATGAAACAGCACAGCCTGAAGAGCAATAATAGAAAAGGGGAATATAATAACCGCGGAATAATTAAGAAAAATTTCAATGCTTTTACTATGTTTTAAAATACTGTTTTTATTGTTCATCTATAATTCCGGGATTTTTCCAATTGATGCTGAATATAATTTTACTCTATCTGGGGACTTCCTATTTGCAATCCCTTATTTAATATCAGAGTCTTCATTAATATTGACATAAAAACACAATGATATTTAACTGTGTCAGATTTGTTTTTTTTAAGAATTAATCAACCTATTTTTAAACTGTAAAATTTTAATAATCCCTTTCCAGGGGTATGGATAAGATATGAAAAGAGAACTGATTATAAAACTTACACAGCTCCTGCAGAAACGCAATATTGATAATGAAGTGAGGATTATGGAGGTATGCGGAACCCATACTGCCCAGTTTTTTAAAACCGGGGTAAAAGATATGCTCCCCCCCGGCCTTACACTTATTGACGGCCCGGGTTGTCCGGTCTGTGTAACCCCGAACAGTTATCTTGACAGGGGAATTGCAATAGCAAAAGATAAGAATGCTATTATTGCCACATTCGGCGACATGATAAAAGTCCCATCATCATACAGTTCTCTGGCGATGGAGAAGAGCGAGGGCATGGATGTACGGATAATATACTCCCCTCTTGATGCCATTGATATTGCAGAGAAAAATCAGGACAGGGAAGTTCTCCTTATAAGCGTAGGTTTTGAAACTACCGCACCTTCGGAGGCGTTGACTCTCCTTGAGGCAGAAAAAAGAGGGATAAAAAACTTCTCTCTACTTTGCGGAAATAAACTGACCCCCCCTGCGGTTGATGCTCTCCTGAATGCTGATGAGGTTAAAATTGACGGCTTTATAATCCCGGGTCATGTGAGCACAATTATAGGGAAGTCACCCTGGAATTTTATTGCAGAGAAATACGGGAAACCGGGTGTTATTTCCGGTTTTGAAACAGAAGACCTTATTACCGGTGTTATATCTCTTCTTGATATGATTAAAAATCAGGATATTTCCATTAAAAACGGCTACACCTCCGCAGTAAGGGATGGCGGGAATATCCGCGCCATGGAAATTATAAATTCAGTGTTTGACATTACAGACAGCGAATGGAGGGGACTCGGGATTGTGCCAGGGAGCGGTCTTTCTATTAAGGATAAATACAGCAGCTTTGACGCGGGGAAAAAATTCGATGTTGCAGTCCCCCCCTCGAAGGAACACCCGGGATGCAGATGCGGCGATCTTTTAAGAGGCCTCATCCTCCCTCCGGAATGCCCCCTCTTTGATAAAGGATGCTCCCCTGAACATGCTATTGGCCCATGCATGGTTTCAAGCGAAGGCCCCTGTTCAGCTTACTACAGATACTGGAGGAAGTAATGAAAAAAATTATGCCGGGCCACGGAAGCGGCGGCAAACTTATGAATGACATGATAAACAACGTTATAAAAGAGAAACTGGGTAAAGACTCTGTACAGCTGGATGACTCAGCTGTACTTGATCTTCCGGGATCAAAAATTGCATTTACCACAGATTCATACACTATAACACCGATTTTCTTCCCCGGCGGTGATATCGGGAAACTTGCTGTAAACGGCACAGTAAACGATCTTGCTGTAATGGGTGCGGTGCCGCTTTATCTCTCCTGCTCCCTGATTCTTGAAGAGGGATTTGACTTTGATTCTCTGGGAAAGATACTTGAGTCAATGAGAATTGAAGCTGACGCGGCAGGTGTAAAAATTGTAACAGGGGACACAAAAATTGTCCCAAAGGGGAAGGGTGATAAAATTTTTATTAATACATCGGGGATTGGTGTTTTTAAAAACCGGCTCCTTAGAGATGAGATAAAAACCGGTGATAAAATAATAGTGAGCGGCACACTGGGAGACCATGGGATTACCATAATGTCTTTAAGAAATGAACTTAAATTTTCCGGGGATCTTAAATCGGATTGCGCAAGTCTTAACAGTATGATTGAAAAAATATCATTAAAACATGGGAACGGGATTAAGTTTATAAGGGACGCTACACGGGGAGGATTGGCATCAGTGCTCAATGAAATCACCCTTGACAAACCCTTTTCTGCATGTATAGAAGAGGAAGCGGTTCCTGTAAAAGATGAAGTCAGGGGTATTTGTGATCTTCTGGGCCTTGATCCTTTATATGTGGCAAATGAAGGAAAGATTGTTATTGTTGCAGAGAAAGATGCAGCAGAGGGAATAGTGAATGAATTAAGAACAGACAAATCGGGGAGAGAGGCGGCTGTTATCGGAGAAATTGATGCTGCATATCCGGGAAAGGTTTATGTTAAAACATATATCGGAGGCAAAAGACTCCTCCCTCTTCTTATAGAGGAGCAGCTCCCGCGTATCTGTTAAAAACCGGGTTGGCGCAGCCAATTTATTATTTAAGCAATAGAGTTAAAAAGGAGAAAAAACATGTGCCTTGCAATACCAATGACTATAAACAAAATTGAAGGGAGCTATGCCACGGCTGAAGCGAGAGGGATTGAAACTTCTGTAAATTGCGCAATGGTGCCCGATATTTCCATAGGGGACAAGGTGCTTGTACATGCCGGGTTCATTATTGAAAAACTGAAAGAAGAGGATGCAAAGGATATTGAAGCAGCATGGGAAGAGTACTATAAAATCATGGAAAATGAAGAAGAGACAAGGCCTGTCTGATACAGCCCCCGGCTGAAATAACCTGCGGATTAACAAATTCGACTCTTTCCGGAATATTGGGAAACATAACAAGCTTCATTCCCCCTGTCCCCCAAAGGGGGCACGTAAAATAAAAACTTGAGCAAGTTGATGAATTAAAGTATTAAAACATCCTTTTATATTGTTGAGCTTGTAAAAGATTTTCGGAACAATATAAAGGGAGTAGTTATCAAAATGGTAACAGCTATATTTTCAGAGTGAGAATAGATAACTCGTGCCCCCTTTGGGGGACAGGGGGAAAACTTCAATAGATGTGGATAAAAATAATATTACTTTTACCAAAAATTCGGATTGAGTCATAAATTTTAAACTGTCTCCGTAAACGGGTTGAACTATTATTAGCACCCGTTGAGAACATGGTCAAGGATTGCTGTCAGCTCTTCGAAGGTATAGGGTTTTTTTAAAACGCCGGAAAAACCGTATTCACTATACCCTGACATGAGTGAATCAACAGAATATCCGCTTGAAACAACTGCCCTGATACCGGGATCAATACTTTTCATTATATCAAAAGTCTCCTTCCCCCCCATTCCCCCTTTAATTGTCAGGTCAAGGATAACCAGGTCGAAGTGAAGACCCATATTCCTGTATTCACGATAAAGTGAAACAGCCTCTTCACCATTTGATGCTGTCACCACATTAAGCCCAAGTGTGGAGAGGAGATTACCCCCGATATCTCTTATCATATCATCATCATCCATGAGGAGAACACGGCCCGAAAATCCGGCAGTACCATTCTTTTCATCACTGCAATTATCCGCATATTCATCTGCTGCGGGAAGAAGAATAGAAAATTGAGCCCCCCCTTTTTCACTGTTTCCGGCGAAAATAGCACCGCCATGCTTTACAATAATTGAGTAGGCCACAGAAAGCCCAAGGCCTGTGCCGCTCTCCTTAGTGGTAAAAAAGGGATCAAAAATATTTTCTGCCAGCTCAGGATCGATCCCTTTTCCGCAGTCTGAGACTTCAATTTTCACATAACCTCCGGCAGGGAGGGAGTGCCTGTTATTCTCATGAATAATGGTATTTGTCACAGATAGAGAAACTTCACCCCCATCAGGCATGGCCTGTACAGAGTTAATAATAAGATTATTGATTACCTGCATAATCTGCGATTCATCAACATCAGTATGCCATAAATCCTCTGTAATATTACAATGATAGGTTATACTTGTGCCGCTCAAAATAAAATCAAGGGAATTCCGGATTATCTCTTTAACAGATATAATCTTTTTTACAGGCTCACCCCCCTTTGCAAAAGTGAGGAGCTGTTCTGTAAGCCCTTTTGCCCTGTAGACGATTGTTTCAGCATCATGGAGATATTTAAAACTGTCACTCCCCTCCTCAATTGCCCTGTCCCTCTTAACAAGGCCAAGGCATCCGAGCATTGAAGTTAAAAAGTTATTAAAATCGTGAGCAATCCCTCCGGCAAAAATACCGATGGAATCGAGTTTGGATGACTGAATCATCTGTTCCTTCATCTTCTTAAGCTCAGTAACATCACCTATAACTATTACATATCCATGAACAGTATCATCAACCATAATGGGGGAAGATTTTACCGATATATCTCTGGCTGATCCGTCACTCCCTTTAAAAGTACCGCTGTTATATAGATTTAGAGAATCAGTTCCTGATAGAAAATCGGGGGAGGTTATATTGAGCATAGTCCCATCGGGCTTTGTTATTCTTATAATATCCGATGCATCATCCCCGACTGCACTGCTGCAAACTGCACCGAGTATCGCGCAGGCTTTGTTATTTATAGTTTCGACCTTCATGGAAGAAGAGATGGCAACTATTCCTTCATCAACGGAATCAAGGGTTGTTGAGAGTATCCTCTTCTCCCTTATGAGATCATCATTGCTTTTAAGAATCTCACGCTGTGCCTCTTCCATCTCCTCATTCATCTGCTCTATCTCTTCGTACTGAGCCTCAAGCTCCTCATATTGTGCCTGGAGATGTTCACTCATCTGCGCCTGTTCTGCAGCATATTCACGTATAAGATTCTCCTGGTATGATGAAAGCCTTTCAAACTTCTCCACCTCTTCTATATTTCTGTAGGAGAGAAAAACAATAATTGTCATCATGAGTATGGAATAGATCTCCCTGGAACTCATGACCCCGTAATTCACAGTGCCGTTGCTGTATGTATGGAAAGGCATCTCCACACCGCTGAACCATGCCAGAATGTAGAAAAGAACAATATTTAAAAGAACAAGAATAATCATAAACTTATAAATGCGCTTGTTATAAAGGAATTGAAAAGCTATGAGGTTGGTTATGAGCATCCAGTTAATGTGACCGCTTTGTGCAGCATAAAGCCAGTCAACATTTACCGTGTAATTATAACGCGCCAGCACGGGTATGGAAAACATAATTAGCGCAACAAGGGAGGCATACATATTGCTGTTCCGCTTATTCAGCTTACGCAGAAAAAGCCTGTATGAAAAATATATGGCAGCTGAATAAAGAAGAATTGTGGGGAGAAGAATCTGCAGATTATGCCCTGCAAAATACTGGAAAATAACACCGATTACGGAGGTAGCTGAAGTGACTGATATAAAGATAATTGCTCCGCGGAGCTCCAGTATCTCCTTTGAAGTGAAGTTATCTGTATTTATCCCGGCAAGTCGGGTGATTTTATTCTGCAAAGCATCGATCAGTTTCAAACAATTCACCCTGTATAATAAATAAAGAACTGCCTAATTTATTATATTATATACAGGATTAAAATATAATACAAGAAAAATTTTAAAAAAAGCCTGTTTGCATTGAAATTTCCCTCACCCGCGCATTGCTGACGCTCGCGCACCCTCTCCCGTCTAGCCGGGAGAGGGTTTTGCCTGGAATTGATCTGACTTATTTAATTTTTTTTATAATTTACATTCAATGTTAATTACTTAACTATACGCTCTACCACGCCCCATACCATTTGATATACCACTGAATCATGGCTTCGATTTCATCGGACTGGGCTATGCTTATCTCTTTTGCAAGTTTTCTCATCTCAGCCCTTCTGCTGTCAATAATCATACCGGACATCATTACAGCCATTTTGTGATGGTCCACCATCATCTCCAGAAACCTTTTATCAAAATCGGGAGCTTTTTCCAGTTCCTTAAGGTCCATGAGCATCATGCTCATATTCATAGACATGCCGTGCCCCATTGAGACATCCCCTTTTTTAAAAGAAGGTACATCGGTACCGTACCAATCTTTATGCCATTTTTTCATCATGGCGATTTCCGATTCCTGGGCTTTTATTATTTCCGCTGCCAGTTTTTTTATTTCATCCTTCTGCGATTTTTCCAGAGCCATTTCTGCCATGTCTATTGCATCAGCATGATGAGGTATCATCCCCTGAATAAAAAGCTGATCCATGCCGGTCTTTGATGAGTGGTGGCCTCCAGTCATGTCGCCGGAACATGCTGCCACAGATAAAATTACTGCGATTAATGCCGCGAAGTGGAATCTGCTTCTTTTCATATAAGGTCTCCTATTTTCTTTTATTTATGTAATATACTATAAAAATAGAGTTTGTGGTGTTTTTTTGTTGTGTTATTTTAAACATTTTTAAGCACCTATTTTGAGAGTATTTTACAATATTATTTTTCCTTTATAATCAATTTTAGAAATCAATATGTATATATTTCCCTTTGACAATTATATGCTATATTTGCTGATATTTTACTGTAAACGCTTTTAATCAATTGCTCCTCAAGTCAAAAATTAAAAGTGCCTTCACATAACCAGGGGATTTTTAATTTTTGACTTGAGGGTGACTATATCGCTTTAGATAACGAAATCCACACGCCCGCGTGGGGCGTGACTGATTACAAATATTCTTTTATAGTAGAGTGTCTTGTTTCAATCCACACGCCCGCGTGGGGCGTGACCAGGGGCCCCGATTACACTTACAAGTTCGGCGGCTGTTTCAATCCACACGCCCGCGTGGGGCGTGACGGCTGACGGGATAACAGTAGTGCCACATATCGAGTTTCAATCCACACGCCCGCGTGGGGCGTGACTAAATTTGTATAGTCGAGATAATTTTTCCTTTGGAGTTTCAATCCACACGCCCGCGTGGGGCGTGACGAATAAGGGGTTCCAAAATTCCGGTTTTCAAGTGTTTCAATCCACACGCCCGCGTGGGGCGTGACTTTATCACATACACATCCGTTACTTCTATAATTCCGTTTCAATCCACACGCCCGCGTGGGGCGTGACAATTTTTAAAAAGCATAGTACTGTTTTGATGCAAGTTTCAATCCACACGCCCGCGTGGGGCGTGACTACCGTCAAGTGTCACCGCTTGACGGTTTACACAGTTTCAATCCACACGCCCGCGTGGGGCGTGACATAGTATAGGATTGAAAGTTCAGGATATAATGAGAGTTTCAATCCACACGCCCGCGTGGGGCGTGACAGAGGCGTTAAAACTTTTTGCAACATATTCTATGGTTTCAATCCACACGCCCGCGTGGGGCGTGACTCATAAAAATCTTAATCCGGTTTATTTGCAATATGTTTCAATCCACACGCCCGCGTGGGGCGTGACGTCATCCAATATAAATACATTAATAATATTACATGTTTCAATCCACACGCCCGCGTGGGGCGTGACTTTTGCGCTGAATGATAACTATCTTTTTATTAGTGTTTCAATCCACACGCCCGCGTGGGGCGTGACAATAAGTTAATTTTTAAAACTTAACAAGATAGTCGTTTCAATCCACACGCCCGCGTGGGGCGTGACTTTGAATAACAGGAGATGCGGCAAAGCTCCTCAATTACGTTTCAATCCACACGCCCGCGTGGGGCGTGACCTTCAGCAAGGCCAAGCCCTGCACTGTCTATCAGTTTCAATCCACACGCCCGCGTGGGGCGTGACGCTGATTGTTTTTATGTTCCGGGAATATCGAAAAACGGGTTTCAATCCACACGCCCGCGTGGGGCGTGACTTTAGATTTTGACCAAGAGCGGCGGCGTCACCCAGTTTCAATCCACACGCCCGCGTGGGGCGTGACTCAGAATGTCGGTTCCGAAACTTAATAATAAACTGTTTCAATCCACACGCCCGCGTGGGGCGTGACGATATTTCTGTCAGATACATTTATTTCTCCTGTGTGTTTCAATCCACACGCCCGCGTGGGGCGTGACATAATCATTAAAAATATTATTTCCGGATTCAAATGTTTCAATCCACACGCCCGCGTGGGGCGTGACCCGACCTTTAAGTCAGGCAATGCAGTACTTGCACGTTTCAATCCACACGCCCGCGTGGGGCGTGACCTTGATAATATCCAAAACCCATTTTCTCTCATGCGTTTCAATCCACACGCCCGCGTGGGGCGTGACCATGAGTTTCTGCTTCAAGTTCTGCACGCTTAACGTTTCAATCCACACGCCCGCGTGGGGCGTGACATTATAACTCCTATGCTATCAGATATATATAATGCTGTTTCAATCCACACGCCCGCGTGGGGCGTGACAAAGTACCGCTGATAAAATTAAGAGAGCTTTCCGGTTTCAATCCACACGCCCGCGTGGGGCGTGACTTGTCACAACTTCGGGTGGGCTTTTAACTTTTACAGTTTCAATCCACACGCCCGCGTGGGGCGTGACCTGAAGTTGGTTTTTATTTTGATGGCGGGGATACGTTTCAATCCACACGCCCGCGTGGGGCGTGACTTTTCATTAGGGTAAGTTCTAATAACCATTGATTGTTTCAATCCACACGCCCGCGTGGGGCGTGACTGGATTGTTTCCGGATAATTAGTCTGAGTTACCTGTTTCAATCCACACGCCCGCGTGGGGCGTGACTTTTATGATTTATTTTTATCTTCTGTTTCTGACATAGTTTCAATCCACACGCCCGCGTGGGGCGTGACAAGTTACTCATCCAAACACCTCTATAATTAATAGTTTCAATCCACACGCCCGCGTGGGGCGTGACCTTCAGAATACGGCGTAAAAATGTCTACTTTTAGTTTCAATCCACACGCCCGCGTGGGGCGTGACAATATTATGAGATTGAGATGTGCGGGCGTGGTGGGTTTCAATCCACACGCCCGCGTGGGGCGTGACCACAGATAATTCCGGGGGCGGGAGGTATGACAGGTCGTTTCAATCCACACGCCCGCGTGGGGCGTGACATGATTCTTGATTGCTGCCATTTCTGCGCTTAGTGTTTCAATCCACACGCCCGCGTGGGGCGTGACTTAAATCTTTAGAAGATTATGTAATAGCTTTCAACGTTTCAATCCACACGCCCGCGTGGGGCGTGACGCTTTATTTATTCCAGGCCCGCAGGGCATAAAGGGTTTCAATCCACACGCCCGCG